>Ga0335075_10002502_pt1 | contig 29464 bp, 29 predicted proteins | sample Lox_Sample_24_FD_206723 | JGI IMG/M metagenome (GOLD analysis project Ga0335075, IMG submission 206723) | Soil microbial communities from Loxahatchee National Wildlife Refuge, Florida, United States - Lox_Sample_2.4 | ecosystem: Environmental > Terrestrial > Soil > Wetlands | place: USA...
CCTCCGGCGGCCGAGACCGCGACGCTGCGGTCGCGGCAACAGACCCTTTGACCACCAATCCCGCGCTGCTCGCGGGGTAAGATAGCGCCCCGATCGTTGCATCTCCGCGCATAGTTGGTCGAGGCTCAGCATGTGCGCTACTTTACAAGCGCCATTCATCGATGCAAGTCAGCCCTCGCCTCTTTGCTATCTAGCCACCCGCTTATGGCTATTGAAGTGAAGGAGCGGTTCCACATGTCCACGGATCAGGGCTTAATCCTCAGAGTTTTGCCGATTTGGACGCCACCAGCGCTCCATGACGTCGCTCCGGGCAGGTGGCCGGGGATCAGAAACTCATTGCTTCGAGAGCGTGGGCCGGTCTGCGAGATATGCGGATTTGTTGCCCAAGAATCTCGTTATATCGATGCCCACGAGGTTTTCGAATACCCCGACGACGGAAGGATTCGGCTGGTGGGCATCCAGCTGCTTTGCAAACGATGCCACGACTGCAAGCATTTTGATCAGCTACTGGCGATGGAAAAATCGGGCGTTCGAGAGAGAGGAAGAAGCGAAACGTTGATTGAACATTTCTGTCGCGTGAACAGATGTTCTCGCGTGGAATTCGGGGATAACCTGCAGACCAGTCGCCGCCGATCTGAAGAACTTAGGAAAAGATACGGCTCCAACCCATCGGCGGACCAGGTGGATTACGGGCCGTATCAAGACACGGTAGCTCGCTATCGGAGCGACGGCTCGGCGCTAAATTGGTGGGTGGCGCTAGTGAGGATCAGGAAACACGCAAATGCCGACCGGCTCGACCCTGACGCTGGCGTGTTCGATAATTATGATTTTAAGGAGATCGCGGGCGCTGTGAGAGAAGATGATCATACTCGCAAAGAGATTGTACGTCTCGTCAACGCGGGAAATCACAAGGGCGCATATGCAGTCATCGTCGGTCTGATGGCTGAGGTGTGGGATTACGATGACGGAGAGTTGTTCCCCGACCATGAGTTCCCCGAGGCTACGCATATGTGGAGGGAAATATTCGGCGGCGGCTGAGTTCTTTGGTTTTATGAGACAAGTTCGCAGGTGAACGTTGGATGTTGCGGTCGCTGCTTACTGCTATTGTAAGCCAGCGATCTCTTCGGCGCTGTAGCCGAGCGTGGCCAGCACCGCCTCGGTGTGTTCCCCGAGCCTCGCGGCGAAGGGCTGCGCTGCCGCCGTCGCCGCGGAGAAGCGGAACGGCGGGTTGAGCGCCAGAAAGCTGCCGCCGGCGTCGGCAATCTCGGTGAACGCCGCACGATGCGCGAGCTGCGGGTCGGCCATCGCCTCCCTGACCGTGCGATAAGGCGAGGACGGCACGCCGTGCCGGTCGAAGATCGCCTGCACCTCGGCGGTGGTCAGGGTCTTCGACCACTCTTCGAGCTCTGCAACGAGTTCGCCCCAATGACGCCGCCGCTCGAGGTAATCGGCAAAGCGCGGATCCTCGATCCAGCCGGGATTACCGCTGGCCATCGCGGTGTTCTGAAATGTCCGCTCGCTCGCCACCGCCAACATGATGTAGCCGTCGCTGGTGACGATCGGCCCAAAGATCGGCCGCCCCGGCGGCGTCACCGCAAACTGCGCCGCCTGGATCTCGCTCAGCGTCAGGCTCAGCATGCTTTCGAGCATCGACACATCGATCATTTGGCCCTCGCCGGTCAGCTGGCGGCGATAGAGGGCGGTCATGATCGCGCCAAAGGCGTAGGTGCCGGCCAGCACATCAGCGATGAAGATGCCGCAATAATCCGGGCGCCGCGGCTCCTCCTGATGCGCGAGATGAGCGAGGTCGTAGCCCGAGGCGGCATGGATCACCGGCGCATAGGCCGGCAGTGCTGCCGATGGGCCCGTCTGGCCATAGCCGGAGATCGCGCAATAGACGAGATCTGGCTTGACCTCTTTTAGCGCGGCATAATCGAGCCCGAAACGCTGCATCACCCCCGGGCGGAAGTTCTCGACGACGACATCGGCGGTGGCGACGAGGCGCCGCGCCGCCGCGACCCCACCCGGCGATTTCAGATCGAGCACGACACTCTTCTTGCCGGCGTTTAGTTGGCCGAAGCTGGTGCTGGCGCCATGGCGCAGTGGCGGCCGGGTGCGCATCATGTCTCCCTCGGGCGCCTCGATCTTGATCACCTCGGCGCCGAGATCGGCCAACAGCCGGCCACAATGCGGCCCGGCGATCGTCGTCGTGAAGTCGATTACGCGCACCCCGCGCAACGCGGCATCCATCAGCTTTCTCCTCCCGTTCCGCTCGGGCAGGGTTGGAAGCAGGCTGGATTTGTCAAGCGGCCACTCCCCCGCCGGCCGACATGGCGGCTTGCGTCGGGCCGGGTTCGGTGCGAAGAGAGCCGCGGGCTTCTTGAGGGAGAACCGATATGGCGTTTCGCAATATCCAGGCCGGAATGGCGCATTACCGCGGTCACGGCGGTGATCGCGGCGAAGCGTATTACGCCCATCCCGCCAATGACGGGCCGCATCCGGGTGTGGTCGTGATCCATCATATGCCGGGCTGGGACGAGTGGACCTGCGAGGTCGCCCGCAAATTCGCCCATCATGGCTACGCGGCGGTGGCGCCGAGCCTCTATTTCCGGGTCGGCGATGGCGCGCATGAGGCGGTCGTCAACAAGGTGCGCGAGGGCGGCGGGGTCCCCGACGAGCAGATGCTCGGCGATGTGACCGGTGCCATTGATTTCCTGCGCTCGCAGCCGCATGCGAGCGGCAAGGTCGGGGTGATCGGCTTCTGCTCCGGCGGGCGGCAGACCTATCTCGTCGCCTGCAAGCTGTCGCATCTGATCCAGGGTGCGGTCGATTGCTGGGGCGGCAACGTCATCGTCGATGACAAGTCGCGGCTGACCAAGGCGCAACCGACGCCGCCGATTGAGTTTACCAGCGGGATCAGCTGTCCGCTGCTGGGTCTGTTTGGCAACGAGGACCCGAATCCGTCGGCAGACCAAGTCAACCGCACCGAGGCGGAGCTGCAAAAGCACGGCAAGAATTACGAATTCCATCGCTATGATGGCGCCGGACACGCGTTCTTTGCGCATTACCGTCCGAACTACCGGCCCGAGCAGGCGGTCGATGGCTGGCACAAGGTCTTTGCCTTTTTCCACAAGACCCTGGGTGCGCCGCGCAACTGAGCGGGTGGAAATCCCCGGCCGATGATTGATGCAGCGATTATCGGCCTCGGCCGCTGGGGCCGCACGCTGGTCGAAGCGGTAGCGGGCACGAGCGAGCGGCTGCGCTTCACTCGCGCGGTCGTTCGCAGCCCGGAGCAGCATCGCGATTTTGCCCGCGCCCGCGGGCTTGCCCTCGGCACCGATCTCGCTGCGGCATTGGCCGATCCGGCGATCGGCGCTGTCGTCATTGCGACACCGCATTCGCTGCATTGCGAGGCCATCCTCGCGGCAGCGGCGGCGGGAAAGCACGTCTTCTGTGAAAAGCCGCTGTGCCTGACGCGGGCCGAGGCGGCGCGGGCGGTTGCCGCCTGCGAGGCGGCGCGGGTCGTGCTCGGGGTCGGCACCGACAAGCGCTTCTATCCTGCGGTGCGAGAACTCGTCCGCCTCGCGAAGGCTGGCGAACTCGGCCGGATCATTCATTTGGAGGCGCATTTCAGCAACGAGGTCGCCGGCTCGTTTTCACCCTGGCGGTTCGTCAGTGGCGAGTCGCCGGCGGGCGGGCTGGCCGGCACCGGCATTCACATGCTCGACGCGCTGATCGCGCTCGCCGGCCCGGTGCGCCGGGTGCAGGCGCTGCTGCTGTCGCATCAGCCGCCACCCGACCCCCTCGACAGCCTCTCGGCGCTGCTCGAATTCACCTCGGGGGCGAGCGGCACGCTGGCTGCGATCCGCTCGACGCCGGCCTATCTGCGCCTGCATGCGTTTGGTCGCAACGCCTCGGCCGAGGTGCTGGGGCGTACCGAACTGATCTTGCACAAGAGCGGCACCGAACCGCAGCACCGGCGGTTTGCTTCGGCCGATTCGGTGCGCGCAAATCTCGAAGCTTTTGCCGAAGCCGCTGGCGGCGGTGCACCCTATCCGATCCCGATGAGCGAAATCCTCGCCACGGTCGCCGCCTTTGAAGCGATCGCCATCGCGGTCACCCGCGACGGCCGGATCAGCGAAGTTTAATCTCTTTTTGCTATCGAGCGCGGATGCGCCCCTGCAGCGGGTTGATCCGGGCCGCTGACCGGGTGCGGCGGCACCTCTCATGAGAGCATCAGCGTCATCACCCACGACCAGCCAGCCGACGGCCCGTGACGCAGCAACGCGCGGCCGGTTTCTGTTGTGGGCCGCGCTTTACGCGGTGGCGGTCGTCTATGTCAGCCTTGTTCTCGGGCCGGTCGGGCTGAATTTCGTGCCGCGCGACCTCTCGGTTGCCTGGCGGATGCTGCTCGACGCGCCCTATCTACCAATCGGTGCCGCTCAGCGCCCGGATTGGGTGGCCAATCTGCTGATGGCGGTCCCGCTCGGCTTTCTGACTGCGGGAGCGGTGTGGCCGTGGCGGCGGCGGCGGCAGGCGTTGCGACGGCAGGCGTGGCGGTGGCAGGCGTGGCGGTGCGGCCTCGCCATCACCGCAGCCATCATCGCGTGCTGGGTGTTTGTCGTCGCGGTCAAATATGCGCAGCTGTTCTTCCCGCCGCGCACGGTCTCGCTCAACTATATCCTGGCACAGCTCGCCGGATCGACCCTCGGGGTGATCCTGTTCCCGGCGACGCGCCCGCGGCTTTCTATTTGGCATCGACAATTTTCCGAGGGCGGGCAGCACGCCCTGGTCGTTGTCGGCAAGCTCTATACGGTCCTGCTGTTCTTCTTCTTTCTGTTCCCATTCGATTTTGCATTGAGTGGCGCCGATTTGCACCAGCGCTTGAGGCAAGTGCCGCAGCTGCTGCTGTCGTGGCAGACCGCGCGACCGCCGGGTCTCGGCCTGGTGCTGCTTCTTGGCGGCACCGCGCGACCATACCGGTCGGCATAGTGTTGGCTCTCGGACGCCGCCGGCGAAGCCTGACCCGGGTGGCCGCGACCGGGTTGCTGCTGATGAGCGCGGTGGCGGCGGTCAGCCTGCTGCTGCTCGATGCGGCGCCCTCGCTGGTGCAGATCGGCTACCGCACCACCGGGGTTGTCATCGGCGGGATGTCGGTGCGGCTCTTGGCCGGCACCGATCCGAGACGATGGCGCGAGCCCCTGGCGCGCCTCGTCCCCTGGGTGACCGCGCCTTATGTGCTAGCCGTTCTTTATGTCAATCGGCTGCTGTCCGGACCGTGGCGGAGCCTCGCCGCGGCACGCGCCGCATTCGACGATCTCGGGCTGTTGCCGTTCTACCATCACTACATCGTCAGCAAGGCACATGCCGCCGAAAGCGTCGTCGCTGAAACGCTGTGCTTCGCCCCGATCGGGGTCATGCTGGCGCTGCGTTGCGGCGGCGGGCGGCGGTCCGTCACCATAGCAGCGACGCTCGCAGCGCTGTTCTCGCTCGCGATCGAGATCGGCCGCTGGCTCAAGCCCGGCCTGCAGCCCGATTTCAGCAATGCGATCATTGCCGCGATCGCGTCCGGTCTGGCCGCCCGGTGGACGCCAATCTTATGGGGAGCCGGGTCGGTCCGTCCGGTGGCGATGGCTGTCGTCGCCGCACCCAATGCGCCGGGCCGAGGGCGCGCAAGCGGGCAGGGCGGTGCGCCGCCATCTCGGAGCGAATTGCCGCGGCGTCGCGACGACGCACCGAGTGGACCGGCAGTGACAACCCTTCGTCTCGCCATCGCCGTGCTTTGCCTCTCGGCTGCGGGCCTGTTGACCGCGGCCTATCCGCTTGCACCTTTGTTGCTCGGCGCCGTGCTGGCCTTTTATGCGGCCGTGTTGTGGCGCTGGCCGTCCGCCTGGCTCGCGGTGCTGCCGGCGGCGCTGCCGGCTTTCGACCTCGCGCCCTGGACCGGCTGGATGTATCTCGGCGAGCCGGATCTGCTGGTGCTCGTGACGATCGCGATCCTGGCCTTGCGTGCACCGCCGCGAGCGATCGATTTCCGCCTGCCTCGAATCCCGGCCGCGGTGGTGGCGCTGACCGTCACGGCCTGCGTCGTGAGCCTCGCCATCGGGCTCGCGGTGCCGGGCCCGGCTGCGGGATCGGACAATCCCTATCTGCGCCCGGACAATGCCGCGCGGCTGGCGAAGGGGCTCCTGACCGCGCTCGTCCTGCTGCCGTTTTTGCGTGAGCGGCTGCGGCGGGCCGATCCATGGTCCTGGCTCGGCGCCGGCATGGTTGCGGGCCTCGCCCTCGTCGCTAGCGCAGCGATAGTGGAGCGCGCGCTGTTTCCCGGCCTTGTCGATTTCTCCAGCGACTACCGGGTCGTCGCGACGTTTTCGAGCATGCATCTCGGCGGCGGCTATGTCGGCGCCTATATCGCGATGGCGCTGCCGTTCCTGCTGGTGTTGCTGCTGGGGCCGCGCGCCCGATCGCTGCTGGCGATGGTCATGATCGTACTCGTTGCCGGCTACGCGCTGCTCGTCAGCTTTGCGCGCGCTGCCTATGCGAGCGCCGCCATCGGCATGGCGATCGCCTGCCTCGGTTGGGCATGGAGCACACGCAACACTCCCGGCGAGCGTGCGGGCCGGCTGCTGCCGGCGATTGTGCTCCTCATTCTCGGCGGCATGCTGGTTGCGGGGCTCGACACGACATTCATGCAACAGCGGGTGCGCACTCTCTCTGCCGATCTCGCCGCGCGCGAGAGCAATTGGCAGGACGGCCTCGCCTTGCGACAGGGTGGCGTCGGCTCGGTACTGTTCGGGGACGGGCTCGGAACCTATCCGCGCCGCGTTCTCGCGGACAAGCCCGGCGGACGTTTCCCGACCAATTTCGTGATCGGCCATGACGGCGGCTATCGCTTTCTGCGGCTCGATGCCGGCTCGCCAACCTATTTCGGACAAAAGGTGCCGGTCGAGCCTGGCGCACGATATCGGCTCTTTCTCGCGCTGCGTTCGCCCGACGGACAGGGTGCGCTGACCGCCTTGCTATGCGAGAAGCTCCTGCTCTACTCCGACCATTGCCGCACCGTCACGTTTCGGCCGCGTATGCCCGGACAATGGGAAGAGATCGGCGCGGCGTTGTCGACCGCCGGTCTCGACCGGTACTCCCTGTTCGGCTGGCTGCACCGGCCGGTCGAACTCGACCTTTATGACCCGATCGTCGGCACGACGGTTGATGTCGGCGGCGTTCGCCTGTTCGACCCGCAGGATCGCGACATTCTCGCCAATGGCGATTTCTCGCACGGGACCGAGCGTTGGTACTTTACCGACGACGATCATCTGGTCTGGCGGATGGATAACCAGTATCTGATGCGTTGGTTCGAAAGCGGGGTTGTGGGCCTGGCGGCATTCGTCGTGCTGGCCGCGGCGGCGCTGTTCGGCGCGGCGCGCGCGATCCGTCGTGGCGAGCCGATCGGCGCGTGCATCGCCGGCTCGCTGGTGGCGTTTCTCGTCTCGGGGATCTTCGACGATCTATTGCAGGTGCCACGCCTCGCTGCGCTGTTCTACCTGATCGCCTTCGCCGGGCTGATGCTGGTCGCGACACCGCCGACGGGGGCCGCCGCCGACCCACCGCAGGGCTGAAACCCCTTGAACCGTGCAAGGCAGGGCAGTCCTTAGGCGGGCTTGGCGTCGCCCGGCCGATCGGCCACATTAGACCGGCGCTCGGAATGAGTGCGAGCGGCGCGGGGAACGGAATGGCGAGCGAGACGGCGAACACGGCGGCAGGACGCGATTTCATCCGCGACATTATCGCTGCCGACCTCGCTGCCGGGCGCATCAGCGAGGTCGTGACGCGATTTCCGCCCGAACCCAACGGCTATTTGCATATCGGCCACGCCAAGGCGATCTGCCTGAATTTTGGTGTCGCCCAGGAATATGGCGGGCGCTGCCATCTGCGCTTCGACGACACCAATCCGACCCGCGAGGCGCAGGAATATATCGACGCGATCGAGCGCGACGTGCGCTGGCTCGGCTTCGACTGGGGCCGCCACCTTCATCACGCCTCCGATTATTTCGAGCAGCTTTATGAATGGGCGCAGCACCTGATCCGCCAGTGCAAGGCCTATGTCGACGATCTGACGGCGGCGGAAATGCGGGCGATGCGTGGCACGCTGACCGAACCGGGCCGCAACTCTCCGCATCGCGATCGCAGCGTCGCCGAAAATCTCGATCTGTTCGCGCGGATGCGGGCCGGCGAATTCCCGAACGGCGCCCGCGTGCTGCGTGCCAGGATCGACATGGCCTCGGGCAACATCAATCTGCGTGATCCGGTGCTGTACCGCATTCTCCACACGCCGCATCCGCGCACCGGCGACAAATGGTGCATCTATCCGAGCTATGACTTCGCCCACGGCCAGTCGGACGCGATCGAGGGTGTCACCCATTCTCTGTGCACGCTCGAATTCGAAGACCATCGGCCGCTCTACGACTGGTTCCTCGACAATCTGCCAGTGCCGTCACGGCCGCGGCAATACGAGTTCGCCCGGCTCAACATCGATCACACGGTGCTGTCGAAGCGCTTTCTGACCGAGCTCGTGCGGCAAGGCCATGTCGATGGCTGGGACGATCCGCGCATGCCGACCCTGGCCGGGCTGCGGCGGCGCGGCGTGCCGGCGGCGGCGATCCGCGATTTTGTGCAACGCGCCGGTGTCGCCCGCGCCAACAGTCTTGTCGATGTTGCGATGTTCGACCATGCGGTGCGCGAGCATCTGAACCGGACGGCGCCGCGGCGGATGGCGGTGCTGCGCCCGCTGAAAATCGTGATTGCCAATTACCCCGACGGCGCCACCGAGCGGCTCGACGCCGCCAACAACCCGGCGGACCCAGCCGGCGGCACCCGTGCCATCTCGTTCGCGCGCGAGCTTTATATCGAGCGCGACGATTTCATGGAAAACCCGCCGAAAGATTTTTACCGCCTCGCACCGGGCCGCGAGGTGCGGTTGCGCTATGCCTATTTTGTCACCTGCCGTGACGTCATCAGAAATGCCGAGGGCGAAGTTGTCGAGCTGGTCTGCAGCTATGACCCGGCGACCCGCGGCGGCAATGCTCCTGACGGCCGCAAGGTCCGCGGCACCATCCATTGGGTCGATGCGACGCAATCGCTGCCAGCCGAAATCCGTCTCTACAACCCGCTGTTCCTGCGCCCAGATCCCGGTGCCGGCGGCGACTTTTTTGCCGATCTCAACCCGCAATCGCTCGAAATCCTGACCGGGAGCCGGATCGAGCCGGCGCTTGCTGCAGCGGTTGCGGGCGAGCCGGTGCAATTCGAGCGGCAGGGATATTTTTGCCTCGATCCCACGAGTCGCATGAACCATCCGGTCTTCAACCGTGCCGTCGGGCTACGCGACAGCCGGGCCAGGATGCAGTCTGCTGGCGGATAGCAATGCACCGGCGGCATCGCGGTCGGCCCGCCATTTGTGGCAAACCGGCTGGTGATCGGCTAAGCTCGCGGCGCTCGGGACGGGGATGGTCGCGACCCGGCCGGCGGATAATTCCCCGCACGGCAATTCCGGCGGCAGCGGCGGCACCGGAACGGCCGAGCGGGTTTTTCGTCCGGCAGGAAGAGTGATGAGGGCTGGCCGCAGGATCCTGATTGTCGACGACGATGGTGCGTTGCGCCAGTCGCTCGCCGAGCAATTGGAGCTGAACGAGGAATTTCTGACGACCGAGTGCGAGACGGCTGCGCAGGCGCTGCGGATTACCACGACCGAGCGCTTCGACGCGATCCTGCTCGATGTCGGTCTGCCCGACATGGACGGCCGTGAATTGTGCCGGCTGCTGCGCCGCCAGTCGGTGCAGGTGCCGATCATGATGCTGACCGGTTCGGACAGTGACGCTGATACTGTCCTCGGCCTCGATTCGGGCGCCGATGATTATGTGACAAAACCATTCCGCCTGAGCGTGCTGCTGGCGCGGCTGCGGGCGCATCTGCGACAGAGCGAGCACAGCGACGATGCCGAATTCGCGATCGGCCCCTATACGTTTCGCCCGCAAGCCAAGCTGCTGATCGATCCGGATGGCCGCAAACGGGTGCGTTTGACCGAGAAAGAGACAGCGATCCTCAAATATCTTTATCGTGCCGGCGACCAGGTCATCGGCCGCGACATGCTGCTCGGTGAGGTTTGGGGCTACAATGCCGGGGTGACGACGCACACGCTCGAAACCCATATCTACCGCCTTCGGCAGAAGATCGAGCGCGATCCGACGCGCGCCGAAATCCTGGTGACCGAGCCCGGCGGCTACCGCCTCGTCCCCTGAAGCGGTGCTGCGAGCGCCGATGACGACACCGGCGGGTCTGCTGATCGTCAGCGCAGCCGACCGGGCCTATTTTCCGCTGCTGTGTGACACGGTCTCCTCGATCCAGGAGTTGCGCCCGGATGCGGCGATCGGCATCCTCGATATCGGGCTCGACCATGAGCAGCGCGAGTGGCTGGCGGCGCGCGTCACCCATCTCGTGCAACCGGGCTGGGACCTCGATTTTCCCGGTCGCGAGCGGATCGCCGAGGCGCGCAAGGCGCAGTTCGCCCGCCCGTTCCTGCCGCGCCACTTTCCCGGCTACGACACCTATCTGTGGATCGATGCCGATGCCTGGGTGCAGGATTGGGGTGCGATCGAGCTTTATGTCGCGGCCGCCGCGACGGGCAGGCTGGCGATCACCCCGGAGATCGACCGTGCCTATAAGCGTCATTACAAGCGTCCCAAATGGCTCGGCATGACGCTTGCCTGGAAGAACTACCGGGAAGCGTTCGGCTGGCGCATCGCCGACCGGCTCGGCCGCAACCCGATGGTCAATTGCGGTGTTTTCGCCCTGCGCGGTGACGCCCCGCACTGGCAGATCTGGGCGCGGATCATGACAAGGGTCGCGCAGCGCACCCGGTTTTTCTTTGTCGAGCAGACCGCACTCAATTATGCGATCTTCGCCGAGCATGTGCCGGTGGACTTTCTGCCGGCCTATTGCAACTGGATGCCGGGCGATGCGGCCCCGGCCTTTGATGCCGATCGCGGCCTGTTTGTCGAGCCCTATTCGCCGCATCAACCGATCGGCATCATGCATCTCGCCGGGCGCGAGCAGAAGCAGCACAGCTTCCGGCTGAACCGGCTCGATGGCGGGACGGTCGTGACCCCGCTGCGCTATGGCGACAGCCGATGGTTGTGCCGTTCCTGCCCCGGCGCGCAGCGGATGCCGGTGGCTGCCACCTCGCGAGCAACCGCCGAATAGATCGCGTCCGGGAAATCCGCATCGTGAGACACACCGGCCCGTGCCGCGGCAAGACCTCGCCGGCTCAGCCGTCCGCCGCACCAAAGACGATCGCGCTGCAGACGATCGCGCTGCCCGCCGCCGGAGAAATTCGGCTTAACTCATCGCCGTCCTGTAGAATCCCGTGCTGGCCTGGACAACTGGACAACGCCGCGATATCACTATGTTCGGCTCCGGCTGTGGCTTTGGCATGAGCTTTGCCTTCACGCGAATGTCGATTTCAACCCGCAGGAAGCTCCTCTCGATCCTGCTCGCGGTGGCGATATTCGCGGTTCTGGCCGGATTGTCCACCCTCGCCAAAGGCCGTCCGCTCGCGTTTGGCGTGCTGAACGGGATCTTTGTCGGCACCGGGGTCGGTCTGTTCGAAGAATATTATGTGCAGAGCCTGCGCGGCCGCTGGTTTCGCAGCCTTCACCCGCTGCTTTCGATCATCGTCTATACCGCTGTTGTGGTGGCTCTTTTTGTTTTCGCAATCAATCTGACCCATTTTCTGTTGCGTCACATATACCCGTCGCCGGTTCCCTATGCACGGCTGCCGTTCGTGCTGCCAAACGTCATCTTGTATTCGGTGATCGGCATCGTGGTCATGCGCGCCGTGCATTTCATCGGCATCGACACGCTGTTCCACCTGATGATCGGGACCTATCACCGCCCGGTGGTCGAGCAGAAGGTGCTGGTCTTTATCGACATCAACAATTCGACTGGGCTGGCGGAGCGGCTCGGCGCGCTAAAGATCAAATCTCTGGTCGGCAAGTTCCTGTTCGATATCTCGAAGCCGATCACTGATTTTGGCGGCGAAATCTATCTCTACAAAGGCGATGGATTGATCGCGATCTGGGATTGGCAGGAGGCGGCCCGCGACAACCGGGTGCTGGCTGCGATCGACGCCGTGTTCGCCGCCGTCGCCCGCGAACACGGGCGCTACCTTGCGCAATTCGGGGTGGTGCCAAGCTTTCGCATCGGGGTGCATGGCGGCGATGTCGTGGTCAGCGAACAGGGCGACACCAAGCGGTCGATCGGCATCTACGGCAGCACGATCAATATCGCCTCGCATCTCGAGGAAGCAGCCAAGGCGCATGGTGTGGCTTGCGCAATCTCGGGGGATGTCGCGACCGCGCTGGCAGACCGCGAGATGCGGCTGCACTGGCTCGGCTACGAACGGATTAAGGGCATCGCCGCCGAGATCCCGGTGTTCGAGTATCGTTGCGAATGCGGTGCGCCGATGCGGCCGGTCGACCGGCTGCCGACAGCAGGCGCCGACCGGGTCGTGCGCAACGTCGCCGCCCGGCTCAGAGCGCTTTACGGAAAGTCAGATTGATCCGGCTGCGGCCGGTCAGCGGGTGCTCGGCCGCGGCGAGCGGTGCCACCCCGTGATACACAAGCCGCGACGGGCCGCCCCAGACGACGACATCGCCATTGTCGAGGCGCAGCCGGCGCGGCCGGTCGGCGCGGGCAAGCCCGCCCCATAGGAACGTCGCCGGCAGCCCGAGCGAGACCGAAACGACCGGTGCGCCAAGATCGCGCTCGTCTTCGTCGCGATGCAGCGACAGGCGAGCGCCCGGCTCGTAGCGGTTGATCAGGCAGGCATCAGGGACAAAGCGGCAAAATCCGGCCGCCGCCGCGGCGTTTCCGGCCAGCGTCGCGAGCGTCGCCGGCATCTTTGGCCAGGGCTGTCCGCTCTGCGGGTCGGCGACCGCGTAGCGATAACCGCGGCGGTCGGTGATCCAGCCGGCCTTGCCGCAACTGGTCATCGCCACTGACATCTGCCAGCCGCCAGCTGTGACCATGTGGCGGAACGGCGCCGCAACGGCGACCCGCGCGACCGCTGCGACCAGTTCCGCCGCCTCGCCGCGGGCGAAGCCTCGCAGCAGCACGGCGCCGTCGGCGAGCTGCTCGACCGGATCACCCGCCGGTGAGGCGGCGGCGTCGAACAGGTCGCCGATCGCGGCCCCAACCCTAGCCGCAGGCGACCGCGTAGACGTCGCGCACGCCTTCGGGCAGCCGGGTCTCGCTCCAGCTCTTGCCGCCATCCTGGGTTCCGAACACCTGGCCGAACCGCGACACGCCATAGATCTGGTTCGCGTCCTGCGGATGCACCGCAACCCCCATCATCGTCGCCTCGGCCTTGATCCCGTGGTCGAAGCGCTTCCAGCTCTGGCCGACATCGTCGCTGCGGTAGATCGCGCCGTCGGTGCTGCGTGCGGCCGGGCTGAGGCAGGCATAGAGCACCTTCGGGTCCTGCCGCGAGACGCGGATGTCGCGGCCATAGGTCAAGGGCGAAAACCGGCCGATCTCGATGTCCTGCCAGCTCTGGCCCTTGTCGTTGCTGCGGAACAGGCCCATGCGGTTGGCGAGAAACACGGTGCCCGGTGCCGCGGCGCTGCAGGCGAGTGCATGGCCGTCGAGCATCCCCTCGATCTCGGTCTGGCTGCCGATGCGGCTGCGGTATTTGGGCTGCTCGCAAAACCGGATCAGGTCGGCCGTGCAATCCTCCCAGCTCTCACCGCCGTTGCGGCTGCGCATCGCGCCATTGGCTTCCAAGGTCGCATAGATGTCGTCGGGCGAGTTCGGATCGACATCGAGCCGCATGACCCGGCAGGCGAATTGCATGATGACCCGGTCGGGCAGACCGGGATCGGCCGTCTTGCGCCAGCTGTCGCCGCCATCCTCGCTGCGGTAGACTGCGGGCGGGGTGGCACCGGCATAGATGATGCGCGGGTTTTTCGGGTGGATCGAGATCGACCAGATGTCGGCCTCGGCATCGGGAAGTGCCAGCCGCTCCCAGCGGTCGCCGCGATTGGTGCTGCGGAACGTGCCCTTGGTCGTGCCGATATAGATCGTGTCGGGATGTTCCGGATGCACGGTGATGGCGTGCACCTCGGTGCCTTCCGGCAGGCCGTTTGTCAGATGCTGCCAATTCTTCTCACCGGCAGTCTGGCGGAATACCCCGCCCAAGGTGCCGCCCATCGAGCGCGCCGCGCCGGCGTATACCTGTGTCGCCGCCATGATCTCCTCCCTCGGCTGAATTCGGCCGCGATCATACGCCGGTTTCCGGGCTGGCGACAAAGCATTAGCGATCGGGGATGCGCTCGGCGGTGCCGATCGGCTATGGTGCGGGGAAACCACATCAGCGACGGATGAATGGCATGGCGGTGACCGAAAAGCGCGCGCTCGGCAAACGGGGACCGGAAATCTCGGCAATCGGCCTCGGCTGCATGTCGCTGTCCGGGGTCTATGGCAAAAGCGACGATCGGGCCGGGGTGGCGCTGATCCGGCATGCGATCGATCTCGGCGTCGATCATTTCGACAGCTCCGACATGTATGGCTGGGGCCAGAACGAGGAGTTGCTCGGCCGGGCGCTGCAGGGCCGCCGCGACGGTATCATCGTCGCCACCAAATTCGGCCAGACCCGGCGCCCCGGCGGCGCCAATGGTGTCGACGGCAGCCCGGCCTATATCGCGCAGGCCTGCGAGGCGAGCCTGAAGCGGCTAGGGGTCGAGGTGATCGACCTCTATTACCAGCACCGGGTCGATCCGGCGGTGCCGGTCGAGGAGACGGTGGGGGCGATGGCCCGTCTCGTCGAACAGGGCAAGGTGCGCTATCTCGGCCTTTGCGAGGCGGCCCCCGAACGCATCCGCCGCGCGCACGCGACCTATCCGATCGCCGCGGTGCAGATGGAGTACTCGCTGCTCTACCGCGAGGAGGCGACCGAGGCCCGCCGATTGACCCGTGATCTCGGCATCGCCTTTTTCGCCTATGCGCCACTCGGCCGCAGCCTCCTGGCTGGCGTCGTCCCCGATCTGGGCAATCTCGACGAGGGCGACACGCGCGGCCGCCATCCGCGCTTCATGGGCGACAATTTCACCAAAAACCGGGCCTTGGTCGAAGCGATCGAGGCGATCGCCAGGGAAAAAGGCTGCACCCCGGCGCAGCTATGCCTCGCCTGGCTGTTGGCGCAGGGTCCGGATGTGATCCCGATCCCGGGAACCAAGCACGCGGCACGCCTCGAGGAAAACCTCGGCGCCCGCGACGTTGAGCTGACCGCCGCCGACCTCGACCGCATCTCGTCCGCGATCCCGATCGGCGCCGCCGCCGGCACCCGCTACCCCGAAGGCGGCATGCGCGGGGTTTTTATCTGATTGACGGTCCGCCCTTGCGAGTTCCGCTTTTCCATGCGGCAGGGATGGAGTCGCACCATTCGGTCACCGGAAGACCCGAGCGTGGCTAGTGTAGGTCGACGATTTCGACCCAGTTGGGCATCTTGCCCATCGGGTAGTGGTGGGCGACTGACAGCGTTCCCGATTGCGGGTCGATGCGGTGGACCGTCATCGCGTTCGAATCGAGCCCGACCGCGAGCAGAAACCGGCCGCGCGGGTCGATGTTGAAGCCGCGCGGCGTCTTCTCGGTCGGCCAGTGGCCAAGCGGCGTCAGCGTGCCCTTGTCGGGGTCGATGCGATAGCCGGCCAAGGTGCTGGTCCGGCGTTCGCTGCCGTAGAGAAAACGCCCATCCGGGGTCACGTGCAGGTCGGCGGCGGCGGGCTGCGCGGTAAAGCCGGGCGGTCGCGCATCGACGAATTGCAATTCGCTCAGCGTGCCGTTCTGCGGGTTGATCGCATAAGCGCCGATCGTGTCGGTCGTTTCGGTGATCAGATAAAGGAACCGACGGTTCGGATGCAGCGCCATGTGCCGCGGGCCGGCGCCATGCCTGGTGCGGATTTCGCCCGGCCCATTCGGGATCAGCGTCCCGTCCGCGGCATCGAACTTCCACTCCATGATCATGTCGGCGCCGAGGCTCGTCGCGTAGCAATAGGTGTTGGTCCGATCGACCAGGATGCAGTGCGATTTCGGCCGGTGCGGCACGATCTGGGTCGGTTTGCCGACGACCCGTCCCTCGGCGTCGATCGGGTTGATCGCCAATTCGTTGCCGGGATAGGAGGCGGCCAACAGATAGCGCCCGCTGCGATCGGTGATGATATAGGCCATGCTCGCCGACAGCGGTGCGTTCCCCAGATGGGCGAGCCTTCCGGTCTTCGGGTCGAGCGCAAAGCTGACCGCGGTGTCGGGCTCGCTGCGCAACGCCGCATAGAAAAAGCGATGATCGGGGCTGACCGCCATCGGCATGCTGGTCGGCGACGGCTTGTCGGTGCCGGGGATCGGCAGATCGACGATCGGGGTCAGTTCGCTGCTGTCGCGGTTCATCGCGAACAGACCGATCGATGGATCGCCAGCATTGGACACATAGACAACCGTCTCGGGCAGCTCTTCCGCCATTGCTGTTCCGGCCTCGATCAGGGTTTTCGGCAGCACGACCCCGGCGAGCCCCAGGGTCAGCGTCATCCGCCGGGTCGGTCGTATCGCCGCCATCCTCTCCTCCCGCGCCGACGCCTCCGCCGCCTCGGCTTCAGGTTAAGGGTGAGGGGCGGGCGGCGCAACTGGCGGACGCGCTATTCCCGCTGCAATTGCCGGGCCTGTTGTGCTGCCGCGCGGTCATGGCAGCGCTTGAGCCACGCTTCGGCATGCGGCACTGCGGAAAATCCGACCCGCGCCTGGCGGGCCCAGGCGAGGATGCTGGCGACGTTGAGATCGGCGACCGTGAACGCGTCGCCGAGCAGATAAGGCATCGCTGCAACGGCGCCGTCGAGCACCCGAAGCGGCGCGGCAAGCGCCCGCTCGCCCTCATCCGCCGCCGCGGCATCGCGCCGGTCCTCGGGGCCGATCCGGTTTAAGAGCGCTGCGAGCGCCGGCCGCTCGATTTCGGTCATCCCCCAGAAGCTCCATTGCCAAACCCGCGCCTCGTCTTCGAGCCGCTGCGGATAGAGTCCGCCCGGAGCGCTGCCGTATTTCTTGGCGAGATAGAGGTTGATCGCCATCGATTCCCACAGCCGGAAACCGTCATCATCGATCGCCGGGACGTGGCCGTTCGGGTTGATCGCCAGGTAATCCGGGCGCCGCGTGCTGCCATCGGCGAAATCGAGCTTGACGTGCTCGTAGTCGAGGCCGAGCTCGCCCGCCATCCACAAGGTGCGGAACGCCCGCGAGCGCGCGACGCCATAGATTTTCAACGCCATCGATCGCCTCCTCGGTTCTGACCCATGACAGCTGCCGGCCGGCGGCGGGCGATGTCCCGCCCTTATTGCAGCTGGTGCGGCAATGCCGCGATCGCGCCGTCGATCAGCGCCGCGCCGCGTTGCTGGTCGAGCTCGGCGGCGATGACCCGACGCGCGGCGGCAATCGCGATATCGACGGCGAGCGAACGGATCTCGGCCAGCGCTCTTGCTTCTTCCTGCGCGATCCGTTCCTCGGCCAATTGCTGGCGGCGCCGCAGCAGCTGGTCGAGATCATGCGCCGATTGCGCGGCGATGCGCTGCGCCTCGGCACGCGCATGGGCGATGATCGCCTCGGCTTCTGCCGCCGCCTCGCGCTCCTTCTGCTGATAGCCGGCCAAGGCCCGTTCGGCTTCCTCGCGCAGGGCGCTCGCCGCCGCCAGCTCGTCGCGAATGCGCGTCGCCCGCGCGTCGAGACCACCGACGACCGCACGCTTCACCGGCTTCCAGACGAGGACAACGAGGATGATGACGGCGACAAGGACCCAGAATTCGGGTTCCTCGAACAGGTGCATCACGGCGACCAGATGAGTCATGGTGCCGAGCGCTCGGCCAGCGTCCGCTCGACAGCGGCGGACACGGCGACCTCGTCGGCCTCGCTACCGGTCAGCTTTTGCGCGACCGATCGAGCGACATCGACGGCGATACCGCGGATCTCGGAAAAGGCCCGCTGCTTGGCCGCCGCAATCTGCCGCTCGGCCGCGACCGTCTGTTCGGCCAGCGCTTCGCCGAGCTGGCGCTGCCGCGCGGCTGCCTCGGCAGCGGCCTGTTCGAGGGTCGCGCGGATCGCGTCATGCGCCTGCGCACGCGCCGCCGCCAGGCTCGCCTCATAGGCGGCAAGAACGGCTTCGGCCTCGCTGCGGATCGTTGCGGCGCGGGCGAGATCGTCGTCGAGCCGCTGCCGGCGCGCCGCGATCACCGCACCCACCTGCGGCAGAGCCACGAGCCGCATCAGCAGGTAAAGAACGATAAACGTGACCGCGAGCCAGAACAGTTGCGGCACGAAGGTCGTGGGATCGAGCTGTGGCATTTCCGGCGCGTCGCGAATGAGGTTCCGCTGTTCTTGACGATCAGAGCACGAACAGCAGCAGCAGCGAGACGATCAACGCATAGAATGCGACCGCTTCGGTCAACGCGAAACCGAGCATGCCGATGCCGAATACCTGGTCGCGGGCGGCTGGATTGCGGGCGATCGAGCTGACGAGCGCGGCGAACACGTTGCCGATACCGACGCCGACGCCGGCGAGCGCGATCGCCGCAAGACCGGCGCCGAGAAACTTGGCGGAGGCTGGGTCCATGAGTGCTGTCCTTTTCTGAAAAGTGGGTGGGTCCGAAAAGTGGGTGGTGGGTCGGGTTGGGGAGGTGATGGCGCTGGCGGGCAGTTCAAAAGAGATGCGCGGTCAGTGGAGATGGATCGCGTCGCTCAGATAGAGGCAGGTCAGGATCGCGAAGACATAGGCCTGCAGCAGGTTGATCACGACCTCGATGGCGAGCAGGAAAACGTTGAACGAGATCGGCAGAAAACCGAGGAAGCCGAGCGCCACGGTGAACCCGGCAAACACCGCGAGCATCGTATGCCCGGCGAGCATGTTGGCGAACAGCCGCAGGCTCAGGCTGACCGGACGCGTCAGGTAGGAGATGATCTCGATCGGTATCAACAGCGGCGCCATCAGGATCGGCGCGCCGGGCGGAAAGAAAAAGGTGAGGAAGCGGACGCCATGCAGGATGAAACCGATCAGCGTCACAAACAGAAAGACAAACAGCGCCAGCGCGAACGTAACCACGATCTGGCCGGTAAAGACAAAGCTGTAGGGGATCAGCCCGAGCAGGTTGCCGAACAGGATGAAGATGAAGATCGAGAACACCAGCGGAAAATACGCCTGCCCCTCGGTGCCGACATTCTCGCGCACCATGCCGGCGACAAATTCGTAGAGCAGTTCGGCGATCGATTGCAGCCGCCCGGGAACCAGCGAGCGGCGGGCCGTTGCCCCGACCAGCAGCAACGTCGCCAGCACCACGGCGATCGTCATCAGCAGCGCCGAATTCGTATAGGAGATATCGAACCGGCCGACATGGATCGGAATCAGGCGCTCGATCGTGAATTGTTCGAGAGGTGAAGCTGCTGCCAATTTCGTCCTCGACCCGATTTCACACCGGTAGCTAATCCGGCGGGCGGTGATCCTCTTTGCGCGCCGCGGGCGGCGCACCTCCGTATCCTACGACCTTGGCTGCGCGGAACACGTTCAGCATGCCAGCCGCAGCCCCGAGAAAGAAGAATATGATCAACCCCCACGGGCGGGTGTGAAAGACGCGATCGAATACCCAACCCAGCGCCAGACCGACGATCAGCGCCGCTGCGAGTTCGGTCGCCATCCGCATCCCCAGCCCGAGACCGCCCGGCGGTGTCGCACCCCGCTTGCTCGTTTGCCGACGCGACCGCTCGCGCTCGATCCTGTCGATCTGTTCGCCGAGACGCGCTAGCGGATCCGGTGGAGGATCTTCGCTCATTCAGGGAAGCCGAGCCATTCAACTCCCGCCATGAGCGCGTCGCCGCCAGACGCGGCGCACCCTAATTGGGCGGTTGCGAGGCTGTCAATACCGCTGCGACGCGCCAAAAGTCGCGGGCGCCCGTTCTCGCATTTGGCGATCACCGGATCCTCGATCAGCATGTCGCGCGCGTGCTCCACGAGCGGACGAATTCGATTATAATCCAGAAGCGTGCCACCCGGCACCTGCGCGCGGCACCGCTCGGCACCCATCCAGAGGCGAACCAGATGCACGACCCGACCCTTCCCGACCTCAGCGGGATCAGGCACCGGCTCGCCGATGCGATCCATGCCCATTGGAAGCTCTTCCTCGCGGAAGGCATCGTGATGATCGTGCTCGGTCTCTTGGCGATCGCCGTGCCCGAGATCGCCAGCCTGGCGATTACGATCGTCATCGGCTGGCTGTTTTTTGTCGGCGGCATTTTTCGCACCGCATCGGTGTTGCAGCATCGCAGCATGCCGGGGTTCGCCTGGTCGCTCTTGACCGCGATCCTGGCGATCGCCCTCGGCCTCGTGCTGATCCTGCGGCCGATCTCGGGGGTGCTGACCCTGACAATCTGGCTGATCGCGTTTTTCATCATCGAGGGGATCGCCGCGATCCTGCTGGCGATCGAACATCGCCGGCATCTGCCGAGTTGGGGCTGGGTGCTGTTCAGCGGGCTGATCGATCTGTTTCTCGCCTATCTGATCTGGGATGGCTGGCCAAGCTCGGCCGCCTGGGCGATCGGACTCCTCGTCGGTATCAACATGGTGTTTGTCGGCCTGTCCTTGATCATGACCGCTCTGGCCGCGCGGGGGATGCCGCGGCAAGTGCGGTGATCAGCCGGGCAGATGGCGGCGCAGGCGGCGGTCGAGGACGGCAAACAGCATATCGGTCAGGATCGCGAACAGGGCCACCAGCACCGCGCCCTCGATGACGAAGGGCAGATTGTCGGCGACAAGACCATCGAACATCGGCGTGCCGAGGGTCAAGGCGCCGACCGTCGAGCCGATCGTTGCGGTGCCGATCGCGATCGCGACCGAAACCCTGATCCCGGCCAGGATCACCGGGCCTGCCAGCGGCAATTCGACCGCATAGAGCCGCTGCCATGGCGAAAGCCCCATGCCGTCCGCCGCATCGCGCACCGCCGGCGACACCCCTTCGAGCCCGGCCACCGCGTTGTCGATGATCGGCAGCAGCCCGTAGATGAAGAGTGCGATGACTGTCGGGCGGGCGCCGAAACCGATCAACGGCACCGCGATCGCCAGCACCGCGACCGGCGGAAAGGTCTGACCGACGGCGGCGACCAACTCGACAAGAGTGCGGAAATCGCGCCCTGCCGGACGCGTGACAAACACCGCGAGCGACACGCCGAGCACCGACGCGGCAAGGCACGCGATCGCGACCAGCTGCAGATGGTCGAGGAACAGCTCGACAAAACTTGCGCGGTCGTAGATCACCGGGCTGACGCCTGGAAACGCCCGGTGCAGCACCGGGCGCAGCGCTGCCATGCGCAGCAGCAGGGCCGCGAACAGCAGCCCGACCCACACGATCGGGCTGGTCAACAGCCGCGTTTCACGCCGCCGCCGCGAAGGGCGGTTGCCGGCCCGGAGGTACGCAGCCCTCATCGTACCAGATCGGGCAAGGTGATGATGCCGAGCGCCTGGCCTGCGGCATCAGCGACCGGCAGCCGGTCGGTTCGCCGCTGCGCCATCGCCGACAGCGCGTCGCGCAGGCTTGCATCCGCCGCCAATGGCTCGCCCGCGGCACTCTCGCCGTGCCGCACCCGGTCGGCCACCCGGCGCACCGACAGCAGTTTGAGCCCCAGCCCCTGGCGACCGACAAAATCGCTGACGAAGTCGCTCGCCGGATGTTCCAACAGCTCGACCGGCGTGCCGAACTGGGCGATCCGGCCCCGCTCCATGATCGCGATCGAGGTGGCGAGCCGCAGCGCCTCCTCGATGTCGTGGGTCACGAACACGATCGTCTTCTGCGTCGTGCGGTGGATCCGCGCGAGCTCGCCCTGCAGCGCGTCGCGGGTGATCGGATCGACCGCGGCAAACGGCTCGTCCATCAGCAGAAGCTCGGGATCGGCCGCGAGCGCGCGGGCGACGCCGACCCGCTGCTGCTCCCCGCCCGACAATTGGTGCGGAAACTTGCCGCGATAGGCGCCGGGATCAAGCCGCAACAGCGCGAGCAGCTCGTCAACCCGGGCGCCGACCCGCGCCGCCGGCCATTTCAGGAGGCGCGGCACGGTGGCGATGTTGTCGGCGACATTCCAGTGCGGGAATAGGCCGGTCGATTGGATCGCGTAGCCGATCCGCCGTCGCAGCATCTCGGCCGGCAATCGGGTCACGTCGTCGCCGCCGACGCGGATCGTCCCGGCATCGGCCGTGACCAGCCGGTTGATCATGCGCAGCGTCGTCGACTTGCCGCAGCCCGAGGAGCCGAGCAGCACGCAGAGTTCGCCCGCGGCGATTTCGAGCGTCAGATCATCGACCACTGCGCGGCCGTCATACCGCTTCGTGACGTGATCGAGCGCGATCATCACCGGACCCGCGCGGGCAGGAGGTCGGACAAGATCCGCAGCCCGAAATCGGCGGCCAGCGCCAGAAAGATCGCCGGCAGCGCGCCCAGCAGCACCAGATCGAGTGCGTATTGGCCGAGACCCTCGAAGACAAAGGTGCCGAGCCCGCCGGCGCCGATCAGTGCGGCGACGACGGCGAGCCCGATCGTTTCGACGACGACGATGCGCAGCCCCGCAAGCAGCACCGGCAGCGCCAGCGGCAGCTCGATCCGCCAGAAAATCTGCCGCGTCGTCAGCCCCATACCGCTGGCCGCATCGATCACGGCGCGGTCGACGCCGGCGAGACCGGCGAGGGTGCTGCGGGTGATCGGCAACAGCGCGTACAGCACGAGGGCGATGATCGCCGGCGCCGGGCCGATACCGCCGACGCCGAGCGAAGCGAGCCAGGGTACGGCCGCCGCCAATGCCGAAAGCGGTGCGATCAGCAGTCCGAACAGCGCGATCGAGGGGATCGTCTGCAACAGGTTCAAGACCGCGAATAGCGGCCCCTGCAGGCGCGGGCTGCGAACCGCGGCGACCCCGAGGGCGAAGCCGATCACCAGCGCCGGGCCGACCGAGCCGGCGACGAGGGCGATGTGCTGCAGCAGCGCCGCGGCAAAGAGCTGCCGCCGGGTCGCGTATTCGCGGGCGATCGACAGCGCGTCGAAGGTGCCGGCCAGCGCCAGCCCGACGATGCCGCCGCCGACCGCAATCACCGCCAGCAGCCGCAGCGCCGGGCCGGCGCCGAGGCGCTGCAGAGCGTCGATCAGGGCCAGTGCCGCCGCCGCCGCGACAAACCAGAATGCCGCTCCGGGTGAAACTCGCGCTGCCCGGCCGGCCGTCGCCGCAATCTCGCGCCCCGCCAGCCCCAGCGTCGCCAATGATGACAGCAACAGCAGGACCGCCAGGACCGCGACGATGGCGTGCACGGCCCGGGTGGCAGGCAGCAGCGAGACTGCGAGCAGCGCTGCGCCGATCATGATGATCGCGGTGGTCGGCAATGGGCCGGCCGCGGCCCACAGCGCGATCGGTCGGCCGGAGACGAGGCGGTTCGCCGCCAGCACGAGAAAGCCCGAGCTGGTGATGGCGGTCATCGCGACGGCCAGCACGACCAGCAGGACCGGGTTGTGGATCGCGATCCGCCGGGAGACAGCGCCGGTTGCGGGCTCGGCTGGTGCCGTCACGGCGGTGCCCGCCGCGACTTCAGATAGGCCGCGGTAACGGTGGCCGCATCCTCGCCATCGACGGTGATCTCGGCATTGAGTCGTTGCAATGTCGCCAGGGTCAGGCCGGCGAACACCGGATCGAGCAGTGCCGCGATCTGCGGGTAGCGCGCCAAGACCGCTTGGCGGATCACCGGCGCCGGCGCGTAGACGATCTGCGCCCCCTTGTCGTCAGCGAGGGCAACAAGACCGAGTGCGGCGATCGCTCCATCGGTGCCGTAGGCCATCGCCGCATCGACCCCGGACATGCCGGCGGCGGCGGCGCGCAGCGTGGCCGAGGTGTTGCCGCCGGACAGGGTCAGCAGCTGTCGGTCGCTCAACCGGAAGCCATAGCTCTTCTCGAATGCGGGCAACGCGGCCGGGCTCTCGACGAATTCGGCGGAAGCGGCGAGCTTGATGGCACCCCCACCATCCACGTACCGGGCAAAGTCGCTCATCGTCGCCAGATGCCCACGCTGTGCCAGGTCACGCCGCACCGCGATGACCCAGGTGTTGTTGGCGGGCGCCGGCGCGAGCCAGACGAGATGGTTGCGCTCACGGTCGAGCCTGGCGATCTCGGCATAGCCCTCTTTCCGGCTCTTCCACACCGGATTGGTCTCCATGTGAAAGAACAGCGCACCATTGCCGGTGTATTCCGGGTAGATGTCGATCTGTCCGGCGAGGATCGCGGCGCGCACGATATCGGTCGGCCCGAGCTGCAGCCGGTTGCGCACCGGAATGTGGTGCGCGGCGAGCACCGCGAGGATCATGCTGCCGAGCAGCGCACCCTCGGTGTCGATCTTCGAAGCGACTACGACCGGTGCGGCCGCGATGACCGCCGCCGGCCGGAGCGGGAAGAGGATGGCGGCCACCGTCGCGATCTGGACGGCCCGCCGGGTGAGCTGCGCCGCGCTGCGTCGCATGCTTTCGGCCGCGCTGCGTCGCATGCTTTCGATAGTGGAGCGAGCGGCGGGCGATGTCGAGCCGTGCCCTGTGGCTAGGCTTGCTTGGCTTCGATGATCGAGCGCCGGATCGCGCGGGTGCGGGTGAACAGCTCCTGCAAAGTATCGCCTTCGCCCCAGCGGATCGCCCGCTGCAACGCCGTCAGATCCTCGCTGAAGCGCTGCAGGATCTCCAGCACCGCCTCGCGATTATTGAGAAAGATGTCGCGCCACATGACCGGGTCTGAGGCGGCGATCCGGGTGAAGTCGCGAAACCCGCTCGCCGAAAAGGCGATGACCTCGGATTTGAGGCTCTCTTCGAGGCTGGTGGCGGTGCCGACGATTGTGTAGGCGATCAGATGCGGCAGATGCGAGGTCATCGCCAGCACGCGGTCGTGATGCGCCGCGTTCATCGTGACGACGCGCATGCCGGCTCCTTCCCACATCTGGCCGATCTTGGCCACCGCCGCGGCATCGGTCTCGGGCAGCGGGATCAGGATGCACCAGCGGTCGCGGAACAGTTCGGCAAATCCCGCCTCGGGTCCGGAATGCTCGGTGCCGGCGACCGGGTGGCCCGGCACGAAATGCACCCCCGGCGGCACGAACGGGCCGAGGTCGCGGATCACCGCCTCCTTGACCGAGCCGACATCGCTGAGGATGGCCCCCGGCTTCAGCACCGGGCCGATCTGCCGGCCGAGTTCGGCATAGGCCGAGATCGGCGTTGCGATCACCACCAGATCGGCATCGGCGGCCGCAATCGCCGGGTCATGGGTGGTTTCGTCGGCGAGATCGAGACGTTCGACCGCAGCCAGCGTTTCCGGGCGGCGCGCGCAGGCGATGATTGTCGTGTCGGGGCTGTCGCGGCGCAACACCCGCGCCAATGACGAGCCGATCAAGCCGATCCCGATCAGCGCCACCCGGTCGAACAGCTTTTCGCTCATCGCCGACCCATGAATTCGCCGAGCACCGAGGCCACCTGTTCCATCTCCTTGCCGGTGCCGATCGTGATCCGCAGGTGCTGCGGCAGGCCGTAGCCGTCCATCTGGCGGGTCAGGATGCCGCGCGATCGCAAAAAGGCGAAAGCCGCCTCGGCGTCGCGGCCCGGTTCTTCGGGAAAGCGCGGCAGCACAAAATTGGCGACACTCGGCGTCAGCTCGAGGCCGAGACCGGCGAGCCGGCCGGAGAACCACGGCAGCCAGAGATCGTTATGGGCGCGGGCGCGGGCGAGTGAGGCGGTGTCCTCGACCGCGGCGATACCGGCGGCGGCGGCCGGGGTCGAGACGTTGAATGGTCCGCGCACCCGGTTCAACACAGCGGCGATCGCCGCCGGACAGTAGCCCCAGCCGAGCCGCAGTCCGGCGAGCGCATAGATCTTCGAAAAGGTGCGCAACATCACGACATTGTCGGCGCGCTCGACCAGCGCCGTGCCAGCCGCGTAATCGTTGCGGTTGACAAATTCGGCATAGGCGGCGTCGATCGCCAGCAGCACCGAGGGGGGCAGCCCGCGATGCAGCCGCGCCAGCTCGTCGGCGCCGAGGTAGGTGCCGGTCGGGTTGTTCGGGTTGGCGATGAACACGATCCGGGTGCGCGGCGTGACGCGAGCCAGCAGCGCATCGACATCGGTTGTCAGCTCGCGCTCGGGGGCGGCGATCGGCGTGGCGCCGACCGACAAGGCACCGATCGGGTACATCAGAAAGCCGTGGCGGCTATATAGCACCTCGTCGCCCGGGCCGGCATAAGAGCGCAGCAGCAGCGCGATCAGCTCGTCGGAACCGGCACCGCAGACGATCCGCTCCGGGTCGAGCCCGTGATGTTCGCCGATCGCCTCGCGCAGCTGCCGGGCGCTGCCTTCGGGATAGCGGTGGATGTCGTCAGCGAGAGCCCGATAGGCAGCCATCGCTTTCGGGCTCGGGCCCAGCGCGCTTTCGTTCGAGGCGAGCCGGATCGGCCGCTCGATCCCGGCAATGCTGGCTTCGCCGCCGACATAGGGGGCGATCTCGAGGATGCCCGGACGCGGCGCCGGGCCGGGTGCTGCGATCATGCGGGTTCAGCCTTTGCAGTGCTGCCCGATAGCACTGCCGAACAGAGCGGCACGGCATAGCCGCCGAACGGAAAGAGCGAATGCGCAGCGATGCCGGACTCGGCGCAAAGCAGCGCGAGGCGCGGGTCGGCGAGCCGCACAAAGCCGTCGAGTTCGATCAGAAAGATGGTCCCGTCGCCGTGTCCGGCGGCCGCGCAGAACAGGCAAGCGAGGTCGGCCGATTGCAACAGCCGGAGCAGCCGGGCTCGGCCGAGCGTGGCCCCGGGCAGGATCGCGAAGAGGGTGCGATCGCTGCCGGTCTGCTGCTGGAAGCCGTGCCCGATCGCCAGCGCATCGCCGCCGTCATCACGAGCGTTGCCGCGGCCGCCAAATGGCAGGCGGGCGACGACCTGGGCAGTGCTGCCATCCGCGGGGAGCAGGCGGGGCCACCAAGGATCGGCCTCGTTCTCGTGCGGCATCGGCAGAACGCCGATCGCGGCCCGCCCGTCATTGACGGCGTTGATCACCCCGTCCGCCGAGTGATGCGCCGACATCGGCGTCTGGCTGCCGTAATGGTCACGCGCCAGGTCCCAGCAGCCGGTTTCCCCGGACGGCGCGAATACGGCGACCGCGAAACGGGTTTCGAGCCCGACCGTCGCCGCCAAGAGCTCACGCCAGATCCGTGCGACGCTGGCGAATGGCAGCGCCCCGCGATGCCGTGCCGCAAGCCGGCGCAGGATCTCCGCCTCACGGGCCGGCTGGTAGAATGCCGCGTCACGTCCGGCGCCACCGGCGGTCTTGCTGGCCGCGACCGCGCCGACGATCTCGGCGCGCTCGATCAGCAAATCGTGCAACCGGTCATCGATCACGTCGATGCGCCGGCGCAAATCGGCGAGATCGGGCACGGTGCTGCGCATGGTCTCGAATGCGGTCGGGTCACGGGCGGGCGCTAGTAGTAGAGGCGCGTTCGACTGAAATCAAAGAAAACGTTGACAGCTCGGATCGTCGATCCCTAGCTAGCGGCCCCAAATCGACAAGCGCGGACCGTCCGGCCGGCCGGCGGCCAGGCACCGCATAACGGGATGGCAGAAGCGCTCCGTGCCGACGCTGAGATCATTGCGCACCCGATCGCATGCGGATCAGGATTGGCCCGGTCACCGGCTCCTGGTGCGCGAGACGCTGAGGCTCGATTGCGGGGTCGATTTCGGCCCGTTCACGATCGCTTATCAGACCTATGGCACCCTCAACCGGGAGCGCTCGAACGCGATCCTCGTCTGCCACGCGCTGACCGGTGACCAGTTTGCCGCCGACCCGCACCCGATCACCGGCAAGCCCGGCTGGTGGGAGACGCTGATCGCCCCCGGCGGCGTGCTCGATACCGAGCGCTATTTCCTGATCTGCATCAATGTTCTCGGCGGCTGTATGGGCACCACCGGGCCGCGCGACATCGATCCGGCGAGCGGCGAGCCATGGGCATTGTCGTTCCCGGTCATCACCGTGCGCGACATGGTCCGGGCGCAGAAGCGGGTCATCGATCACCTCGGCATCGACAGCCTGTTTTGCGTGATCGGCGGCTCGATGGGCGCGATGCAGGTCCTGGAATGGGCCGCGAGCTACCCCGACAGCGTGTTCGCGGCCGTGCCGATCGCCGGGGCCGCGCGCCACTCGGCACAGAACATCGCCTTTCACGAGGTCGGACGGCAGGCGATCATGGCCGATCCCGAATGGTGTGGTGGACGCTATCTCGCCTGTGGTCGAAATCCGGCGCGCGGCCTCGCGGTGGCCCGCATGGCGGCGCACATCACCTATCTGTCGGAAGCAGCACTACACCGCAAATTCGGCCGTAACCTGCAGGACCGCCGCTCGGTGACCTATGGGTTCGATGCCGATTTTCAGGTCGAAAGCTATCTGCGCCATCAAGGCAGCACCTTTGTCGATCGCTTCGACGCCAATTCCTATCTCTATATTACCCGGGCCATGGATTATTTCGATCTGGCCGCCGAACATCATGGCACGGTGGCCGGCGCATTTACCGGAACGCGGTCGCGGTTCTGCGTGATCTCGTTCACCAGTGACTGGCTGTTTCCGACCGCGGAGAGCCGCGAGCTGGTGCACGCGTTGAACGCAGTGGCGGCCAATGTCAGCTTTGTCGAGATCGAGACCGACAAGGGGCACGACGCGTTTTTGCTGCACGAGCCCGAATTCTTCGAGACCCTGCGCGGGTTTCTCCTCGGCTGCGCCGAGCATCGCGGCCTCGCCCGCTAGCGGCCGACGGAACCGTCATGGCGGCCTTGCTCAGCCGCGACCGGACGGCACCGCATCAGCCGGGCCCGGTCGCGCCGGCAAATCGCGAACTGCGGCAGGACCTGCAGCTGATTGCGGAGATGATCGAGCCCGGAGCGCGCGTGCTCGATATCGGCTGCGGCGACGGGGCGCTGCTCGCCTATCTGGTTCGGCACAAGCGGGTCGATGGCCGCGGCATCGAGCTCTCCCAGTCCGGGGTCAATGCCTGTGTCGGTCACGGCCTCTCGGTGATCCAGGGCGATGCCGACCGCGATCTCGAAGCTTATCCGGCGGGGGCGTTCGACGTTGTCGTGCTGAGCCAGACCTTGCAGGCGACGCGGCAGCCGCGGCAGGTGATCGAGGCCCTGGTCCGCATCGGGCGGCGCGCGATCGTCTCATTCCCGAATTTCGGCTTCTGGCGGATTCGACTGCACCTGATGCTGCGCGGCCGCATGCCGATGTCGCCTCTGCTGGCGCATCCCTGGTACGAGACGCCGAACATTCATCTGTGCACGATCCGTGATTTCACG
>Ga0335075_10002504_pt1 | contig 29460 bp, 4 predicted proteins | sample Lox_Sample_24_FD_206723 | JGI IMG/M metagenome (GOLD analysis project Ga0335075, IMG submission 206723) | Soil microbial communities from Loxahatchee National Wildlife Refuge, Florida, United States - Lox_Sample_2.4 | ecosystem: Environmental > Terrestrial > Soil > Wetlands | place: USA: Florida...
TGCGAGGCCCGCAGGGCCTAAGCAATCTCCCGCGGGGGATTGCTTCGGCCCTACGGGCCTCGCAATGACGGGACCGGTCAGCCGCCTTGTTTCTTGTTAGGAGCGAAGCGACGAAGCAACCTTGGTCGCGCGGCGCACGCTCGTCTGAGCGCCGGTCGACCGAGGTTGCTTCGTCGCTTCGCTCCTCGCAATGACATGGGGAGCACAGCCGCGTACGTCGGTCATTCAGCGGGTTGGTATTACAACGCACGTGACGCAGATGCGCCTGTCGCGGTGGCCCTTTGGGTTTGCTCGTCAGCAAGGCTATCACGCGGTGGCAGCACCGATCGGTCAACGCAAACGGCCGCGGGTTTCCAACCGCGGCAAGGGGCGGGGAATGCCCGGCGGCGTGGTTATTTGCAACCAGCTTCCGTCGCGCCGCGGTGTGTTGCGCGGGGGGGCGAATCACGACGGCGGGGCCGGCCGTGGTCCGGCCCCGTTCCGTTAGGGTAACATTACTGGTCAGGCTGCGATCTTCTGGGCGCGGCGCAGGGGCGGGCCGGTGGCCTTCGCCGCGGCAATGGCGGGCTTTTTCAACGCCGGCACGTTGCGAAACGAGTCGGTCGGGAGGTCGTGACACGGATCGACCGGCGGCTCGCCGATTTTTGAACCCGAGCGACCGGCGCACGCACAGAATCATGCCGTGGTTGGGGGATTCCGGACACGGATCGTCCGGGGTTGCATGGCTTGAGGATTCCGGCTGCGGCAGCATGTCGTCGTGCGGAACGATCTCGCTGCTATCGATCTCGCTGCTGTCGATCTCGCTGCTGTCGTAACAGGCGATCGCGCGCGTCAGAGCGTCCCAGAACGCGCGGGCGCAGAAGATCGGGAGAATGCCGAGGTCGCGGCAGATCTCGGCAAGGGTGCGGCTGATCGGGCGGCTGCGGATTTCGGCCTCGATTTGCTCTGGCGCGGGCAGATGGTCGGGATCGATGGGCGCGTCATGCTCCGCACGTTCGGCAACCATGCGCCTGGCTTGTTGCTCGAGCGACTCGGCATCCGGATCGGCGGTGGGCGCAGGCGGTTCGGCGGGGGAAGTTGGCTCCACGTCGCGGCCGGTGGCGGCGCGCTGCAGCAGCATGGATTCGAGCGCGGCGGCGCGCAGGAGGCCGCGGGAGAGGTGGGCGAGAATCAGCGGAATCCTCGCAGTGCCGAAGGGGGCCGCGAGGATGAAGAAGCCCGGGCGCGCGGCACGCCTCTCGAGCGTGGCCGCCATGTGGCGGCCGTATTCGAGCAAGGTGCGGACGACATAGAGGAGCGCCGCGATGTTGCCGGGCAGGGACTGCCCGGACCGATCCTGTTGGGGATCGGGTTTGGCGGTCAAGTCGGAGGAGGTGTTCGTTACGTGCTGCATGTCAGGCATACTAAATGACATTTTTGGAGAATGCAAGCGTTTTCTTTGCCCCCGACGCTAACGCGTCCGACGGCCAGGCGACTGCGCCGATCCGGTCGCTCGCACCCTGATTGCAGGCCCCACGCGTCCTGCGGCGACGGGAACTGCTTGTCTCGGTGGTCCCCATCGTCTCCTGGTCTGGCTGCGGAAGCCTTCCCGGGAGCGGCCGCTTTGGGTGAGATACGGCCCGCCGGCTTTCGAGGGCGCGATCGGAAAAGCAGACATTCAGCGCTCGCCACGCATATCCGAGCCTCAACGTTCTCTTCAACAATGCCGGCATCATGCTGCCGGACGAAGCGGCGGGACGGATCGACGACAAACTGCCGGCCGATACCGTCGCCACAAACCTCATGGGCTCGATCCGCATGAGTTCCGCGCTGGTTGGGCGTCTGAAGCAAAGGGATGATGCCGTCATCGTCTATACGAACTCGATCCTGGGCTTCGTGCTGCTGGTGTTCACGGCGGTTTATGCCGCGACGAAGGCCGCGCTCCATTCCTACGCGCTCTCGCAACGCTTCCTGCTGAAGGGCACGGGCGTGCGCGTGCTCGAGATGGCCCCCCCTTGCGTGCGCACCGACCTGATGAACAGCCGCGAGGCCGAGCAGGCGATGCCGCTGGAGCAATTCATCGCGGAAACGATGGCGGTGTTCGCCGCCGATGCGGGTGAGATCCTGGTGGAAAGTGCGCGGCCCTTCCGCGCCAATGCCGGCCCCAAGGAACATGCCTTGGTCGACGCCTTCAACGCGCAGATGTCGGCGGTTCGCCGCAACCGCTCGCCAGACCGCCTGGCCGGTCCGCCAATGCGCGTACTACTGGAACGGGTAGTAGCGGAGGCTGACAAACACCATGTTGTCGTCGACCGACGGCTCGCCGCCGACGCCCGGGAAGACGTCGCGCCGGATATAGGCATACTGCGCACCCAGCTCCAGCATCCCATAATTGCCGTGCAGGAAGCGCCACCATGCACCAAGGGTTCCCTCGGCGAGGCCGGAGGTGTTGTCGGTGCAGGTCAGCGGACTCAGCTCGATATCGCAGCCGCTGTTGACGAACAGGGGACTGCCGTATCCGTAGCCCTTCCCCGCGACTTCGAACGCCGTCTTCGATTCCTGCTCGGTCCCGAAATAGGCGTACAGATCCACGGCCGGGATCGGATGGCCGACGAGCCCGATCATTCCCTGCACTTCAGGGATCGGCGCAGGCGAGCCATCCGGCCTTACCGTTGCATCGGGCAACTGCCCCGCGCCGTAGCGGCCGATGCCGTAGCCGGCCAGCATGCTTGCCTGCAGGGTCAACACGCCGGGGATCAGCGGCAGGACCGTTGCCGCGCCGATGCCGCCGGCCGGAGTGGTATCGCCATGGCCACCGCCCACGTAGTCCACGCGGTCGTGCAGGAAGCGGGCAATGCCGTAGAGTTCGTAATGACCGAAGCCGGGATCCCAGGCCAGCTTCGCCACGACATCCGGCGCGACCTCGTCACTGTAGTTGACCGTCGGCGCGAAGCCGTTGCCGCCCGCATTGTTGAGATTGGCGAACTCGCCGTCGGGCAGCGTGACCAGGTTCGCGGTGCCGTAGGTGGAGGCGGCGTAGCCGCCGGCGGAGTAGACGGATTGCGGGTTCTCCACCGACACGCCGACCGCGAGCTGGTTGTCGATCAACTGCTTGACCACCCGCAGTTGCGGCTGACGGGCCCAGGTGAAGCCGACCACGTACTGCCCTTCGATAACCAGCGGCGTTTGTTCCGTGCGCGGCGTGATGCCGTGCCCGTCGAGCGTGAGCAAGCTCCAGGCCTGGCCTGCGAGAATGTCCACGCCCCAGTCGGTGCGGTCGTAGGTCACGTAGGCCTGCCGCAGCCGTGGGGTATAGCTGTTGCTTTCGTTGGAGTTGGCGGTCGGCGCGGCGCCCTGCAGGTCGATCTCGCCATAGCCGGCGATCGTGGTCACGTCGTCGGGCTGGCCCTCGACCAGTGCGGTGAAGCGGCTTTGCCGCGCACTGCCGCGGAACTCGGTCTCATGTCCCTGCGGCGTATTGGCGAGCGGAATGCCGGAGAACGTGGAGGAGATGTCGGCGGTTTCGTTGGGTGACCGGAAGATGCCGGCCGCTTCGATGAAACCGCCGAGCGTGATGGTCAGGCCGCCGAGATGGAACTGGCCGGGCTTGCCCGGGGGCGCCGGCGGCGGTGGGGCAGCCTGCGCCAGCGCTGCCGCACCCGCTGCCGGCACTGTGGTGTTGAGCGGCGGGGCTGCGGCGGCGGCCCGCGTGGCCGCTGCCTTCGCCTCGGCCGCCTGCTGTTGCGCGGCACGCAATGCCGCATCGCGTTTTGCCATCTCTGCCCGCATCTGCCGCAGCTCCTGCTGCAAGGCGCGGATCTGTTTCTCGATGGCATCCATGCGCGTGGCGTCGGAATCCTGCGCCAGCGCTGAATGAATCGTCGAAGAGCAGAGGAGAGTTGCGGCCAGGAAGACCGCGCTCCGGGAGACAAACGGTGTCATTTCCGCTCCCCGCATACAAGAATGGAAAACGACCGAGCCGCCGGCAGCGTGCCTTATTCTTCTGTGACGGTTGTGCGAAATCGTGATCGACTTGCCTCTCGGCTGGGCAACTCACGCAGAAATCATTGACGGGTCATGATGAGCATCGGGGTGGGCCGACGGTTGCGCGCCGCGCGGAGGCGAACGTTCTATTCCGGGCATGACGGCAAGGGGGATTGCCGGGTGGCCTTGATGTCTCTCCGCGGGCGGCGGACCATGGCCGCGACCATCGAGGACTCGCCATGCACTACGCCCCGCCGCCGCACGTCACGCAATACTGGGACCTGACCAAACCGTCCGCGAGGGGACGGCGCGGCATGGTCGTGTCGCAGGCACGCAGCGCGGCGCAGGCCGGCGTGGCGGTACTGGATGCCGGCGGCAACGCGGTGGATGCGGCGGTGGCGACAGCGCTGGCGCTCGCAACCGTCGAGCCGTGGAACTCCGGCCTGGGTGGCATCGGCTTCGCGCTGGTGCACCGGTCGGGAGAGCAACGTGCCCAGGTGGTGGATTTCGGCCCGCGCGCCCCTGCCGCCACCGATCCCGCGCGCTACCGCCTGACCGGCCGGATGACCACCGACTTGTTCGCCTGGCCGGAGGTGGAGGGCGACATCAACATCCATGGCCCGCTGTCGGTGGCGATCCCGTCCGCCGTCGCGGGCTACGATCATATGCTGCGGCGGTGGGGGCGGCTGCCTTTGGCGGACATCATCGCGCCCGCCATCGCGCTGGCGAAGCGGGGACTGCCGCAGGACTGGTACACCGGGGTGAAGATCGCCAACTCCGCCCGGGTGATCCGGAAGTACCCGACCACAGCCGCGGTCTATCTTCCGGACGGGTTGCCGCCGGTGCCGCCGTATCAGGGAACGCCCGGCTTCTTCCGCCAGGGCAACCTGGGCGCGACGCTGGAGCGGCTCGGACACGCGGGGCTGCGCGACCTGTATGAAGGCGAGGTCGCCGCTGCCATCGCCGCCGATATCAAGGCCCTGGGCGGTGTGCTGTCGGCGGATGACCTGCGTGCCTGCCAGGCTCGCACCTGGCCGGCGGAGGAAGTGGGCTGGCGCGGCCGCACCTTGCAGCTTACCGGCGGGCTGACCGCGGCGCCGACGCTGACACGCGTGGTGGAGGCGATGGGCGATGCGCCCTATGGCGGGCGGGCGCCGTCGCCGGCGTGGTATGTCGCGCTGGCTCGGGCGATGAAGGCTGCCTATGCCGAACGTTTCGCCCGCCTCGGCGAAGGCGAGCCGGACAGCGCGCAGAGCTGCACGTCGCACCTGACCGTGTGCGATGCCGAGGGCATGACGGTGGCGATGACCACCACGCTGATGTCGTCGATGGGCAGCCGGGTGCTGCTGCCGCAATCGGGGATCGTGCTGAACAACGGGATGATGTGGTTCGACCCGCGCCCTGGCACGCCGAACAGTATCGCGCCGGGCAAGCGCCCGCTGTGCAACATGCTGCCGATCATGGTGACCGAGGGCGGGCGGCCATTCCTGGCGGGCGGCGCCTCCGGCGGGCGGCGGATCATGGCGGCGGTGTTCCAGCTTATGACGTTCATCGCCGATTTCGGCATGGGCTTGGAGGAAGCGGCGCATCATCCGCGCATCGACGTGTCCCGCGAGGACCACGTGAGTGCCGACCGCCGGCTGCCCGCCGCGGTGCTGGATGCGCTGGCCGCGGACGGGACCGTGGAGGTGGTGGAGCATGGCGCGGTGCCGATCAACTTCGCCTGCCCGAACGTGATCGTGCAGCAGGCGGACGGCATGCGGGTGGGGATAAGCGACGCGGCCTCGCCGTGGTCGGCGGCGGTGGCGCAGGCCTGAGCCGACCCGTCTGGGTGACGACCCGTTTGGGCGCCAATCCGTTTGAGCGCCGGCCCGCTGCCGGCGCGCGCGGCGGGATTTCCGGCACGTTTGTCAGGCCGCATGGCGCCGGGATTGGCAGGTTGTTAAGCAATTTCGCTGATAACTGCCGGCATGAAGCGGCTGGAGTGTCTGGACGGGCTGCGCGGCGCGCTGGCGGTCTATGTGATGCTGGGACACCTGGCGCCGTTTGCCATGCTCCCGGTATGGCTGATCAGCCTGCTGTCGCATGGCGGCGGGGCGGTGGACGTGTTCTTCATCCTCAGCGGCATGGTCATCGTGCAGTCGCTGGAGAGCTTCAACTGGCAGGCGCGAGGCTTCCTGATTGCCCGCGTGGCACGCACCTATCCGCTGTACCTGGTCATGCTGGCGTTCGCCGTGGCGGTGCAGGCAGTGCCGACCGACTTCGCTCGCCTGTCCTGGGTCGCCGCCGACAGCGTGGCGCACGATATCTGGTCGGTGGGTTGGCCACATGCCTGGGCAATCGAGATCGCGACGCACCTGACGATGACGCACGGCCTGCTGCCCGATGCGCTGGTGCCGGGCGGCTGGATCAGCTTCCTGGGTTCCGCCTGGAGCCTGTCGACCGAGTGGCAGTTCTACCTGCTGGCGCTATGGCTCGGCGCGTGGCGCGGCCCGCGGCGCATGGCCGAGGCATTCCTGGTACTTGCCGCCGCCGGCTTGCTCTGGCAGGCGCTGGCCCCACCGGACTGGGTGTTCAGCCGGGCCTTCCTGCCGTACAAGGCGCAGTTCTTTGCGCTTGGCATCGGCAGCGCGGGGCTGGTGCGCGGCGACAGGCTCCGCCGGTACATGCTGATATTGCTCGCCACACTGGTTGTCTGCGCCGTGACTCAGCGGGGAGGAAAACTGCTGCCGCCGTTGATATGGACGCTGTGCCTGGCCGCGCAGCTCCACCCCGGCGCAGCCTTGCTGCGCCCGCTGGCACGCATGCTTCGGTCGCGGGTCATGCTGTGGCTCGGCGCGCTGTCGTACTGCATTTATCTGACCAACGAGCCAGTGCAGAAGCTGTTGGGTTTGGGGCTGGCGGCCTGCGTGGGCGGCAACGGCGTCGCGTTCACCATGGTCTGGCTGCCCGGCGCGGTGCTGCTGCCAGTGCTGCTGTCGATCGTGCTGCACCGGTGGGTGGAGACGCCGATGCTGCGTTGGGGCCGACGTTATGCGCGCGGTTTCGCCGGCGCGATGGGGACGGAGGCGCGGCCGCAACCGGTTGGCATCCGTTAGGAGTACAGTGAAGACGCAATCCCGCTCGGCTGGGTGCACGGACGCTTCCCCGACTGCTCAAGCGAACTAGTACAGCGCTTCCATAGAACGACTCCTATCACGCTGGGATGGCAAGCCCCCATCTCGCGGAATCCGCGCGCCGACCGAACCAAGCGCCTTAATTGATACCAGATCACAAATTTATGATTCTGGACAAAGCCGGCACGAACGTGCTTAAAGTTAAATAAGATAATCCGCAAAACGCGCTCAATCGCCGCCCAGAACGGGGGGAACGCATGAGGATGTGCCAAGGGCTCCTGGGGGCCGTCTCCCAGTGCGCGCTGAATGCGGGGGAACCGTTAACCGTCGGCAGCGTCGCGAATCGGCATGCCCCACCACCGAAGCGCCGCAAATCGCGATCCGCGCGTGGGGATCGTCTCGTGCGGACCCCGCTGGTGTTCGAGACGCTGGAACCGCGCATCCTGCTCTCGAGCGATCCCTTCACCGCCGCCGCGCAAAACTTGCTGATTGGTTTGCAGAGCTTCGAAAACTGGACGCAAACCCAGCTTAACCACGCGGCACAACTTGCTCAGCAACTCCCGGTTGTAAGCACGTCGGTTGGCGATCTGGTCGATCTGCCGGCTCAGGTACAGACGCACCTCGTCCAGCCTTTGCAAACGTACCTCGCGTCAACGTCGGCGCCGACGGTGCAGGGGCTGGTCGCGGCGCTGCAAGCCGATCCGGCGGAAACCGGTACGGTGCTTGGCCAGTTCGCACAGGGCGAACTGCTGATCACGCTCAGTGCCTTCCAGACCGGCGCCCCTATCAACCCCAGCGCGCCGGCGCCGGTCAACGCGCCGCTCAATCTCGCTGAGGACACAGCAGGGATCAATCTTCAGGTCGCCCCGGTACCAGTATTGTCGGGTCAGGCGACCGTTTCGCTGGCCCTTACATTCGGCTACGCCGAAGCGGGCAACGCCGCGCAACTGCCGGCGGGTTTTTTCATCGAGCCGACGACGATCACCGAAGGCGTCGTGCTGTCGGCATCCGGTTTCGACACCACCGCAACGCTCGGCGCGGCGAATGCGACAGTCACCGATGGATCGGCCACGGTCAACGCGACAGCGACCGTGCAACTCAAGGATCCGGTCGCCAACGATCCGGCGAACGTCATCACGCAGGCTGAGCTGGCCCCGGCAGCCGTTCCGCTGTCGTCCCTGGTTTCCACCAATCTATCAGGCAGTGCGTCGTTGACGCTGCCGGTCAGTTCCAGCCTCGTGCCTGGCGGTCCACAGACGCTGACGCTGAATTGGTCCGGCAATCTCTCCAGTGTCGGCAGTTCGAACCTCTCCAGTTTGGGTGCGTGGGCGCAGCTCGACACGATCTCGCCGGCGCTGCTGCAGCAGGCGGTCGCCGGGCTGCCCGGACTGATTTCCGCTGCAACCGGCAGTGCCGGTTTCGGCGCGAACGAGCCGGTCATCGGCCAGGGGTTAGGCCAGTTGCTCAGCCTCGGCACAACGTTCGCAACCGCGGCGAGCGCGGCATCCGGCGCCGCATCGCTCGCACAGGTTGCGACAGCACTGCAAGATGCCGGGATCTCAGTATCGTTCGCGGTCGATACCGCGAACAACGAACTCGACATGCAGGTTTCGCTCAGCAGCGCGTTCGATACCACGCTGCCCTACGAGATCGATGTACCTGTAGGGCAGGATACGCTGTCGCTGAACGGATCGCTGCCGGTGAACGGCACAGCGACCGCGACACTCAATCTCGCTCTATCGTTCGATACGTCGCTGCCCGACAGCGACCGGATTCAGGTGCTGGATAACGGCAGCATGCTGGGCCTGGCGTTTACCGCCGCCGCGCCGATCGTGGCGACGGCCATGCTGGGAGCGCTGCGCGTTCAAGTGAACAGTGGCAGCATCGCCGTCGGGGCAGCGAATGGGGACACGGTCGATCCGACCATCCCGGCGACCGCGACGATTACTTTCTCCGGCAGCAACGGCCGGACCACGCTGGCCCAGTTGATCGCGAACCCGGCGGTGGCGATCAACGCCGCGTACAACGGCATCGTGCAGGCCGTTCTGCCACTGACCCAACCCGCCAACGGATCGGCCGCCACGCTTGGCGCCACCTGGCAACTCGGCCAAGCGGCCGCCACGCCGACGATCACCGGCGCCGACGCGGCAGCGGCGCTGGATGTGGCGCCGGACAGCCTGACCACCGATCCGAACCTCGACTCCGAGGCGCTAGCCGGTCTGCCGACAGTCGCGCAATGGGCGTCGGCGCTCACCACCGCGGCCGACCAGAGCACTCTGCTGTCCACACAAATGCCGGTGCTCAATCAGAGCCTGGCACAGCTCACCGGTCTTGCGCCGTCAACCAGCACGTCGTTCCCCGGGTTGCTGAACGAAATCGCCAGCGCGATCAGCGCCTATGCGGTATCGGGCGCCAGCACCGATGGTTTCACTACTTCGATCGCGGACACGCTCGCGGCGTTCTCCGCCGCCAACCCGGGCTACACCTTCACTATGGGTCCCGGAACCTCCGGTGGTTACATCGCGGCGACCGACACCTCGGCACTGGAGGCGCTGGGGCTCCCGGCGGGAACCGCACAGTATGTATTCAACCTGAACGTCACCGCGACCTATACCGAAAGTCCAACCCTCAGCCTCACGCCCGGCAGCAGCGACGACAAGATCGGCTTTTCGGTGACCGGTTCGGCGACCGGCACGCTCGGACTCAACATCACCATCGCGGTCGCGGACGCACCAAACCTGTCGGCGCAGGACGCGACGACTATCACCCTGCACAGCCTGACGCTGGGGGGCACGGCCTCGGTGCCCCAGAGCTTCCTGATCGGCATTGGCCTGCTTGGCGCGACCGTGAGTAGCGGGTCGCTTGTCCTCGACGCGTCCGCAGGCGTCACTATGGTCAGCGACGGCAGCGGGTCGCCGCAGGCGAATCCGGTCAGCGCCATCCTCGGCACAACCGCGGGCAATCTGCTCAACGCCACGCAACTTACGTCCACCGTGACCGGCGCGCTGCCGGTTACCTCCAGCTTTGGCGACCTGACGAATGCCTCCGGCACGCTGACCATCTCTGGCAATCCGCTTAGCGGCGCGGCGCTGACATATCTGTTTACTGGGGCGCAGGCGACCAGTTTCCAATCCTTCGCCAACCTGGATGCAACCGATCTTGTGGGCAGCCTGTCCACGCTCGCGGGGGCGTTGACTGATATCGGCCAGTCTTCGGCGATGACTACCAACGTGCCGCTGACCAACGTGACCGTCGGCGAGGCCGCCAGTTTTGGCAGCTTGTTCAATTCCGACCTCATCAGCGAAGTGAACGACGCCAGGAACAATTCGCCTGAGTTTGTCAGCATCCAGCAGTTCGAGACATTGCTTACAACGATTCCGGGTGTGACAGGTTCAAGCGTCAGCCACACAGATTATAATAACGAGATCGAAATCGGGTTCACGCTGGCTGGCAGCTTCGCGTCGACGCCCGCATCGTTCACCTATGACCTGACCGGACAGTCCGGCACGACGCTGGGCAATCTGACCGACGTGCAATCGACGTCTGCCGAGGCAACGCTGTCAATCGGTGGCAACGGCACGGTCGTGGTCGGGTTCGATTTGTCGCTGACGCCGCCAAGCGTGCAACTTCGTGGCGCTACGCCGGTTCCGACAAATGGTGTTCTGCCCGTCGGAGCGGACGCGCATTTCACGCTGTCGCTCACCGCGCCGGGCAATGCTTCGCCCACCGATGTGAACGTCACCGTGGCGTCAAGCACCACGCATTCCAATACCACCGCGACGCAGCTTCTCGCGGAAATCAACAGCGCGCTGCAGGCCGCGCTGACTGGCGCCGGCCTGGCCGCCAACCTGGTGACAGCGGGCTACGTCGGTAACAGTTCCGGCGGCAGTCTCCTGACGCTGACCATGGTGCCGGGACCCTTTACCGATTTCCAGGTGCTGACCGCGGTGAACGATCCGGCGGTTTATGAACTTGGCCTGGCGCCGTCAGTCACGCCGACCGCGACGATTCTGGGCAAGGCCGCGCTGGCGAACAGTACCGTCATCCCTTCGGGCACGACGATCACGCTGACTGCCGACGGCGGCAGCGCCACGCCGATCACCATTCCCGCTGGCACCTATAACCCGAGCCAGTTGCTGTCGGAGATTCAAACCGCGCTGGCGCCGTTCAATGCGACATTGACCGCGGCTAACCGTCTGCCCGTTGTGGTCAGCCTGACCAGCGCCAACATCCTGTCGTTCGCCATTTCGGGATACGGCAGCACGCTGACGTTGGCAGCGACCGCGGCGACGACGCAGTCGGCACTTGGCCTCACCCCGACGGCTTCAGTGGAGGCCGGCGCCCCTGTTGTGTCCGTGGAAGCCTCGGGCGGCGCCGTGCCGTCGGATGACATCCTGACCCAGAATGCGACCTTCGATATCACCGTCGATGGGCTTCCGACTTTCGAAATAGCGGTCGACGCGTCGGCCACTGCCGGCAACACCGCCGTGAACGCCGAAGCCGATGATACAACGCCGCAGCAGATGCTGGCCGATGAGATCAATGCCGCGATGGCGTCGCTGAATGGCACGCTTGCCAGCATGGGTCTGGCCGAAGTGATGGCCAGTATCGGCACACCGGCCTCGAACGCAAACCTGGATGCCGGGCAAACAACGACCAACAGCGACGGCGTGTTGTTCTTCTCCACGCTGGGATCGTCCGCCTCGATCATCGTGCAAGGGCAGGCCGGCAATCCGTTGGGGATTGGTCCCGATGACATCAGTGTCGGGCCAACCCTGGAGATGGGCGCGGGACTGACCTTCATCGCCAACCCTAACCTGGAGGTGGCAGCCGGCCAGAGCTTCACCGGCAATATCGCGCTGACGCAACTTTCAATGGACGCGACGCTGTCGGTGACCGGCACGATCGGGGCGACTGCCAGCCTCGGCGTGGTGGCGATCGATTTAGGTCCCACGACAGTCAGCTACGACGCGACGGTCGCCGCGACGGTCTATGCCAGCAACCTGGCGACGCTGCTCGCCGTGCCATCCCAGATCGGCAACTACGTGCAAGTCACGTTGGGTGGGACGGCAGCGATGACGCTGCCGCTCGCGGCGGCCCAGGGCATGGACAGCGCGTTCGGCCTGGATGCGAACGCCAGCCTGGCGCTGAACGCCACCAACGTGTTCCAGTTATCGAGCTGGAACACGACCGGCTCGGACCTTGAGGGGCTGAGCAGTCTGCAAGGCCTGTCTTTTGCCGACGTGCAGGAAGCCCTGACGCAACTCGGCTCACTGGTCACCGAATCGGTTGCAAGTTCGTCCGGTCTGTTCGGCGAGATGGTGCCGCTGATCAACGAGCCGCTTGGCACGGCCCTGGGCATTACGCAGGGTTTCACCAATCTAGCAACGGATTTACAGCAGGGGGCCAAATTCAGCCTCGACGAGCTGCAAGGCGCGCTGAACGCCGCCGTTGCCCAGGCATTTGGTCTGAGCACCAGCGGCAATTACGTGACCCTGACGCAGTCCGGCTCGATCCTCAAACTGACGCTGAATTTCACACCGAGCCTGAGTCAGGTCAGCGTGCCGCTGGACGTCAATCTGGCGAATCTGGGGCTGGGCGCGAATTCGAACATTCCGGGCGTCACGTCGTTTACTGGCAGCGACCTCACGCTGACGCCAAGTGCCAGTTTCAACCTGGTGCTGGACATCGACCTCACGTCCCCGTCCAATCCGGTTTTCGATCTCGATTCCGCGACTCAGTTCGTGCTGGGCCTGCTGTTGGTCGGACCGTCCGATGGATCCATCGCGATGGGGCCGCTCGGCGTCACCTGGGCGGCGGGCGCGCTGGCCTTGAGCAAGGCCGATGGCGATACGACGGATCCCGCGACCTTCGCCATCAGTCTGAAGAGTACCACGTCACTCTCGACGCTGACCCAGGATTTGTCGAACAACACGTGGCTCGGCAGCTTCTCTCCGGTCACCGCGACGATCACGGGTCAGGTCACGGTCAATCTGCCGCTGTCCGCCGAGATCGGCAACACATCGTCGTCGCTTGGAACGCTGACGCTGACAATCCCGAATCTGGGTGGTTTCGTCACCGATCTGTTCACCAACCCCGGCAACATCAGTAACGACATCAGCTTCCAGCCGCCGTCACTGACAAACGCGTTTCAGAATCTGGACTTGCTGGGCAACGTCACGGACATCATCGGCGCGCTGAACAATTATCTCGACGAACTACAGAACCTGCTCAACGGGCAGCTCTTCGGCCTGAACATTCCGGTGATCGGCAATGCGCTGGCGTCGGCAGACAGCTTCGTGACTCAGCTCAAGCAGGCGATCGACGGCATCGGCTCGGCATCGGAATTCCAGGGTGTCGACGAGGCACTGACCAACGCCTTGCAACAGTTCGACCCGCCCGGCCCAGTGGTTCAGCTTCAATACCTGGAAAGCGGCGGGACTGTTTTCCAGACCTTCACTTTAGGCGAGGCAACGTCGCTGCTGCCCTCGGCGCAGGACATCGAAGCGGTCCAGATCGATTTCAATCTCGGCGGCACGTGGACGCCGGCGACCATGCCGAATTTCAATCTTGGCTTGCCGGGACTGGGGCTTAACGTCAGCCAGGGTGCAGTTCAGGTGGGCGTTGGCTGGTCGTTGTCGTTCGACCTCGGCATCGATCGCAACAATGGGCCGTATATCGTCGTCCCGTCCAGCGGCGGCAATCTCACGGCCGACATTTTTGCGAACCTGTCGACCACCGCGGCCATTACCGCGCAGCTCGGCTTCCTGGCGTTGACCGCGAGCCAGCCGGTACCTGGTCAGGCGGACCCGGCCAACAACAGCGTTACCGCGTTCCAGACCGGCGCCAACGTCAATTTCAATGCCGGCTTCAAGAACGGCAGTGCCACGCTGGGGGGTGAAAACATCCTGCCGGTCGGTTCGTTCGGTTCGAACAACCTGAACATTTCGCTGGCCGGCAGCGTGGGCGTGGATCTCGATCTGTCGCTGGGGTTCGATCTCACCGGCGGCCAGGTCGATACGCAGTATCCCAATTTCACGGCGGAGCTACTGGTTGGCACCAGCCTGGCCGCCACACCCGGGCCATGGACGTTCGGTGTCGGGCTGCAAGGCGTCAACACGACATCGCCCGATGTGGCATTCAACAATCTGGAGCTCGATCTCGGCAGCTTCCTGAACAACTACCTGGGCAAGATCATCAACCCGCTGGCGCAGGTGGTGAAGCCGATCGAGCCGTTCCTGAACTTCCTGTCCACCGAAATCCCGATCATCAACGAACCGCTGATCACGGCGATCGTCCAGCTTTTCGGCGGCAATGTGAATGGCCTGGGACAGCTCACCCAGTTCGTCGATGCAATAGTCAACTTCGTGGGCGATATCAGCAACGGCAGTTCGCTCGCGGTCAATCTCGGAAGTTTCAACCTCGATCAGTTCAATCTGCTGATGGCGCCGGGCAGCGGCGGCAATTCGATTCCGGATTACAGCAACCCGCAGGATCTCAACTCACTGCTGGGCGACTTGCAGAATTCGCTGTCAGCGCCTTCGACGGACGGGCTGACACAGGCGGAGGATGAGGATTCCGGGTTCAGCAGCTTCATGGGCGAAGTCGGTTCCGGCAGCATCACCTTCCCGATCCTGTCCAATCCGATGACGCTGATCGGCCTGATGTTCGGAGAGCAGGCCAACCTGGTGATCGTCACCTCCCCGGAACTGACCGCGAGCGCCAGTGATTCGATCGACATTCCCGTCTATCCCGCGATCACGGCTGACGTGGTGATCAGCGTGGAAGTCGATGCGCGTATCTCGGCCGGTTACGACACCACCGGCATCGTGGAGGCGGCGCAGGACATCAAGGCCGGAGCCTCGGCCTACCAGATTGCCAGCGATCTGGCCGATGGGTTCTTCATCAACGATGCGCCGATGCAAAGCCTGCTCGGCATGCAGCCGGCGACGTTCTTCGGCATCGGCGGCATGCTCGGCGTGGGCGTCAGCGTCGGTTTCGGCAGTCTGCTGAGCGTAGGGGTGGGTGGCGGCCTTGGGCTGAATCTCAGCGTTTCATTGAAGGATTACGGACCCAGCGACTTTGGCACGCCAGCGTACCAGCAGGCAAACTATGGGGACGACAAGACCCGGCCAAGCGAACTTCTTGCCTGGATCGACGATTTCGGCAACCCGCTTTGCGCCTTCAACCTGAATGGCAACATCACTGCAGATCTGTTCCTCGAAGAGCAGGTGCTGGGCCTCACGTTCACGCAGACTTTGTTCAACATCACGGTGTTCTCGTTCACCACCGGGCTGAACTGCAGCGTCCAGATGGAGAATCTGGGCACTTTGCTGCCCGGCGGTGAACTGGAGCTGTACACCGGGCCGCTTTGGTACCTCCGCGACACCGGCAGCGCCGGCCCCAGCGAAGAAGGCAATGACAACTTCACGGTGTCGGAGAAAGCACCCGGCGACATCCTGGTTACAGCCAACGACGGCTCGAGCGAGGAGTTCGACGGTGTTACTTCCCTGTACGCCACGCTCGGCACCGGCAACAACATCCTCAACATCACGACGCCGCTGACTCAGACGGACGGTGACGCGATCAATGAAACGATCATCGGCGGCACCGGCAGTCAGGAGGGGAATGACACGATCAACGCCGGCGGCGGCGATGACGTGATAGAGGCGGGCGACGGCACGGCCCAGATCGACGGCGGCACCGGCAAGGATACGATCTATGGCGGCACGACGGCGGAGCCCGGCGTCAGCATCAATATCATCACCAGCCAGTCGGTCGATGTGCTAACCAACCAGACCATCACCGTCTATCAGACGGTTTATGGCGACACGATCAATGGCGGAACATCGGGCGGCAACCTGATCTACGGCAGCTACGGGTCCGACGTGATCGTCCCGAGCGGCAGCGACAACACCGTCTATGGCGGGCCGGATCTGTTCAATCTTCTCGTTACGCCGAATCCGAACAGTCTATGGGGCGGACCGGCCACGTTTACCACCTCTGTGCCCAACGAAATCACCGCGACCGGCGGCAACAACCTGTTGGTGGGTGGATCGGGCGACGACGACATCCAGACCAGTGGCGGCAGCAACACGATCATCGGTGGCAACGGCAACAATCTGCTGGTCGGCGGACCGGGATCGAACAAGATTTATGCTGGCGCCAATCCGTCCTATGTCAACACCGAGGCGGCGCTGCTGGCGAGCCAGACGCCACCTTCAAGTTTCGCGATCACCAATCCGGGCCACGCATCCACGCCGGTGCCGGTGCCGGACCAATCGACCGGGCAACCGGGTCACAGCGTGGTCTACGGCGGATCGGCTTCGCTCGGTCCCCTGCTGGAATACGGTAACGAAAACGAGTTCGTCGGTCTTGGACTGCCGGTCAACAATTTGCCGACCAGTCTGCCAACCAACCCGGCACCGGCACCAGACGGTCCCGACACGCTGTATGCCGGCACTGCCGGGGACTTGATTGTCGGTGGCTCCGCCGACAACACGATCTATGGCGGCATCGGGCCGGATACGCTGGTCGGCGGGCCGTCCACCGACCTGATCACCGGAGGCGGCGGCAACGAGCTGATCTACGACCGCGGCACCGCGACGATCCTGGGCGGGACCGGAGACGACACGATTTTTGGCGGCCCGAAAAGCAATACGATCTATGGCGACACCGCCGGCGGCAGCGGCGGCAACGATGTGATTCAAGGCGGCAATTCCGACAATTCGATTTACGGCGGCACCGGCGACTCGACGATCTATACCGGCAGCGGACCCGACACGGTTTATGGCGACAGCGCCGGCGGGCACGGCGGCGACGACGTGATCTATGGCCAAGGCGGCCCCGACACCATCACCGGCGGCACCGGCAATACTACGATCTACGGCGGAGCCGGGGCCGATACGATCCTGGGCGGAAGCGGGAACGACTACATCGGGGCAGGCGCCGGCAACGACACGGTGCTGGGCGGCAGTGGCGACGATACGATCTATGGCGACGGCGGCGCCAACACGGTATTCGGGGGCACCGGCAACGATTACATCAGCGGCGTCGGCGGCAGCTCCGATTCGATGTTCGGCGGCAGCGGCAACGACACGATGTACGGTGGCGGCAACGACGACACCGTATCCGGCGGCGAAGGCAACGACTGCATCTTCGGCGGCATCGGGACGAACCAGATCACCGGCGGCAGCGGTAACGACACGATCACTGGCGGTAGCGCGTTCGACGTGATTCTGGGCGGCACCGGCAGCGACAGCATCCAGGGCGGCTCCGACGGCGATCTGATCCATGGCGGCCTGGGCGCGGACACCATCGTTGGCGGCGAAGGACCCGAAACGATCTACGCCGGCAACCTGAGTGCCGACATCACCGGCGGCAGCGGTGCCGATCTGCTGGTCGGCGGCTTGGCGGCGGACACCATCACGGGTGGCAGCGGCCCCGATACGATCTATGCCGGTGACCAGCCGGGCAACGTGCTGTCTGGCGGATCGGGGAACGACCTGATCTATGGCACCGATGTGGTCAGCCCGCCTGGCGAGGGCGATACCATCACCGGCGGGTCCGGCGACGTCACGATCTGGGGCTCGGCCGGTGACGACCTGATCATCGGCGGTTCGGGCAATGACGTGATTTATGCCGGGCTCGGCAACCAGACGATCTTTGGTGGCACGGGCACGGACCTGATCTACGGCGGACCAGGAAATGACGAGCTGTTTGGCGACCTGACCGATACCGCCACCACGCCCGACACGATCTATGGCGGCACCGGCACTTCGACGATCATGGGCAATGCCGGTGACGATTTGCTCTATGGCGGCGATGGCCGCGATTCGATCACCGGTGGTGGTGGCGACGACGTCATCTATGGCGGCAATGGCGTCGGCAAGACGATCGTTGGCGGCGGCGGCGATGCCACGATCTGGGGTTCGACAGGCGGCGGCGATTCTATCACCGGCGGCGCCGGCGATGATGAGATTTTCGCCGAGGGCGGCAGCGACACCGTCCTGGGCGGCAGCGGCAACGACACGATCGAAGGCGAGCTGACCGGCAACCTGATTTCCGGCGGCACCGGCAACGATTTGCTGGTGGGCGGCGAAGGTGGCGACACGATCAACGCCGGCAACCCGGCGTCTTCGAGCCCCAGTTACGGCCAGGACACGATCTACGGCGATACCGGCAGCACATCGCCGGCGGTAGCCGGAAACGACCAACTCAACGGCAATGCCGGCGACGACATGATCTATGCTGGCACCGGAACAAATACGATCGCCCAGGGTACCGGGCCGGGCACGCAGGTATTCAATCCCGGCGTTGCCACGGTCGCGACCTACGCGGTGACGCCCATCCCGGAACAGAACCCCGAACTCACGGCTGCCGCTAATGCGGCGGCCACGCTGCCGACGCAGGTCGCCGATAGCGGCGTTTGGGCGACTCTGGCGGGCGGCGTCGGCTCCAGCCTTGCGACACCGACCACCAATGATGGCGGGCCGGTGATCGTGGCAGACGCGACCACGCGCTATGTCGCGTGGATCAGCACACTGGGCGGCATCCCGGTCGTCTATGTGGCGACCGAGAGCGGCACATCCTGGAACCAGCTCGCCGGCAGCGCGCAAGGAGGCGGCATCAGCGGGCTGCTGCAGGCGGCGTCGGAGCCGGCGATCGCGCTGCTGGCCAGCGGCCAGCCGATCATTGCCTGGACAGCGCAGACACGCAGTGGCACCGACATCGAGGTTGCCGAGTACAGCCCCTCGGCGAATGGCGGCGCCGGCGGCTGGGTGCCCCTTGGCAATTCGCTGTCGGCCGGTGGCATCAGCCAAACCGGCAAAGCGTCCAATGCCCAGATCCTGATGGTGAACGGCGAGCCGACCGTGGTTTGGCTCGACACGTCCGGCGGTGTTTCGAATATCTATGCCCGCCAGTTCAACGGCTCGACCTGGGTTGCACTGGGCAGCGGTGCCGCATCGGGCGGCGGCATCAGCGGATCCTCGCTGCCAATCACCGAATTCGCAGCGGCGACCAATGGCACCCAGCTTGCCGTGGCGTGGACGCAAGCATTCGCGTCCGCTCCGACGCAGATCTACGTGACGCAATACAGCGGCGGAACATGGTCCTCGTTGGGCGGCTCGGCGACGGGAAACGGACTGAGCGCGGCACTGTATGCCGCCTCCGCCCCGACGGTTGCCTATCTAGGCAACAGCATGTTCGTTGCGTGGCAGCAATACATAACCAATCCGGCGCAGTCCGAGACGATCTTCCAACAGGCGCCGGCGATCTACACTGCCGAATACACCGGCGGCGCGTGGCAGCCGGCCGGGACCGGTGCCGAAACAGGTTTCGGCGTCTCCGACAACGCCAACATGTCTCTGGCGCCGAAGCTCGCTTCGAATGGCACGCAACTGATCCTGGCGTGGTCGAACGAATGGGCCGAGGGCGACGGGACGGATACCGACCTTTATGTCCTGACCTGGAACGGCACCGCCTTCGCGGCCGCCTTGCCAGGGCAGGCCAGCGGGCAGGGCGTGGCGCAAAGCACTGGCGGGCTGGTCGATCTGTCGATCACGCTCGACCCGAATGGCAATCCGTTCGCGGCCTGGGCAGACCTGGGTGACGGCGCGCCGGCACTGCGCGTGATCGGCACGCCAACTACGCCAGCCATGGTGACGGTGGTCACGCCATCGACGCTATCTGCCGCGCTGAACGGGCCGAATGCCGGCAGCGGCGACGTGATCTTCCTGAGCGCGGGCAGCTACGGCGCGATCACGCTGGGCAGCAGCAATAACGGGCTGACGATCGTGGGCCAGCCTGGTCTTGGCGCAGTGATCAATGGCACTGTGATCGTCACAGGCAACGAGATCACACTGGAAGGCGTGACCATCGCCGGCAGCATCACTGCCAGCGGCACTGGCTTCGCGCTGCGCGAGAGCAAACAGACCAGTGGCACGCTGACTCTGAGCGGCGAGAACCAGCTTGTCATCGACAGCACGCTGGTTGGGCAGGGCGTGTCACTGCAAGGCGCGGTTGGCTTCGAACTGCGTGGCAACACGATCAGCAGCTCCGGCATCGGAACCGAGATCGGGACCAACAACGACGGCACCATCGATTACAATACGATCAGCGGCACGTCGGTCGGCATCAACATCGCGAACGCGTTCCTCGGCGTGATCGAGGACAACGTGGTGACGCTGTCCGGGATCGGCGTGAATTACCTGGCCGCGGCGGCGCTGAGCGGCAACCGGATCGAGAAGAACACCACCGGCGTGGTGACGACGGTTGACAACGCCGACGGCGGGCTCGGTTTCGTCAGCGGATCGGGCGTCAATTTCATCAGCGGCAACACGACCGGCGTGAATTTGAACGGTGCCCAGATCCAGGACCAGAACATCAGCGGCAACCAGGTCGGCGTCACCGGCAGCGGCGTGATTGGCGGCACCAACCTGTCGCTGGCCAACGACATCAACGGCAACGTCACGGGCATTTCGGGCTTCACCGGGACGATCCAGTACAGCCGAATCGACGGCAACGGTACGGGAATCCTGGCGACCTCGAACCAGCAGATCCTGCACAACCTGATCTACAACAACACCACGGCCGGGCTGCTGGTTTCCGGCGTTTCGAATATCGAGACGTCGGACAACACGTTCTACACCGCGACCGGCGACAATATCCGGATCGAGAATTCGTCGTCCAACGTCGAGATTCTGAATTCGATCCTTTGGGTGTTGAACGGCTACGACATCTACATCGCCAACAACAGCCAGAGCGGGTATTTCAGCGACTACAACACGCTGTTTGCCGGCCCGAACGGGATACTGATCTACTGGACGCAGAATTTTACCGACCTGCTGGACTGGCAGGACGATGTCGCCTTGTACGACCTGCACTCGGTCGGATCGACGGTTCCGGAGCCGGACAACGGCATGCCGCATTTCGTCGATCTGCAAGCCAACGACTTCCAGCTTCTGCCGCAGGTTGGCGGGCAGGCTGCCGCCGACGCGGCGCTGACGCAGGGCGACCCGATCGCGGAATACGACACGCAACTGCAAAACGGCAACCTGCTGGCCAATCCGGACTTCGAGCAGGGACTAACGGGATGGACGACGGATGCCGGGGCTGGGGCAGGTGTGCCATCCGGCGGGCCCGCGGCGTACACCGACAGCAGCTATTTCTATGGCGGCGCGGTCACCGTGGGCGTGTCGGGCTATGCGGAGCAGACGGTCAACCTGCTGCAGGCAGGGTATAGCCCGACGCTGCTCGACAGCGGGACGCTCACCGTCAATTTCGGCGGCTATACCCGGTCGTTGGCGGAAACGACTCCGGATACCAGTTCGATCACCGTCACTTTCCTGGATGCCAACGGCGACAGCCTTGGCTCCTCGACGGTAGATTCGCCGAATGCCACGACGGACTGGCTGCTGACCAGCGGCACGGCGACGCTGCCCACCGGCACGCGTTCGATCCAGTTCGAATTCACGGTCAACGCGCAGAGCAGCGACACCACTTACAATGCGTATCTCGACGATGCGTTCCTTAATTTTAGCACTGGCAGCGGACCACAATCGCCGTTGCCGGGTATCGGCGCGAACTATCTGATCAATCCGGGCTTCCAGGATGGGCTCGCCAGTTGGACCACGAGTCCGGGGAGCGTTGCCGCATACGCGGGCGAGGAGACCGGCTATCCCACGCCGTTCACCGGCGCGAATTACTATGCCGCCGGCGCCGTGCAGCAGGGCACCGCGTCGCAAACGGTCAACCTGCTCAGCGTGGGACTGACCGCGGCGGAAATCGATTCCGGCACGCTGAACCTGGTGTTTGGCGGCCGCGTGATTTCGGCCAATGCGTTCCCGGCGGACCAGGGCTCGATCACCGTCACCATGTACGACGCAAATAATAACGTCCTCGGCACTGTGACGGTGCAGGCGCCCAACACGACGACACGCTGGGCGCTGGTTGGCGGGACGACGGCGCTGATCGCCGGCACTCGGTCCGTGACATACACTTTCACCGCGACCCGCCAGCCGGGCGAGACGTACGACGAATCGTTCCTCGACGACGCGTTCCTTGCCACCGCGCCGATCGGGGCGGCGACGGCGGATGGCGCCTACCAGGCGCCGGCAATGACCGATTCGACGGTTCCCGTGTCGCAGATCGTGCTGATTTCGCCGGTGCTGTACGTGAACTGGGTGAACAACGCGCCGCATACGATCACCTGGCAGAATATCGGCAATGCGGGTGCGCTGAACCAGTCGGTCAACATCGCGCTGTATCAGGAGACCTCGCTGGGATCGGGACTGCCGAGCGAGCCGGTATTCCTTCAGACACTCGCGACCGCTGTCCCCAATACCGGGTCGTTCACGTGGAATCCGACGCCGGCTTCGATTCCGTACGGCACATACGGGCTGATCGTCCAGGTGACGCTGGTCAGCGATCCGGCGGTGTTCAACCGTTCGACCGAAGCGTTCACCGTGCCTGAGAACGGTACCAACTACTATGTGAACGTCACGTCGGCGGCGACCGATCCGGGTTCGAACCGCAATGACGGGATGTCCGCCAGCGAGCCCTTGCCGAATATCGACAACGTGCTGCGGCAGTATTCGCTGACCTCTGGGTCGGTGATCTACGTCGCCGGCGGCACCTATCCGATGATCGACCCGTTCGACGTGTCGGGCGAGCTGAATTACGGCCTGGGCCTTGATCAGGGCTTCATCGTGCAGGGACCGACCAGCGGGCCGGCGGCGATCCTTGTGCCCGCCATTCCAGGGAACCTGGTCAATTTGATTCAGCTCGAGGATGCCAACCTCGTTACGATCAATGATCTTACGCTGGAGAACGCCGGGCGCGGGCTATATGTGCAGAACAGTACCGGTTTTTCCGCTACCGGACTGACGGTCAGCAATATGGCCTATGAGGGCATACGGATCGACACCAACTCCGCGGTTACGCTGCTTGACAATATCACCGTGACCGACACGGGGCTGGTCGGGATCTATATCAACGGCACTGCGGGAACGGTCGGCGACGCAAACGTTTCGGACGCCGGCACGAGCGTGCCGACCTATGACGCATCGGATGCGAACGAGACGTCCGGCCTGTACATCACGGGTGCGGTCAACGCGATCAGCGGCACATTCGACGACAACGTCGGCTGGGGCATCTACCTGGCGGCCCCCGGCACGGTGGACGTAACCGGCAGCACGATCTTCGGCAACGGGTATGGAATTTATATCGACGGCAGCACCGGCACCGCAACGGTCGGCGACCCGACGCTGACCGACAACGACGGCAACGTCGTTTACGACAACGCCAACTACGGAATCTACGCCACCGGCCCGGTCGATGTCGCGGGAAACGTGGTGTACGACGAGGTGGGCAAGAACGTTTACGCGCTCGAGGTGCATGCCGGCGCAACCGCACTCGAGAACGTCGTCTATGCCAGCCAGATCGGCATCGTTGCGGATGCTGCGTCGCTGGTCAGCGAGAATCGCGTCTATGACAATGCTCAGTACGGCATCGAAAGTATCGATGACGCATCGATTGGCAGCGGTGCGCTGGTGTTCTCCGACAACGTCATCTACTCGAATGGCGTCGGGATTTACGACGACCGGTACTATGATTCCTCGGCCGTGGAGTTCATCAACAACCTGATTTATGCCAACGGCACCGCGGCGATTCAGGTGTTCGGCAACAGCAACCTGTCGATCATCGACAACACGATCGATCAGCCGGCAGGCGACGGCATAGACATTTCCGATGCCAACAGCGGCACGGATATCGGCTACAACATCCTTGTTATCGGCTCCGGTATCGGCATCAACATCTCGGCCAACAGCGAAAACGGCTTTGTCAGCAACAACAACTGGTTCTACCTGCCAGGCAGCGGGGGAGAGGCGGCCGGTTCCGGCGCGGTCGGCGAGTGGGAAGGCGTGCTGGAGGTGTCGCTGGGCGCATGGCAGTCAACGACGCTCGACGACCTCAACAGCTTCATCGGGAATCCGTTATTCCTGAATCCGGACGGCGCGGAAGGCGTGCTGGGTTACGTCAGCCCATCTCAGCCAGGCTTCGACGACGACTTCCATTTGCAGAGCACCTACACGGCGTACGCCGGAGGCAGCCTGGCGCCAATCCTGAACGCATCGGGCAAGCCGGTATTCCCGACCATCACGGCGGGCGCCGATGCGAACGAATCGCCGGCCATCGATCTTGGCCAGACGCTGGCGGCCGGCGGCTACACCAATCTGGGCAACTTCGCCTTCACGCCGCAGACATTCGTGGGCCCCGCGAACAACTACCCGCAGGCGTCGATTGGGCCCAGCCAGTATATCCTGGTGCTGAGCCCGCAATCGGGCGCCACGGTGCAGAGCGGCGTCTCCACGACCATCACGTGGCGGGCCTACGGCTTCAGCGGCACCGTCGATATCGCCTATTCCGTCGATGGCGGTTCGCTGACGACAATCGCCACGGGTGTGTCCGACACCGGCAGCTACAGTTGGTCGGTGCCGGCCGGCCTGACGCCGGCCAGCACTTACGCAATCCAGATTACCTCGGATTTCGCGCCCTCGGTATTCGGTACTTCACAAGAGTTCACTATCACCGGGCAGATCACCGACTATTACATCAGCCCGACCGGCAGCAACAGCAACAATGGGCTGTCTCCCAGCACGCCAATGGCGTCGATCCAGGGCCTGCTGACCGAATATCCGACGCTTGGCGCCGGCGACACGGTGTTTGCCGCAGCCGGCACCTATACGGTCAGCACCACCATCAGCCTGCCGGCCTCGACGTCCGGCACCAACGCCACCAATCCGTTCACCATCGCCGGTTCGACCAGCGGTGCGCCTGCGGTATTCGACCGGGGCAATTTGAACAGCGGGCAGGACGTATTCGACATACAGGGTGCCAGCTACATCGTGATCGAGAACATCACGGTCACCGGCGGGTTCAACGGCATCGAGATCGCCAACAAGTCAGACAACATAGAGCTGCTGAACGACACCATCACGGAGAACAGCGATGTCGGCGTGCTGGTGGATGCGAATACCACCGGCACCGCGACGGCGGTGACCGGGCTGCAATTGGAATACGACACGATCAGCGACAATGGCCTGGATGGCAACGGCAACTACTACGGCGGCAACCAGGACGGCGTGCTGATCGAGGAGGGGAACGGCGGCGTACTGTTCCTGGACAATCAGGTATTCAGCAACGACTCCGCGGGAATCGATGTCGCGGGCGGTTCCGTCGGCAACGGCAGCCCGACCATCATCGGCGGCGCGGTTTACGACCAGACCGGCCTTTATGGCGATGCCGGCAATGGCATTGTCGACAATGTCGGCGGCGTAATCCAAAACGTCGAAGCCTACGCAAATCATGAAGACGGCATCTATATCAGCTACAATTCCGGCTACACCAACACGGCTCCCGGAACCGTCAGCGGGAATACCGTCTTCGGCAATCTGCAAGCCGATATTGAAGCGCATGCCGCGACGATCATCGACAATGTGATCTACAGCGATTTGAACACTGGCCAGTATGCGCTTGAGCTGGACAACGCCTCGACCGGCACGGGAAATACGCTCTTTGGATCAGCCAACGGCATCTATCTGGATGAGGCATCCGACGCCAACGGCAACCTGGTGTACGACATCAAGGACGCGGGTATCAGCTACGGTGACTATGCTCCGGCCGGGATTACCGACAACACGGTTTACGGCACCGGGATCGGCATCGCCGGCGCCCAGTATTACAACGGTAACATCATCCCGATCGACGGCAACCTGATCTATCAGAACGTTACTGCCGCGATCTGGCTGGACGGACCGCAAGGCGGTATCTACCAGAGCATCGTCAACAACACGATCGACGAGCAATCGGCCATCGGAATCTATGTCGGCGGCGAGTCGACGGATACGACGATCGAGAACAATATCATTGTGGATGTTTCCGGCCCGGCGATCGATGTCGCCCATACCGCCGAAGGCGGCTTCTTCAGCGACTACAACTTCTTCGATGTCGGCGGCCAGAGCACGCTGTCCGGTTCCACGATTGGCACCATCGGGATCTGGGAAGGTGTCAGCTACACCAGCCTTGCCAATTGGTACTATGAGATCGGTGTCGATCAGCACAGCCAGGTGGGCAACCCCGATTTTGTCCTGCCGCTGGGTGCTACCGGCGTGCAGGGCTTCGGTTCGCCGTCCGGGCAGGCGTCGTTCTATTCATCAGGCTATGCCTTCAATGTGCCGGAATTCGACACACCGGTGGGTGCACCCGTCCAGCAAATGACTTCGCTCGGCGCCGTGCCGGGTGGCACGGTGGATCTTACCGGCACGTGGACGCCGGTCAACGACACTGCGTACGGTTCATTCGCGAGTCCGAAGCCGGGTACCGTCGTCACCACATCCGGTACTACCACCACGACAGTCACAACGACGGTTTACTACACGTTCGAGACCAATGGTTTCGGCAACAATGGGTCGTTCACTTACGAGGCGCCGCTCTCCGCGCTTCCCTTGCTGTATTACACGACGACAGGCGCGATCACCGGGCCAGGGGCGACCGCGACCTGGACCTTTACCGGCCTGACACCAGGGGAGACCTACCAGCTCAACGCGATCAACGAAGCTTTGGGCGATTTGGGCGAGGCGCAGTATGTGGTGACCGACGGCAACGGCACCGTGCTGACGGCGGGTGACGTGGACCAAAGCACCCAGGAGGCAAGCGACGGCGGTGTCGCCAGTTTCACCAATTCGGGAACGATCACGCAGTTCGGTTCGATCGTCACGGTTAGCCAGTCGGGTACCCATACGACGACCGGCACGTCGTATTTTGACACGCAATCTCCCTATACGGTTTCATTCAGCGAGAACGAGGTAGGTGCCTTCATCGCCACCGGCAGCACCGCGGTGGTGACGATGCAGGCTTATCCGGGCGATCTCATCGCCGCCGACACCATGTTGCTGGAGCCGGTGGGCTTCAACACCGGAGCCAGCGACGACTTCCATCTCCAGCCCGGATCCCCGGCGATCGATGCCGGCGATCCGACGACGCCGTTCCTTGCGGAACCCGCACCGAATGGCGGACGCGTCAACCAGGGATACGACGGCGATACATCGCAGGCACAGGTCAGTTCGTCATCGTCTTCCGTGCAGGTACTGTCGCCCGCCGGCCTGTCCAAATACCAGATCGGCGAGCAGGTGCCGATCAACTTCGAGACCACCGGTCTTACCAGCGAGCAGCCGGTGCTGCTGCTGCATGCCGGCGGGTCGTCGATCGCGACGGGACTGGACGGCAACTGGTCCGCTGATGCGTTCCGAACCACCGGGCAGAGCGTGACCGATACGCAATCGGCCGCGAACATCGGTACTCTGGCAGGCGTGCCGACGGCATTGTTCTCGTCCGGGGCGGCGCTGGCGAATGGCGCAACGACGGGCCAAGACCTGACATTCCAGTTGCCGGTGCAGAACGGCAGCTACACCATGACTTTGTACTTCGCGGAACCCAGCGCCAACGCGTCCGGCCAGCGCGAGTTCAACATCATCGCCAACGGCCAGACGTTGCAGACGGATTTCGATATCTACGCGACCGCGGAGGCAAAGGACGGCGACGCCTACCATGCAGTGTCCCTGACCTTCAACGTGACCGTAACCGGCGGCCAGGGCCTGACGCTCGATTTTGCCGCACTGGGCACCGACTATGGGCCGCTGGTCAACGGCATCGAGCTGGAGCAGGCGGATCCAAACGGCACCGCTTCGCCGACCGCCACGGTGCAGCTATCCACCGACGACGGTGCGGCCTGGACCACGCTTGCCACCGGCGTGCCGATCAACAGCTATGGCGAGGGCCAGTACGTCTGGACGGTGAACCAGACCAGCGATGGCAATACCGCGCTGATCCAGGTTCTGGCCACTGCCAACCCGAATTCGGCGCAGCCGATTACGGTGAGCGGCACGTCGCAGCCGTTCCTGCTGGCGAACAGCGGCAACAGCTACTACGTCAACGATGCGTCGCTGGCCGGCGATCAGTACACCACCGCGGTCGGTAACGATGCCAATTCCGGCAAATCGCCTGACCAGCCGCTGCTCAGCCTTGCAGCCCTGCTTCGGGCTTACCCGATCGGACCGGGCGACACGATTTACGTTGATGCCGGCAACTACACCCTGCCCACCAACGTCACTTTGGCTGCCGCCGATTCCGGCACCGCTTCCCAGCCTCTTGTCATCACCGGGCCGAGCATCGGCAGCGCGGCGGTGTTGGACCGCAACAACACGGCCAGCGGCACCGATGTGTTCGATCTGATCGGCGTCAACAACATCGTCATCGAGAACCTGACGATCGAGGGCGCGTATGACGCCGTGGACATCGGCAATGGCGCGACGAGCGTGGTGCTTTCGGACGATGTGATCGCAAATAACCTGAATGCCGGCGTCGACGTCCCGTACGGCGCCGATGTCTCCGGCCTGGTGGTGAAAAACTCCATCATCGATAATGACGGATCGCTGGTTTACGGGTACGGCATCTATTTCGGCTACGACAATTCCAACGCTCTGTTCCTGAACGACCAGGTATTCAGCATCTTTGGCGACGGCATCCTCCTCGATGGTGCTGGCAACCAGACGGTTCAGGGCGGCAGCTACTACGACAACAACGGGAGCGGCGTGGTCAACAACAGCACGGCGCTGATCGAGGACGTTGTCGCTTTCGGCAACAGCGGCAACGGGGCCGACGGTATCTCCTCGAACGGCGGCACGACCACGGGCAATACGGTGTTCGGCAATAACACGCTCGGCATCAGTGCAGAGGGCGTGATCTCGGACAATTTGGTCTACAGCCAGCGTACTACCGGGCAAGAAGCGATCGCGGTCGGCGGAAACTCGACCGCTACCGGCAACACGGTCTATGGCAGCACCAATGGCCTGTTCCTCAATGGCGGTGCGGACGCGCTTGATAACCTGGTCTATGACGTCAGCGGCACTGCAATCTTTTATACGCTCAGCCTGCCGAATGCGATCAGCGGCAACACGCTGTACGGGGATGGGATCGGCGTGACCGGGGCCGAATATTATGTCGGGGCAACGCTCACTATCAGCGGCAACCTGATCTATGAGAACGCGACGGCGGGCATCGAACTGAGCGGCGGCGTTTACCAGCAGATCATCAACAATACCATCGATCAGCCGACCGGCACCGCGATCGCGATCACCGCCGTGAACGGCGGCGACAACGCCACGGCCGACGACAACACCATCGAGAACAACATCCTGGCGGTGGCAGCCGGACCCGCCATCACGATCGCGCCGTCTGCCGAAGCAGGCCTCGTCAGCGACTACAACCTGTTCGATCTATCAGGCACCGGTTCGATCGCGAGTTGGGAGTCGGTGAGCTA
>Ga0335075_10002505_pt1 | contig 29460 bp, 24 predicted proteins | sample Lox_Sample_24_FD_206723 | JGI IMG/M metagenome (GOLD analysis project Ga0335075, IMG submission 206723) | Soil microbial communities from Loxahatchee National Wildlife Refuge, Florida, United States - Lox_Sample_2.4 | ecosystem: Environmental > Terrestrial > Soil > Wetlands | place: USA...
AGGCCGAGACGATGATGCCCTGGCATCCGGGTGCATGCGCCAGCCCCATCTCGACGACCTCATCGACCGACGCCTCAAGGGCACGGGCGGTGACGATCATCTCCGGGTTTCGAGTCGCCGTGGCAGCCACCACGGCGACGCGCCCCGCCGCAACCCGCCGCGCGATGGCGAGCATCATCTCGCTGGTCGCGCGCGACGAGTTGGGGTTGATGAGGAGGATATGCGGGTTCATCGTTGCGATCTCAGGCGTGGGACTCTGCAACGTTGGCCCTGGACTCTCGCGCATCCTCTGGCTGTTCGCCCTCGGCGCGCTGCGTCAGGTCCTCCATCGACATGCCGAAGGTCTCCGGTCCCATCTGGATGCAGACCGCGAAGACAGCATACATGCCGGCCGCAAGCGCGAACACGCCCGTCATGCCGTAGCTGTCGAACAGCGCGCCCGCAATCGTCGGGACGAAGGAGCCGGCCGCCGAGCCTGTCGCCAGGATGAAGGCCACGCCGAAGGCGCGGATGCGGGTCGGATAGAGTTCCGGCGCGTAGATCCAGATCGAGGTGTTGAGCAGCAGCACGAAGAACTGGAACACGGCGCCGAAGAACAGCACGAGATAGATGTTGGTGCCGAGATAGACGATGGACACGGCCGCCAGGCAGGCGCAGATCGCGCCGGCCGTCAGCACCTTCTTGCGCGGGAAATAGTAGCCGAAGGTCGAGGCCGCGATTGTGCCCAGAACCGAGCCGCTCTGGATGATCATCGCGTAGAGCAGGCTGCCCTGAAGCGTGTAGCCCATCGACACGAAGATGACCGGCATCAGCGTGAGCACGGACAACTGAGCGCCGTAGCTCATCAGGATGGCGATGGCGACGGGAATAGTGCGACCGATGAAGGGCGCGCGGAAGAGTTCGCGCCAGTCGCTCTTGGCAGGCTTTTCGTCCTTGACCAGTTCGCGGTCGAGGAACTGCGTGACCTTGAGGTCCTTCGGGCGCAGCGAGCCCGACTCGAGGATCGACAGCACCTTGTTGGCTTCGTCGATGCGTCCTTGCGAGGCAAGGAAACGCGGCGTCTCGGGCACGTAGCGCCTGTAGAAGACGACCAGAAGAGCCGGGATGGCGAGTGCGGCGAACAGCCAGCGCCAGCCGTCTTCACCCGGGAACAACGTGAAGATCAGCAGGCCGAAAGCCGGCGCCAGGAAGTTGCCGAAGCCGCCGGCGCCGACATTGACGAGGCCGGCCGCGGTGCCGCGGAATTTTGGCGAGCAGAACTCCGACAGCATGGTGACGGCGGTCGAGATCTCGCCGCCGACGCCGAAGCCGACGACGGCGCGGGCGATTGCCAGCGTGGCGAAGTCGGGCGCCATTGCGCAAGCGGCCGAGCCGATTGTGAAGAGCAAGAGGTTGGTGGTCAGCATCACGCGGCGGCCGTAGCGGTCACCGAGAATGCCGGAGAGAAGCCGGCCGAGGGCCGCGCTGGCGAAGGTGATGGTGTTCAGCAGCCCGATGTCGGCGCCGGTCAGGCCCCACTGCTCGCGCAGAATCGGACCGACGATGCCGATCGTGTTCTGCTCGAAGCTGTCGAACAGACAGCCGATGAGCACCAATGCGATGATTTGTTTGTGGGTCGTCGTCACGCCGATGCGGCTGAGCGCGCCCTCCAGTTGCCGAATGACAGGCGACGACCTGCCAGACTGGATCATGCTCTCCCCTGCCATGTTCCACCTCCATTTGTTTTGAGAAAGGCAGTTTTCATCCTATATCATATGAAAATCAGTTTTCATAGAGGCGGCGTTAATTGACTGCTTGTTGTGGATGACGAACCAGCGCGACCGGTGCGAAACGTGCAGTTTCAAAAGGTTAACGGATTCTCACGCCTCTCCAGCTTGTGCCGTGACCGCACTACTCGCTAGAATCGTGAAAAGATTTTTTCGGGAGAAATCATGGATCCGACTGGCCGGCCGTTCCTGACGCGGGTCCGCGAGGCGCTGGAGGGAATGCATCCGGCCGAACGGCGGCTGGGTGATTTCGTCTGCGACTTTCCTGGCGAACTGGCGTCGTACTCGGCTTCGGAACTGGCCGCGCTCGCGCATGTCTCGAACGCCACCGTCACGCGTTTCGTCAAGCGGCTCGGCTACGAAAACTATGAGGAGGCCCGCCGCCACGCGCGCGCGGAAAAGCAGAGCGGGTCGCGGCTGTTCCTGTCCACAGCATCCGCAAAGGGTGGCGTCCAGCCGGTTGCGGCGCATGTGGCGCAAGGTGTGGCCAATCTGGAGGCGACGTTCCTTTCGATCACCGACGGGCAGATCGATGCGGCGGTGGAAGCGATGCTTTCCGCGCGCAAGGTCTGGGTCCTGGGGTTCCGCTCCAGCCATCCTTTCGCGGACTATCTGCAATGGCAAATGACGCAGGTGATGGAGAACATCGTCTCGATCCCGGGCGGTGGGCAGACCCTCGGCGAACACCTGGTGAGCATAGACGCGGACGATTTGGTCGTCGCGTTCGGGCTGCGCCGGCGCATCGCCGCCATGGACAAGGTGCTGGCGGTGATCGAGAAGTCAGGCGCGAAGCTGCTCTACATCACCGACGAAGGCGCTGCGCCGCGCAGCAGCGCGACATGGCATTTTCGATGCCAGACGCTCGCACCGGGACCACTGTTCAACCACGTCGCCGTCATGGCGGTCTGCCATCTCATCGCAACCCGCGCCATCGAACGCGCTGGCGTCGCCGGCCGGAAGCGGCTGCGTGGCATCGAGAGCATCGGCGACGCGCTGGAGGAATTGTAGAGCACGCCGTGACGGGCGGTGGCCCCGCGCTTATCCGCGCGCCGGCCGGGCGGGATTTCCAACCACTGTCGTGCTGGCTGCCACGTCATGCGTGACGACGCTGCCAGCGCCGACGACCGCGCGGTTGCCGATGGTGACGCCGGACAGGACAATCGCGCCGGCGCCGATCCAGACATCATCGCCGATCGTCACGGGCTTGGCGATCTCCAGACCTTGAGCGCGTAAAACGGGATCGTGATGGTGCTCGGCGCACAGGATCTGGACGGCCGGGCCAAACATCGTTCGCTTGCCGATTGTCACGGGCGCGGTGTCGAGGATTATGCAGCCGGCGTTGAAGAACACGTTATCACCGAGGTGGATGTTGAAACCATAGGGGCAATGGAAGGGCGCTTCGATGCGCACATCCTCGCCGACAGCGCCGAGCAGGGTGCGCAGCGTTGGCGCGATGTCGCCGCGTTGCGCCGGGTGGAGCGTGTTGTGCTCGTGGATGGCGGCGCTTGCCGTGCGGCGCAAGGCGTCGAGTTCATCGTCGATGCAGGTGTACCAGTCGCCGGCCGCCATTTTCTGCCGTTCCGTTACGGGCATAGAGACCTCGATGCCTGGCGGTGACCATCTGAGCGTGAAAATGGCGGGCACATGGCCCGCCATTCTCTTTGATGGAGCATGAAGCTTCAAGGCTCGGCACTGGCAATGAACGCGGCCGGATGCGTCGTGAGGAGACGAGGCGCGGGTGCTGGCTTTGCCTTCTCCTTCCATGGCAGTCCGAACAGAGGCCGTGCCGGACCGGCGCGGCGGACCAGTTCATAGCCGACGATGCAGCCCAGAACCGTGCCGGACGTAACCAGCGTCGCTTCGAGCCAGGCCGGCAGACCGGCATCCAGCAGCGCGAAGCCGATCGCGACGATCAGCGTCTGGTGCAGGATGTAATACGGGAAGATCGCGTCGCTGAAATAGGAGAGCGTGCGGCTCGGGCGGTTGAAGTAGCTCTGCGCCATGCCGAGCAGCGTGACGATCATGGCCCAGGCATAGACGACGCGGATCACCTGCACGAGCGTCCAGACGGTGTCGCTGGCGCGGACTGCGCCGTAGTTCAGGCGCGCGGTGACGATGATCACCGCACCCGCGATGACGATCCAGAGCGCCTTCCGCCAGCCATTTTCGATGGCCGACCAGAAGGCCGGGCTCTTCGCGGCGAGAAACCCCAGCACGACGATGGTGAGCGAGTGGGCATGGTTTGCCCAGTCGTCGAACAGCGCATGCGTGGTCGGGAAGATCGGGTCGAGGAAGAGCCGGTAGGCGACGAAGGGCAGCACAGGGATGGCGACGATCAGGAAACCCGACCGGTCGCGTTCCAGCCAGGCAAAGAAGCGCGCGGCAGGGCCGTTCGCCAGCCAGAGCAGCACGGGAAACAGCGGCGCCAGGATCAGCGTGTAGAAGAGGATGTAGACGACGTACCAGAGATGGTTCCAGGTCGGCGTGATGATGGAGAAGGGACCGGGCGGCAGGCCGAAATAATCCGGGTAGAACGCGATCAGACCCGGTTCGATCTCGCCCTTGTAGAGCAGCTCGAAATAGGACTGCGGCATGACGACGACCAGCATGCCGAAGGCGATCGGCACAAAGAGCCGGACCGTGCGATTCTTCAGGAAGGCGCCGATCGTGGTCTTGGCTATGGCGAAATGCAGGGCGACGCCCGAGATGAAGAAGAGCAAGGCCAGCCGCCAGGGGTTGAGGAGCGCCATGACGGGCTCGATCAGCGGCGAGGAATGGGTGCTTTTGACGTGCCAGTCCCAGGTCACGTAGAACATGCCCACGTGATAGAAAATGAGCAGTGCGAAGGCGATGACGCGCAGCCAGTCGAGGTCGTGGCGCCGCGTGCTAAGGGGTGGTTTCATGCCAGGGGACGTCATGGTCTTGGCTCCGGTTGGGGTTGTCGATGCCGGAGACGCTAGCGGCAGGCGCGAAATGGTTGAATCGCTAAGGGATGAGCGCCAAACCCGCGGGGTGAGCGGCGTTGCGCGGGTGGTCCCATGGGGCGAGCGGCGGCGCTTTGGGGACGAAATCCGGTGACGGAAAGCCGCGATTCTGTCGAAGCGCCGCTGTCGGAGCCGGAACTCGACCGGCGCGTGCTGCTGCGCGTGACGGGACTCTCCGCGCTGTTCATGCTGGCCGTCGGGTTCGTAAACGCGACGACACTGATAACTGATGCACAAAGGGCAGGGGTCGCGCTCGACCCGCGTGTTCCCTGGGTGCTCGAATATACGAGCATTGCCGTAATCCTGGCGCTCGTGCCCCTGGTTGCACTCTATGAACGGCGGTTTCCGCTCGACCCTGACCGGTGGCTCAGGACCATCGTCGCACATCTGATTGGGACCATCGTCTATAGCGCCGTGCACATCGCGGTGATGATCCTCGTCCGGAAGGTGATCTTCGCCGTGTTTTTCGGCGAGACATATCGTTTCTTCGAGCAACCGGTCACCGACGTACTCTACGAGTACCGCAAGGATGCGCTCACCTACGCCATCGTGATCCTGATGTTGAACCTGATGCGCGGACTGGAGGAGCATCGCCGTGAGGCGCAAGTGGCGCGGATCGAAGCGAAGACGTCGGGGCGGCTGACGCTGAAGTCGGGCGGTCGAACGATCCTGCTCGATGCCAAAACGGTCGAATGGGCGCAGGCGGCGGCAAACTATGTGGAAATCCGCGCCAATGGCCGCACGCAGTTGGCGCGGATCAGCCTGTCGGCGCTGGAAGAACAGATGGAAGCTGCCGGCATGGATGTGGCGCGCATCCACCGGTCTTTTGTCGTGAACCGCGCGAAGGTCGTGGAGATCCTTCCGGCAGGCGACGGGGACTTTCGGGTACGGACTTTGGACGGATCCGAACTCAAGGGATCGCGGCGCTACCGGCACAATTTGCCCGCGTAGAGAGCGCCTGCGAAGACTTGCAATTAGCGGAAATTCTTTCGGAACAATTTCTCCGCCGACGGGTTGGCCAACCGAAGGGGCCTATCCGCTTAGGAGAAGCTAATGAAACGCATGCTCATCAAAAGTGCCGTCATTCTGAGTCTTGGTGTGGCTCCGGGTGCAGTGTTCGCACAGGAACAGTCGCCGGAGCTTCTCAAGAAGCCGCGCGTGACGACCGAGCAGCAGGGCGGCGCCGCCGTTGATGGTGGTGCCGACGCGTCGGGCGCCGCTGGCGCCAAGGTCGAAGGTCAGGCTGACGCCGGGGCGAATGCTGCCGGCACGAAGGTCGAAGGCCAGGCCGACGCTGCTGCGGAGGCGGAAGCCGATGTCCTGAAGAAGAAGCCGGGTGCAACAGCCGGTGCGGACACCAAGATGAAGGGTGATGCCGCAGCCGACGCCAAGACGGATGATCCGAACGCTACGGCGGGTGCCAAGACCGAAACCGAAGCCTCCGGCGAGGCGACGGCCGGTGCGAAGCCCAAGGCTGACGCGTCTGGCGATAAGGCTGCCAGCGGTTCAGGGAAGGCGACCACCGAAACCCAGGCCCAGGAAGAGACGCAGAAGCCTTCGTCCGAGACGACGGCGAGCATTGACGTCACGACCGAGCAGCAGACCGAGATCCGCGAGGTGATCGTCGCGGAAAAGGCTGAGCCGGTCGATATCGATATCGATGTTTCGGTTGGCGTCGCGGTGCCGCGCACGGTCGAGTTCCGGCCGCTGCCCGCGCGCATCATCGAGATCGTGCCGCAATATGAAGGCTACGTCTATTTCGTGTTGGCCGATGGCCGCATCATCATCGTCGAGCCGGCCTCTTACGAGGTGGTTTACATCATCACGGCGTAACGAAACCGCGTGAGCGAGCGAGCGGGCGGGACGTCTCCCGCCCGCTTTCGCATGCGCGGGGGCAGGGCTCAGGCGCGGCTGGCAGGAACAAGCTTGCGGGCGATGCCAGCCTCAGTCGCCTCAAGCAGCTCGAGGAGCTCGTTTTCGCGCAGCGGCGGCGAGAAAAGATAACCCTGCAGCTCATCGACGCCCATCGAGAGCACGATGTCGCGCTGCTTGATCGATTCGACTCCTTCGATGGTGATCTTCACCTTCAACGCCTTGGCGAGATCGACGATGGCGCGAATGATCGGCGCGGCCGTGTCTTCCTTGCCCAGCATGTGCACGAAGGACCGGTCGACCTTCAGCTTGTCGATGCCATAGCGGCGCAAATAGTTGACCGAGGAATAGCCGGTGCCGAAATCGTCCAGCGCGACGTGAATGCCGGCGGTGCGCAACCGCGCGAGATTCTTGCGCGTTGCACCGCCGGTATCGAGTAGCACGTTTTCGGTGATCTCGACCTGCAGCCGGCTTGGCGCGAGGCCAGCTTCGCCGACCATTGCAATGAGGCGCTCGAAAAAGTCCTCCTCGCGAAGCTGCAGCGGCGAGACGTTCACGGCGACCCAGGGAAGTTTCGTCGAGGCGACAAAGCGGCAGGCGGCATTGAGAAGCCAGTCGCCAAGCTCCTTCATCATGCCGCGCTCTTCCGCGATGGCGATGAACTGCGCGGGGGGCAGCGCCCCGTGGACGGGGTGATCCCAGCGGATCAGCGCTTCCGCGCCGACGATCGTTGCGCAGTCGCTGGCGTAAATCGGCTGGTAGGTCAGCCGCAGATTGTCATCGCCCTGGAGCGCAAGACGCAGATCGCTCTCGATGACGCGGCGGCGGATGATCAGATCATCCATGTCGCCAGCGAAGACCTCGTGCCGGCCGCGACCTTTCTTCTTCGCTTCGTAGAGCGCGATGTCCGCCTTGCGCAAAAGCTCGATATGATCGGTGTCGGTGTCCGGGCCAACCGCAATGCCGATGCTGGCGCCGATGTGAACGAGATCGCCCATCAGTTCGAAGGGATGCGCAAGGTCGGTGAGCAGCTCGGCCGAAAGGTCTTCGGCCGCGCGCATGTCGCGGATGCCTTCCATGATGATGGCGAACTCGTCGCCGCCGAGGCGGGCGACCGTGTCCGACGCGCGCGCGGCCGATTTCAATCGGTGAGCGGTCTGACGAACCAGTTCGTCGCCCGCGGCATGACCGAGCGTGTCGTTGACATGCTTGAAACGGTCGAGGTCGATGTAAAGAAGCGCTATGCGGCCACCTTTTTCGCGCGCACCGATATGGGCGCGCTGCAGCCGGTCGTCGAACAGCGCGCGATTGGGCAAGCCGGTCAGCGTGTCGTGGAAAGCGAGGAATTCGGTCTCGTTCTGGCTGCGCTCGAGCTGCGCGGAGGCGCGGCGCAGGCGCCTCAGCAGGAAGAGCAGGACACCTGCTGCCAACACCGTCACCCCAATGAGGGCCGGTGCGATCTTCTTGATGAAGGTCAGGCCGGGGCGGTCCCGGTCCCAGCCGATATAGCCAAGGATCGCGCCGTGCGAATCGATCAACGGAACCGATGCAGCGACATCCGTTTCCGCAGTGAGAGACAGGACGCGCATGCCCGCGATGCGATATTGCTCGGCGATGCCGTGTATCAGGCCCTGGTCGACGCGCTGGACGGACACGTGGAGATATTCGGAACCCGGTTCCTGCGTAACCCGATCCGAGTCGGGTACGATCGGCATCAGCGACGCGATCGCGGGTTGCCCGGCGATTGAGACGAGATCCTGAACCAGCAGCTTTGGCTCGTCGGTGCGTTCGCCAGCCGCCACCTGCATCATCAGCAGCCGCAGATCGTCCACGAGCCGTTTGATGGCAGGTTCGACGCCGGCGAAGCCGGCGGCAGGCACAACATTGCCGTCAGCCATGACATGGATGGGCTCGTTGAACTCATCCAGCACGTAGACCAGATCATGGCCGTAATAGGAGTTCATCCAGACGCTGAGGTTCTCGGCCATCCAGGTGTCGTCGTGTGCTTTGGTCTCCGTCACGGAATCGTCCCAGACGGTGACGCTTTCCTGCTGCTGGGCAATGGCTTCAAACTGCTGCTTGATACCGGCGGCGACGAAGGCGCGTTGCGTGAGGAGGGCGTCCTGGTCGGCCCGGAGCATGGCGTAGAGGCCAAAACTGGCGATCATCGCGACTGAAAAGAAGGCAAGCGCCAGGACAGCCAGGGTGACCTGGTTGGTCAAAAGACGCGAAGAAACGCCGGACGCCATACACTCTACGCTTAGCTAACGAAGCGTAAGTTACATCAGGACTTGCTTAAAATCGCGTTAGGAAACAGCGGGTTCCGCCGGCTGCGCACGCGGAATGCAACCGCCGACGTTAACCATGATCAGTCCCGTATGGTCGGCATGGAATCCAGTTGCGTGGCGTCATTTTCGCCGCTATTCAATCGAACGATGAATATGCGTTCGAACAAGACCCTGTGGTGGTGGGCCGGCTAAACAGCGGCCTCGCGAACGCGCGCGTGAAAATTGTGGTGGCCGCAACGGAAAGTCCGGGCGGCCATTTTGTTTTTTGCTCGCCGCCCGGCCCCTCGGCAAAAGGCGATGGAGACGGGAATGACGGTTGAAATGCTTGAAAACGGCGCGGAGCGCTTCGTCACGACGGGCGGCGTGACAATCACGCGCGAGCGGCACGCGCAACCCTACGCCGGCGCCATCGACGGCTATATCGAGGGGCTGAATTCGCGCCGCGGCGCGGTGTTTTCCTCGAATTACGAGTATCCGGGCCGCTATACGCGCTGGGACACGGCGATCATCGATCCGCCGCTGGTGATCTCGGCACGGGGCCGCGCCATGCGCATCGAGGCGCTGAACGCGCGCGGCGAAGCGCTGCTGATGATGGTCCAGAGGGCGATATCGGCGCTGGCGGACATCACCGTCACGCAGACGACGAAACGGCGGCTGGCGCTGAAAATCGCCGATCCCGGCCGGGTGTTCACCGAAGAAGAGCGCAGCCGCGTGCCGTCGGTCTTCACGGTGCTGAGGGCAATCACCGCGCTTTTCCACACCGACCAGGATTCCAATCTCGGGCTCTACGGCGCGTTCGGCTACGATTTGGCGTTCCAGTTCGATCCGGTCGAGCTGAAGCTCGAGCGCAAGGAAAGCCAGCGCGACCTCGTGCTCTACCTGCCCGACGAAATCCTCGTGGTCGACCACTATTCGGCGATCGCCTGGACCGACCGCTACGATTATGCGGGCGAGGGCTATTCGACCGAAGGACTGCCGCGCGACCGTGTCGAGGACCCGTTCAAGCATGCCGACCGCATCCCGCCGCGCGGCGATCACGAGCCGGGCGAATATGCGCGCCTGGTCGAGACGGCAAAGGAAAGTTTCAGACGTGGCGATCTGTTCGAGGTCGTGCCGGGGCAGATGTTCTACGAGCGGTGCGAGTCGCTGCCATCCGACGTGTCGCGGCGTCTGAAGTCGATCAACCCGTCGCCCTATTCCTTCTTCATCAATCTCGGCGAGGGCGAGTATTTGATCGGCGCTTCGCCGGAGATGTTCGTGCGCGTCAACGGCCGGCGGGTCGAGACGTGCCCGATCTCCGGGACAATCAAGCGCGGCGAGGACGCAATCTCGGACTCGGAGCAGATCCTGAAGCTGCTCAACTCCAAGAAGGACGAGAGCGAGCTCACCATGTGCTCGGACGTCGACCGCAACGACAAGAGCCGGGTGTGCGAGCCGGGCTCGGTGCGCGTCATCGGCCGGCGGCAGATCGAGATGTATTCGCGGCTGATCCACACGGTCGATCACATCGAGGGGCGGCTGCGCGAAGGCATGGATGCGTTCGACGCGTTTTTGAGCCATGCCTGGGCGGTGACCGTTACCGGCGCGCCAAAGCTCTGGGCGATGCGCTTTATCGAGAACCATGAAAAGAGCCCGCGCGCGTGGTATGGCGGGGCGATCGGCATGGTTCATTTCAACGGCGATTTGAACACCGGCCTGACATTGCGAACCATTCGCATCAAGGACGGGATTGCCGAGGTGCGCGCCGGCGCCACATTGCTTTACGATTCCGAACCCGCAGAAGAAGAAGCCGAAACCGAACTGAAGGCATCCGCCATGATCTCCGCCATCCGCGACGCCAAGGCCGGAAACGCGACTGGTACCGAACGCGCGACGGCGCGCGTCGGCGAGGGGGTGAACATCCTGCTCGTCGATCACGAGGACAGCTTTGTGCACACGCTGGCAAATTACTTCCGGCAGACCGGCGCGAACGTATCCACGGTGCGCACACCTGTGCCGGAAAAACTGTTTGATGAGCTGAAGCCGGACCTCGTGGTGCTGTCGCCCGGACCTGGCACGCCGAAGGATTTTGATTGCGCCGCGACGATCAAGAAGGCCAGGCAGCGCGACCTGCCTATTTTCGGCGTATGCCTCGGTCTGCAGGCGCTGGCCGAAGCGTATGGCGGCGAACTCAGGCAGTTGCATATTCCGATGCATGGCAAGCCGTCGCGCATCCGGGTCGCCAAGAAAGGTGGGGTTGTGTTTTCGGGCCTGCCGAAAGAAGTGACGGTCGGCCGTTATCACTCGATCTTCGCCGACCCCGTGCGGCTGCCGGACGATTTTCTCGTCACGGCGGAGACGGAAGACGGCGTGATCATGGCGTTCGAGCACAGACGCGAGCCCATCGCGGCCGTGCAGTTTCATCCGGAGTCGATCATGACGCTCGGCCAGAATGCAGGCATGCGTATGATCGAGAATGTCGTGGCGCATCTGCCGCGCCGCGCGAAGGAAAAGGCGGCTTAGGGCACCTCGGCTGGGCATGGCAAAGACTCCACCTAATCCGAAGCAGCGCGTGGCCACGCTCGCCGCGTGGTCGATCGTGATCGCCATCGTGGTCTTCGCGCTGAAGCTCGCCGCCTGGTGGATGACCGGGTCGGTTGCACTCTATTCGGATGCGCTGGAATCGATTGTCAACGTGATCGCATCGGGTGCAGCCTTGTGGGCGATCCGTGTCAGCCACACGCCGGCCGACAGCGACCACCAGTATGGCCACCACAAAGCCGAGTACTTTTCCGCCGTGCTCGAGGGAGTGCTGATCTGTGTCGCGGCGCTGCTGATCCTCGCGGCGGCGTGGGATGCGATCCGCATGCCCGGCGAACTGGAGCAGCCATGGGAAGGTCTTGCCGTCAACGGCCTTGCCGCGGCCGTCAACGCGGCATGGGCGATGGTCCTGATCCGCTCCGGCCGCACGCACAGATCGCCGGCGCTGGTTGCCGACGGGCAGCACATCATGACCGACGTGGTGACGTCGGCCGGCGTGATCATCGGCCTGATCGCCGCGGTAATGACCGGTTACGGCATCCTCGATCCGCTGCTGGCGATCGTGGTCGCGCTCAACATCCTCTGGCAGGGTTGGAAGGTGATCGGCTCGTCGCTGTCAGGGCTGATGGACCGGGCGGTGGCGCTTGAGGATCACGTGCGAATCCGCGACATCATCTCGGCCAATTCGAAGGGCGCGATCGAGGTGCACGATCTGAAGACGCGCATCGCCGGCCGCGCGACCTTCATCGAGTTTCACCTGATCGTGGATGCCGAGATGACCGTGCGCGAAAGCCACGTCATCTGCGACCGCATCGAGGAAGCGCTGAAGGCGGAAATTCCCAGCGTGCGCATCACCATTCATGTCGAGCCCGACGACGAGGCGAAGCTGCCGAAGGGGACGGGTGCGGTTCCCTTCGCCTAGGGCTCGCTGAAAATTCTACTCCAGTGGGCGCCTGCCACGGTTCTTCTCCGCTTCCGGTGATCACGTACTTAAGTACGCTCCGCTCCGGTTCTCAAAGAACCGCGACATCTGCCGGAGCGAATTTTGAGCGAGCCCTGAACCTGCGCTCAAATTTTCACCAGCGCAGCCGTCGCGTACATGAAGACGACGCCAAGCGCGAAGCCACCGATGGCGGCGGGTGAGAACAGGCCGCTCATGCCGGCATCGCGGCGCAGTAGCGCGATGACCTCGACGATGACCTGAAGGATCGCGCCGGCGCCGACGGCGAGCGCAAGGGCTGACCATTGCGGTGCGAAGGCAAGGCTGCCCAGCCAGATGCCGATGACGGCGGGTCCACCAGCGAGCAATACCAGTGCGGCGAACGCCCAGAGCGGCGGGCGTTCTTTCAAGATGGGTGCGGCGATGCCGATGCCTTCGGTGACGTTGTGCAGCGTGAAGCCGAGAACAAGGAACGTGCCGAGGCCGGCAGCACCCGTGGCGAATGCGGCGCCGATGGCGAGGCCTTCGCCGAGATTGTGCAGGCCGATGCCGAGCGCGATGTAGGCGGCGAGCGCAAGGCCGGTCGGTGCGCCGCTGCGGCGACTGATCGCGATCAGCAGCAGGAAGGCGCCGAGCGCTGCGAAGATCACCATTGACGGTCCCTGGAAGATCGCGGCGGATTCTCCGGCAAGCTCCAGCGCATCCTCCATCGTGTCGACCAGCAGGAAGGCGAGCAGCCCGGCCGTGAGGGCGAGCAGGAAGTTCATGCCTGAGCGGCCAACGCCGCGCAGTGCAGGATAGAACATCAGGCCGACGGCAACCGGCAGAATGCCGACAAAGGCGCCGAGCACCGCCTGGGTCCAGAGGCGGCTGGAATCCGGTTGCGGCGTCGGCACGGCGACGGCGATTTCATGATCGAAGGTCGCGCCCGTGCTGGTGACGATCCGGATTGCATGCGCCTCGTCAAGCACCCAGGGATAAGGCGTCGCGATCCAGGCGGTCTCGCCGCGCGCCAGAGGGCCGGCGGGATCCTGCGTGAAGGTCCAGTAGCCATCGTCGATCTGCACTTGCGCGATCGTCATCGGCTCCGAGCCGCCAGCACGCACCAGGATGCGGATGCCGTTGCTGTCGAGGATCGTACGCTCGAAGGTGAGAGCCTCGACCGGCGGGCCGCTGCCATAGACCGAGGCGAGCGGGTTGGCCGAATAGAGCCACCAGATCGCAGCGCCCAACACGGCTAGCGGCAGGATCACCCAAAGCAGCGCGGAGAGGGAACGGTTCGGCTTGACCGGCTGCGCGGCGGCGACCTGAGAGGTGCTCATGTCGTTCATGCCACGCCGTCCTTCACGTTGAACATGCCGACCCAGCCAAGCTCGGTGAATTCCGATTGATGCGGATGGAACATGTACATGCCGGGCTCGTGATCCTTGTAGGTGAATTCGAGGATGCCGCGCTCGGCCTGGCACTGGACGATCAGGTCGACGGTTTTCAGCGTCGGTGTCAGCGTCGTGCCCTGATTGTAATAGTCGAAGAAATTGGCGTGCAAATGGAAGGAGTTGATCGGGTCGAACTCGACCACGTTGACGAGATAGATGCGCACCGGCCGCGACCGCTCGATGTCGATCGGCGTGTTCATGTAGCAATGCGCGATGGTGTTGGCGGCGTAGAACTCGTTTTCATTGTCGAAGTTCGTATCGAAGGCGTTCATCACCATGATGAGCTCCTGCCACTCGGCGTTTTCCGGCGTGCCGAGGAGGCGCGAGCGCGCGACTGCGCCATGTTCGGGATGGAGCAGGGGATCAGGGTCGATGACGAAGAGGCCGTACATGCCCTTGTGCATGTGCCGCTTCAGAGGCAGTGCGTGGCAGTGGTAGAGGTGGCAGCCGAACGGCCTGGCGTCGAACTCGTAGACGAATTCCTCGCCCGGTCCGATCATTCCGGCGCCGGGCACGCCATCCATCCGCGCGGCGTGGATGCCATGGAAATGCATCGAATGCGGGTGTGAGCCGAAATTCTGGAAGACGATGCGCAGCCGGTCGCCTTCCTTGGCGCGCAAGGAGGGCCCCGGTATGCGGCCATTGTAGGTCCAGGCGGGGAACATGACGCCGGGCGCGATCTCGATCTCCTTGTCCTCGGCCGTCACCGTGAAGGTACGCAATGTCCGGCCGTCGGGCATGGTCTCGACAGTGCCGGTGTCCCAGTCCGTGAGAAGGCGCATGGGATCGAAGCCATTGGCTTCGTTGTTCACAGCGCCGACGGTCATCATGTCGCCATGGGCGTGGACGTGGTCCTGGGTCGGCGTGGTGGAGCCGGTCGTGGTGCAGATGTCGACCGGCAGCTCCGGCTGCGCGCCGGCGCGGGCGTTCATGGCGCCGGCAACGCCAAGCGAAACGCCGCCAACCGTCGCAACACCGCCTGTTAACACCGAACGGCGGCTCAGCCGCCCGCGAAACAGGTCCGTCAAATTCGCCATCTCGGTCACTTCTGCAAATGAGAATGATTTGCATTATGGCGCGGTAAAGCTTGTACCGCAAGGGGGTGCGAGTCATGATTTTTCCGGTCGAAAGGGTCATCCGCCTGTCACGACGCTCGGCTAGTCAAGGGCTGGTCTCGCATGAGTCCATCCCCAAGCCGCCGCCAGAGGATCGCGTCATGAACGAACACGTCTCCCCATTCCGAACCAGCCTGCTCGAAGAGGCCGATACGCCCGGAAGCAATCCGACCAGTAACAAGACGATGGGCGAGATCATCGCCACGCGCTTCTCGCGCCGCGGTTTCCTGCAGGGTTCGCTTGCCGTTTCCGCGATTGCCGCAACGGTGTCGCCGATCGCGCTGATCACCGCCGAATCCGCGAGAGCCGAGGGAGCGGCGTCCGCCTTTTCGTTCAAGGAGATCGAGGCGGGCGTCGATGAGAACCACCATGTCGCGGAAGGTTACGACGCACAAGTGCTGCTGCGTTGGGGCGACCCGCTCTTCGCCGACGCGCCGGAGTTCGATCCGACCAAGCAGACACCGGAGGCCCAGGCCAAACAGTTCGGATACAACAACGACTATGTCGGCTTCATTCCGATCGACGGGTCATCGACGCACGGTCTGCTGGTCGTGAACCACGAATACACCAACGAGCATCTGATGTTCCCCGGTGTGGTGAAGGTCGTCGAAGGCAAGCTGGAAGTCTCGCCGTCGGATGCCAACCGCGTGGCGATCGAAATGGCCGCGCATGGCGGTACGGTGGTCGAGATCCGCAAGGATGGCAGCACTTGGACCGTGGTGCGCGACGGCAAGCTCAACCGCCGCATCACCGCCAGCACCGAGATGCTGCTGACCGGCCCGGCGGCCGGCCATGACCGCCTCAAGACCAATGCCGACCCGAGCGGCACCAAGGTTCTCGGCACGCTCAACAACTGCGCCGGCGGCGTGACACCGTGGGGCACCTATGTGATGGCCGAGGAGAATTTCCACGGCTATTTCGCCGGCGAGCTGGCAGCGGACCACAAGGAAGCCGAGAACTACAAGCGGCTCGGCGTGCCGGAAGGGACCTACCAGTGGGCGGCGTTCCACGAGCGTTTCGATGTGTCGAAGGAGCCTAACGAGCCGAACCGCTTCGGCTGGATCGTCGAGGTCGACGTAAACGATCCGAACTCGGTGCCGAAGAAGCGCACCGCGCTCGGCCGTTTCAAGCATGAGGGTGCTGAGTCGATCGTGGCGAAGGACGGCCGCGTTGTGTTCTACCTCGGCGACGACGAGCGCTTCGACTACGTCTACAAGTTCGTCACGGCGGGCACATTCAACGCCAATGATCGCGCGGCCAATCTCGACCTACTCGACCAGGGCACGCTCTACGTCGCGAAGTTTGCCGAGGATGGGACGATGGAGTGGCTGCCGCTGGTGCAGGGCCAGGGGCCGCTGACGGCGGAGAACGGTTTTGCCAGCCAGGCCGATGTTGTCATCGAGACGCGGCGCGCCGGCGACCTGCTCGGCGCCACCAAGATGGACCGTCCGGAAGACGTTCAGCCGAATGGCGCCAACGGCAAGGTCTATGTGATGCTGACCAACAATACGCGTCGCAAGGCTGACGACATCAATGCCGCCAATCCGCGTGCGGAAAATGCCTTCGGCCATATCATCGAGATCGAGGAAGAGGGCGGCGACTTCACCGCGCTCAAGGGCCGCTGGGAAGTGCTCCTGAAGTGCGGCGATCCGTCGGTCGCTGATGTCGGCGCCTCGTTCTCGACGGCGACGACGGCCAATGGCTGGTTCGGCATGCCGGACAATTGCGCGATCGACTCGGAGGGCCGGCTGTGGGTCTCGACCGACGGCAATTCGCCGAAGGCGACCGGCCGCACCGACGGCCTCTGGGCCGTCGACACCGAAGGTGAGGCGCGCGCGACTTCAAAACTGTTCTACCGCGTGCCGGTGGGGGGCGAGCTCTGCGGTCCGCTGTTCACGCCGGATGGCGAGAGCGCCTTTGTCGCCGTGCAGCATCCGGGCGACGGCGGCGACGACTGGGAAGGCTTTGGCCGCCCGTCCTATTACGAGGATCTCTCGACCCGCTGGCCCGATTTCAAGCCGGATATGCCCGTACGCCCAGCCGTGGTGGTCATCACCAAGCAGGGCGGCGGCAAGATCGCAGTGTGAGTGTGGCGTAAGCGTCAGTTCGCGTTCCGATTGATAGGAGGCGTCGCGCGAGCGGCGCCTCTTTTTTGCCCTGCGGCATTTGTGTCACTTGATATTATAAGCATGCTTATAATATATGCCGCTTATGAGCACGCACCATGAAAGCCTCGGCTTCCTGCTGAACGATGCGACGCGCCACCTGCGCAAACGCTTCGAGCAGCTCGGTAGCGCCTACGGCCTGTCCGCCGCCCAGTGGCGGCTTCTGGTCACCGTGAAGCATGGTGAGGGGGTCCCGCAGGCTCGTTTGGCCGAAATCCTCGAGGTCGAACCGATCAGCGTGTCGCGCCTCGTCGACCGCATGGAGGAAGCGGGCTGGATCGAACGGCGTACCGACCCCGCCGACCGCCGCGTCCGCACCATCCATGGCACCGCCAAGAGCACCAAGCTGTTCGAGACGCTGAAAAGCGTCGCGGCGGAGGTCTATGACGAAGCCTTTGCCGGCATGTCCGCCGCCGAGCGGAAGGCGGTGATGAGCGGGCTCAAAACAATTATCGCCAATCTGTCCGCGAGCGTCGCGGCGCATTCCGAACCTGAAAGTCTCGCATCATGAGTGAGTTGCAGAAGATCGATGAATCCAAGGCCGTGCCGACGAGCGGCGGGGCGATCGCGCCTGTCGTCGATGCCTTGCCGCAGCCGGCGCAGAAGAAGCGGCGCATGAGCCGGACGGTGCTGATGCTGGCGCTGCCGGCGTTTCTGCTTGCGGGCGGCGGCTATTGGTGGGTGACCGGCGGGCGCTACGAGGAAACGGAAAACGCCAATCTGCGGCAAGCGAAGGTGACGATCGCCTCCGAATTGTCCGGCAGGGTGGTCCAGACGCATGTGGCCGAAAACGCCATGGTGAAGAGCGGCGACGTGCTGTTCGTCGTCGATCCGGAGCCATATCGCATTGCGCTGGCGCAGGCCGATGCCACGCTTGCGACGGCGCGGCTGAATGTCGAGCAGCTACGCGCGGCGTATCAGCAGGCGGTCGTGCAGCAGAAGATGAGCGCCAGCGAGGTCGCTTATCTCGAGGCGGAAGTGCAGCGTAGCACCGACCTTGCCGGCAAGGGATTCAGCTCGAAATCGTCACTGGACGATATCCGCCACGACCTCGCCAAGGCGAAAGACCAGGAGGCGGCGTCCGAGCAGGCAAAGTCCAGCGCGCTTGCCGCACTCGGCGGCGATCCGGAGATCAAGACGGACACGCATCCCTCGGTGCTGGCCGCGCTCGCGGCGCGCGACAAGGCGGCTTACGCGCTGACCCAGACCGAGGTGAGGGCGCCGGCGGACGGCGTCGTCTCGCAGGCCTCGTCGTTCAAGGTCGGACAGTATGTGGCGCCGGGCAGTGCCGTGTTCAGCCTGATCGAAACGGGCGACGCCTGGATCGAAGCAAACTTCAAGGAGACGCAACTCGCGCACATGAAGCCCGGCCAGCAGGCGGAGATCGTGCTCGACACCTTCCCGGACCGGCCGTTGAAGGCAACGATCGAAGCGATCGGCGCCGGCACGGGCGCGGAATTCTCGTTGCTGCCTGCGCAAAACGCCACCGGCAACTGGGTGAAGGTGACGCAGCGCATTCCCGTGCGGCTCAAGGTCGAGTCCGCCGATGCGGAGCTGCCGATCCGCACCGGCATGAGCGCCACCGTCACGGTCGATACCGGCAAGAGCCGCGGCCTGCCGTCCATCTTCGGGACCGCGTTCGCGGAAGAATAACGCCGCATCGGCATAATCCATGAGCCAAGCAGCATCCATAACGCCAGCCGGCGAGGTACAGCATCGCGGCCTGATCAGCCTGTCGCTGATGCTTGCGACCATCATGCAGGTGCTGGACACGACGATCGCCAACGTCGCGCTGCCGTCGATGACGGGCGATCTTGGTGCTAGCCAGGACACCATCACCTGGGTGCTGACGTCCTACATCGTGGCTGCCGCGATCATGACGCCGCTGACCGGCTGGCTCTCCGACCGGATCGGGAGGCGCGAGCTGTTCCTGATCTCGGTCGTCGGTTTCACCGTCACCTCGATGATGTGCGGCCTGGCATGGTCGCTGGAGAGCATGGTGTTCTTCCGCGTGATGCAAGGCGTTTTCGGCGCAGCGATCGCACCGCTGTCGCAAACCTTCCTGATCGACATCACGCCGCTCGAAGGGCGCGGCTCGGCCATGGCGCTCTGGGGCGCCGGCATCATGGTCGGTCCGATCATCGGGCCGACACTTGGCGGCTGGCTGACCGAGACGCTGAACTGGCGCTGGGTGTTCTTCATCAACCTGCCGGTGGGCATCATCGCCTTCCTCGGCTGCGCGTCCTACCTGCCCAAGATCGCGCAAAGGCTGCGCGGGTTTGACTTCTTCGGCTTCGCCATGCTGTCGCTCGGCGTCGGCGCGCTGCAGCTGATGCTCGACCGCGGCGAGTCCGTCGACTGGTTCTCCAGCACGGAGATCTGGCTCGAGCTCGGCCTGGCCATCACCGGGTTCTGGGTGTTCGGCGTGCATCTGCTGACCGGCAAGGAGCCATTCATCGATCCGCGCATCTTCAAGGACCGTAACTTCGTCACCAGCCTGATCTTCATGTTCGTGCTGGGCATCATCCTTTTGTCCGGCCTGGCGCTGATGCCGCCCATGCTGGCGCGGCTGTTCAACCACCCGGTGATCACCACCGGTCTGGTGATGGCGCCTCGCGGCGTCGGCACGATGATCTCGATGATCCTGGTCGGGCGGCTGATGAAAGTCGTCGACGCGCGCATTCTGGTCGTTACCGGCCTGCTGCTCACCGCCTGGTCGCTGCACATGATGACTGGCTTTTCGCCGCAGATGGACGATTGGCCGATCATCACCAGCGGCATCGTGCAGGGGCTGGGCTTCGGCCTGGTGTTCGTGCCGCTTTCGACGCTCGCTTTCGCGACGCTCGCGCCGCATTTCCGCACCGATGGCGCCAGCCTGTCGAACCTTATCCGCAACATCGGCTCGTCGATCGGCATCTCGATCGTGACGGTCATGCTGACGCGCAATACGCAGATCAACCATGCGGAGCTCGCCGCACAGATCACGCCGTTCAACCCTGCGCTCGTGGCTGCTTCACCCGCTGCCGCGCAAGGCAATGCGGCAGCGCTGTCGCAGATCGATGCGCTGGTGAACCAGCAGGCGCTGATGATCTCCTACGTCAACGACTTCAAGCTGATGATGATCGTCACGCTCTGCGCCATTCCGCTTGCACTGCTCTTGCGCAAGCCGAGGATCGCGCCGGCCGCAGGCGGTGCGCCAGCGGTGCATATGGATTGACGATCCTCTCGAGGGAAGGCTTGCAAACGGCGGCAAACACGGATTGATAGCGCTATCATCCGAAAATCCTGGAGGCCGCCTTGCCCGCACAGACCGCCATTTCGCTCGCCGACCTCAAGGACAAGGCCGTGCTGATCACCGGCGCCTCGACCGGCATCGGCGCAGCGCTCGCCAAGGCCTATGGCGCGCAGGGCAGCAAGGTCGGCCTGCATTACAACGCGAACGTCGAGAAGGCCGAGGCACTCGCCAAGGACATCAGGGACGCCGGCGGCGAGGTGTTTCTGGCCGGCGGCGATTTCGGCGTGTCGGCGGATGTCGAGCGCGTGGTCGAGGAGACCGCGAACCAATTCGGCCGGCTCGACGGGCTGGTGAACAATGCCGGCAGCATGCTCGGCCGCGTTCCCTATGCCGAGATGACGGACGCGCAGTATGACGCCGTCATGAACCTCAATGCGCGCTCGGTGGTGACGGCCTGCCGCGTCGCCATCCCGTGGCTGAAGAAGCAAGGCGGCTTCATCGTCAACACGACGTCGATCGCGGCGCGCAATGGCGGCGGCAACGGCGCCGGGCTCTACGCCTCATCGAAAGCCTTCGTCTCGAACTACACGCGTGGGCTGGCGAAGGAACTGACCGGCGCGGGTATTCGCGTCAATGCCGTGGCGCCGGGCACGATCCTTACACCGTTCCACGAGCGCTATTCGAGCGCCGAGCAGATGAAGGGCATGGTCGCGACCATCCCGCAGGGCAGGGCGGGCGTCGCGGAGGATTGCGTCGGCGCATATCTCTTCCTCTCATCGGAGGTGATGAGCGGCTACATCACCGGGCAGGTGATCGAGGTGAATGGCGGGCAGTTGATGCCGTGACCAAACGTCTTCGCGATCTGGACCAGTTCGAGCCGGATTTGCTGTTGCGCCGATGGGGTTTGCTGCCTAGACCGGAAGCATGACCGAAGAGACGCCTCCGCCCCCGCCCGAACGACTGGAGCGGTGGTCGAAGGCGGCACAGTGGCTCATGCTGCTGGCGGTGTCGGCACTGTTCTCGGTCGTTCTCGAAGTCTTCCACGTCCCTGCCGCGCTTCTCATCGCGCCGATGGCGGCGGCAATCATCGTCGGCGTCAATGGTGCGACGGTGCGCGTGCCGAAACCAGTTTTCGTGGCGGCGCAGGCGATCGTCGGCGTGCTGGTGGCAGCGTCGATCGAGCCGGCGATCTTTGGCGCGATCGCTGCGGATTGGCCGCTTCTGGCGATTGCGACGCTGGCGACCATCGGCGCCAGCAGTTTTCTCGGCTGGCTGATCAGCCGCTGGCGTATCCTGCCGGGCACGACCGGCGTCTGGGGCTCGGCTCCAGGTGCGGCGACGGCGATGGTGCTGATGGCGGAAGCATTCGGCGCCGACGCGCGACTGGTCGCCTTCATGCAATATTTGCGGGTCATCATCGTCACAGCCGCCGCGGCGTTCATTGCCCGGCTCTGGGTCGATACAAGCGGGGTCGAGGTCGCGCCGACCATATGGTTTCCGCCGATCGACTGGATGCCGTTTGCCGCAACGGTGCTGATTGCGGTGGGAGGTGTCGCGATCGCGCGATGGGTCAAGCTGCCGTCACCGAATTTCATGGGCGTGTTCCTGCTCGGTTTGATCCTGCATCTCGGCGCGGGCGTACCGTTTCAACTTCCGCAATGGCTGCTGGCGCTGAGCTATGTCACCGTCGGCTGGAGCATCGGACTGAATTTCACGCGGCCGGTGCTGGTGCACGCTGTCCGCAGCCTGCCGTTCGTGCTGGCGGCAATTGCCGCCTTAATGATCGTCTGCGGCGCGATGGCGTGGGTGCTGGTGCAGGCGCTGGGTATCGACCCGCTTACCGCCTATCTGGCGACGAGCCCGGGCGGTATGGATTCCGTCGCGATCATCGCCGCTGCGTCGGACGCGGTCGACATTTCCTTCGTCATGGCCATGCAACTGGCCCGTTTTCTCTTCGTGCTGCTGTTCGGCCCGGCGCTCGCACGCTTCGTGGCGCGGCAGATCAGGGACTAAGGGCAGCGCTCACAAAAAATTTGAGAAAACCGCCGCGGGATTGGCGCGCATCCAGTGGCGTCGATTTTGCCGTTGCTCTAGCATGATGTGTTCGCGCACGCGGCGAAGAACCGCGGGGGGAGGGTCGGTTTGCAGATCGGGAAGCCCGGCAGGGCGGTCACGGCCATTTGCGAGGCACATGCCGACCGCATCGAGGTGCGTGGGCGCGACCTGACGGGCGATCTGATGGGCCGGGTCACCTTCACCGATTATTTCTATCTGCTGGTCACGGGGCGGGAGCCGACCGCCAATCAGCGCTACTTCCTCGATCTGCTGCTGGTGGCTATTGCCGAGCACGGGCTGGTGCCGACGGTGCAGGCCGCGCGTATGACGCTCGCCGCCGCCCCGAATTCGCTGCAGGGTGCGGTCGCAGCGGGCATTCTTGGCGCAGGGCCGGTGATTTTGGGAACTTCCGAGCTGTGCGCCAGGCTGATCGAGGACGTGAACGCAAAGGCAGCTTCGGGCGCCGATCCCGGTGAGGCGGCGCTGGAGAGCGTCAGACGCATCAAGGAGAGCGGCGGACGCGCGCCCGGGTTCGGGCATCCCGTGCACAAGCCCGTCGACCCGCGCGCGGAGCGGATTTTCGCGCTGGCAGCCGAGCGCGGCGTCGCGGGCAAGAATGTCGAGACGGCAAAGCGGATCGGGGCGGCGGTGAATGCCGTGTGGGGCAAGCCGCTGGTGATGAACGTATCGATGCCGATCGCAGCCGTGCTGCTCGACCTCGGTTTCCCGGCGTCGATGGTCAAGGCGATCCCGATCCTGGCACGGACCGCCAGCCTGCTTGCGCATCTGGCGGAGGAGCAGACGATGCCGATCGGCTTCGTGCTGTCTGCGAATGCCGAAGCCGCGATCGCCTATGAGAAACACGATGCTTGACCGGGCGATCGAAAGCCTGCCCTGGGCCGAACAGACGCGGCGGGACGATACGTCCTATCGCGAACAGATCGCGTACCTTTTCGAGCGCTCGGCCTTCTATCGGGAGAAGCTGGCTTCGGCGGGTGTCAAATCCGTGAAGGACGCTGGCGGGCTGGAAGAGATCGCTGGCCTGCCGTTTACGGAAAAGAACGAGATCCGGGCGAGCTGCTCGGACGAAAATCCGATCGGCACGCATCTGTGCGTCGATAGAAGCGAACTCGTGCGCATCTATTCGACCAGCGGCACGACCGGCACGCCGAGCTATATCCCGCTGACGGAAGGCGATCTCGACAATTGGGTCACGGGGTCGGCGCGCAGCTATGCGGCGTCCGGCATCCGTACCGGCGAGACTGTGCTCTCGACCTACAATGCCGGGCCGTTCGTGGCAGGTGCTGCGCTCGGCGTGTTCGACCGGCTCGGCATCTGCCATGTGCCGGTCGGCACCGGAAACACCGAGCGGCTGATGACGGCGATCAGACTGCTGAAGCCGACGGCGGCTGTGATGACGCCATCCTATGCCGCGCATCTCATCGAGTGGGCGGCAGAGCGAAAGTTCGATCTCAAGGGCTCCAGCGTGAAGCGGGTGATGGTCGCGGGCGAGCCGGGCGGTGGCGAGGCCGGCATGCGCGCGCGGCTGGAGGAAGGCTGGGGTGCGAGGTTTACCGAGGCGATGGGCATCGGCGACATCGGCATCTCGCTCTGGGGCGAATGCGAGGAGCAGTGCGGCATGCATCTCGGCGCGCGCGGCTTCGTCCGGCCGGAACTGATCGACCCGGAGACGGGTAAAGCCATCCCGATGCAGGACGGTGCCAAAGGCGAGCTTGTGCTGACGCATCTGAAGCATCGCGCCGCGCCCTTGCTGCGATTTCGTACGCGAGACCATGTCGAGGTGTGGACATCGACGTGCCGATGCGGACGGACCGCGCCGCGCGTTCGTTGCATCGGCCGGACCGACGACATGCTGATCGTGCGTGGCGTCAACGTGTTCCCGAGCGCCATCCGCGAGATCGTCGGTCAGTTCGCGCCGGATGTGAGTGGCATGATCCTGGTCAAGCCGGCGACGAAGGGCGTGAAGCAGGAACCGCCGCTGCCAGTTTCGGTCGAACTCGCCAAGGATGTTGCGGCGGACGCGGCATTGGCGGAAAAGATCAGGGAGCGACTGCGGGCGGCACTGGTTTTCACCGCTGCCGTGGAGCTCGTGCCGTTCGGCTCGCTGCAGCGGTCGGAATACAAATCGAAACTCGTCCAGCACTAAAGCGGGAGAGGCGGAATGCAGAAACTACAGTCGCAAGGCGTCCATCACATCACGTTGGTCGGCGCCGACCGGAAGACGTCGATCGATTTCTGGGAAGGCGTGCTCGGCATGCCCTTCATCTTCGACCAGCCGAACCTCGACCGAGCGAGCGAGGCGCACCTCTATTTCGATCCGGGCGACGGGCGGCTGATCACGGTGTTCTGCGACGAGGAGCGCAAGCCGGTGGCGCGGCGCACGCCGACAGAACCGGGCTGCGTGCACCACATCGCGTTCTCCGTGTCGCGCGTGACGTTCCTGCAGGCGGTGGCGCGGCTCGACGAGCGCGGTGTCAAGCACAGCGGCGTCAAGGACCGCGGATTCATGGACTCGATCTATTTCCAGGACCCTATGGGCCTGCTGATCGAACTGGCCTCTTACCGCTTCGAGCCGCCGTATCCGTTCACGCACGCAGACGTGCTGATGGAGGCGCATCATATCCGCGTAAAACGCGGCGACTACAACATCGCCGAGGTGCATCTCGCCGACGCGATCCAGAACCTCGTCGAACGGTCGCGGGCCACTCTGTCGGCCGATCGGTCGCCGAAAAATCCTTATTGAGACCAGACAACCCGGAGGGAGTGACGTCATGGCAAAAGCGAAGAAAAGTGCAGCGAAATCCGCAAAGAAGGCCGCGAAGGCCGACAAGAAAGCGGCCAAGAAGGCAGCGGTGAGCGCGAAGGCAACGGCGAAGAAAGCCGCGAAGAAGCCTGCGAAGGCTGCGAAGAAACCGGCAGCCAAGCCGAGAATTCCCGAGATCATGCTGAGCGTGCTGAAGCCCAGCGTGAACAACATGACGGTGCGCGTTTTCGCGCGCGCGGCGAAGCTGCCGTTCTCCGAGGCCGATGTGTATGGCGGCACGCGCACGCCGGAGTTCCTCGGCAAGAACCCGGCGCACCTGACGCCGATGATCGAGGAGAAGGGCCTGCCGCGCGGGGCGCTGTGGGAGAGCTGCGCGATCATGCAGTACCTCTCCAACAAGCACGGGCTGGAAAAGTTCTATCCGAAGAATCCGGCCAAGCGCGCCATGATCGACAGCGCGATGTTCTACCTGATCGGCACATTCTATCCATACGTCGCGCGCGCGACCTATCCGATGCTGGGTTTTGCGCAATACGCCGGCGAAGTGGGCGCGAGCGACCTTGCAGCGGAGATCAAGACGATTGCCCAGAGGGCGGCGGTCGAGGCATTGGCCGAGCCGCTCGACGTGTTCCACAAATTCTACATGGCGGGGCAGCCCTTCATCGGCGGCAAGAGCCCGTCGATCGCCGATATCCGTTTGGCTTCGACTCTCGAATTCCTGAATGTCATCGACTACCCGCTGCCCGGTTGGGCGAAGGACTATATCGACGCGATGGAGAAGAAGCTTGGCGCCGCCTATGCCGAACCGGCGGCCGACGTGCGCGGCTATATCGGCTATGTGAAATCGAAGATGGCTGAGGCCGCCTGAGCCTTTGATGTGAGCTAGCAGTTCGGCTTCAAACGTTGAACGGGCCGCGATATGCGGCCCGTTTTGCTTTCCTTATCTCAGGCCAGCAGGCCGGTGAAGAAGGCGCGGATATCGGCGGCCAGCAAGTCCGGTGCGTCGGAGGCGGCGAAGTGGCCGCCGCGCGGCATCTCGGTCCAGTGCACGATGTTGTTGGCGCGCTCGGCAAAGCTGCGGACCGAGCGGAAATCGTTCGGGAAGACGGCGACGCCGGTCGGCGCCGGGTTCATCACCTCGCGATAGCCGCCACCTGACTGCCGGTCCTCGTAATAGATGTTGGCCGCGGAACCCCCGGTGCCGGTGAACCAGTAGATCGAGGCCTGTGCGAGGTAGCGGTCGCGGTCGACGAACTTGATGCCTTGACCCTCGAAGCCGAACCAAAGTTCGGTGTTCCACGCCATCTGGCCGACCGGCGAGTCGACAAGGCCGTAAGCCAACGTGCCGGGGCGCTTGGCCTGGATCTCATGATAGCCATTGTACTTCATGAAGTTTTCCAGGTTGCCCATGCCTTCGAGCTCGAAGGGCGACAGTTTTTCCATCTCGCCGTCGGCGCCTGTCGGGAAGGCGAAGATCTGCAGCACATGCGTGCCGACGAGGCCGTGGGGCTGAAGGATGCCGAGCTCGCGGCCGATGCCGGAGCCGATATCGCCGCCATGCGCACCGTAGCGCTGGTAGCCGAGCCGCTTCATCAGCACGTCCCAGGCTTTGGCGACGCGGATCGAGTCCCAGCCGGGTTCGCGCAGCGGGATGGAGAAGCCGTAACCGGGAACCGACGGGATGACGAGATCGAACGCCTGGCCGTCGAGACCGTGCGCTTTCGGTTCGGACAGCGGTCCGATCACATCGATGAATTCGGCGAAGCTGCCCGGCCAGCCGTGGGTGAGGATCAGCGGGAACGCATTCGCCTCGCTCGACTTGATGTGCAGGAAGTGGATGGGCTGCCCGTCGATCTCGGTCATGAACTGCGGATATTTGTTGAATTCCGCCTCGTGCTTGCGCCAGTCGAAAGCATTCATCCACTGATCGACGAGCTCCATGATGAAGCCGAGCGGCTGGCCGCGCGACCAGCCGGTGGTCGTCGCGTGCGGCCAGCGGGTTTGGCCAAGCCGCGACTTGAGGTCGGCGATCTGCTCGTCGGAAACGGTGATGCGGAACGGGCGGATTTCCTCGCTGTTTGCGGCAGCTGGCTGTTGCTTGATCATGACATTCTCCTGCGTTTTTCGATGGCTGGAGTGTCGCCCGAAGAGCGCGTCGCCGATATGGAGATTGTCTCGCCGAGCCTATAGAATAACTATATGAGCGAGCTGAATCGCGTGCATCTCAACGGCCTCAGGGCCATCGAAGTCGCGGGCCGCCTTGGTACGCTCGCCAAGGCCGCGGCCGAAATGGGCATCACCATCGGCGCGGTCAGCCAGCACATCAACAAATCCGAGAAGCAGCTCGGTCAGGCCGTGTTTTTGCGCACGCCGCACGGGCTAACGCCGACGCCGTTCGGCGCGGCTCTCCTCAAACATCTCGAACCGGGGTTCCGGTCGATCGCGCGCGGTGTCGCGACGGCGCAGGAACCGGCGCGGACGACACTCAGGGTCAGCACGCTGTCCGTCTTCGCGTCGAAATGGCTGGTGCCACGGCTTGCCGATTTCCAGCAGCGAAATCCGGGCATCAATATCGAGATCGATGGCAATCCGGACCTGTCCGACCTCGACCGTTCGGGCATCGACGTCGGCCTGCGCTTCGGCAGGGGCGTGTGGCCGGGTACACGGTCAGATCTCCTGCTTGCCCAGCGCGCCTTCCCCGTGTGCTCGCCCGGCGTCGCGCGCCAGCTCAAGGAGCCGCGCGACCTGCTCAAGGTGCCAGTCGTCACGTTCGGCGACTCGCTGCAGCATTGGGGCGGCTGGCTCGAACCGTATGGACTGACTTGGGAGCAACTGATGCCAGGCCCCTCTTTCACCGAATCTTCGATGGCCATGGACGCCACGATCGCCGGGCTCGGTGTTACACTGAGCTGGCAGATCGCAGCCTGGGACGCGCTGCGTGACGGCCGGCTGGTGCAGCCCTTCGAGCGCGAACTGGTGACGGATTTCGGCCTCTGGTTCGTGACGTCCGCGGAGCGCGGCAATGACCGCAAGATCGGTGCTTTCCGCACATGGCTGAAGCACGATCTGGAGGCGACGTTCGGGCGGAAGCCGTAGCAAGCATGCGGAAAGACGGTTAACGCGTTTTCTTTGTTTCAGCGCCGTGTTCTTGCCGGCATCGGATGGTTACACAAGGCCCGGATAACGCCACCGGACCAGCGTCCGGGCGGTGGGCGCCAGGGTACGAGGCATTCTCATGAGCGAAGCGACGCATTCCACGGTCGCCGCAAGCGCCGAAACCGGCCAAGCGGACGCCATACTCAAGAAAATCGCGATCCTGGCGTTCTGCTCGATCGCGCTCGGCTTTGCCATTCAAGGTCTGATACTCGCGGCGAAGCTCGCAGCAGCCAATGAAATCGTCTGGGCAAAGGCTGTCGTCGATATGACGGGCGGCATCACCTGGGCGCTTCTGGTGTGCACCGGCGTCGGCATCGGCACCTCGATCATGAAAGCGCGGCCGCTGCTCGCCGGCGTGATTGCTCTGATCTGCGCCCCGATCGCCATCGCTTTCGCCAAGTCGAGTCAGAAGGTCATGTCCGGCCTCATGGGCGCGGCCGAACAGGAAGCCGTGCTGTCGCTTGGCACGATCAGCGTGCTGCGCGCGATCGAATACGGCGTGCTCGGCTGGCTGCTTGGCCGGCTCGCACAGGCGGGTGTCGAGCGGTCCTGGCCCTATGTCCGCGTTGGCATGGGCATCGGTGTGGTGTTTGGCGGCGCGATCGCCGCGCTGACCTATCAGGTCGCGGTCACGCAGGGCCTTCAGCCCGGCGGCGTGCAGATCGCCTCGAGCATCATCAACGAGGTCATCTTCCCGATCGGCTGCGCCTTCGTGATCTATGTCGGCCAGTTGGTTGGCCGGACGGCAGGCGTGCTCGCCAAGTAGCTGCCGCGGGACCCCGCAGGCGGCAATCCCGAACTTCATCCTTTTGAGGAGGGGCCAGCCGCCAACAGCCGCGCTTGCGTCCCCTTCGGTGCTCCTGTAATAGACCGCGCATGAATTCGCGCCCGACCAAATCGTCGAAACGTCCGGCCGGCATTGCCGCCGAGACGGTGCGTGCGCTGTCGTCCGCTCTTCTTCTTCTCGGCCTTATCGGCGATCGCCGGGCTCGGTAAAGGAGCGCCCGGCGGTCGATATGCCGCCGAGGCCATGGCTCCTTGCTTCACGAAATCCGAACCAGATCATGATAATGGCGCTCCTTGAGCCGGCGGTTCTCCGCCCGTAGCGCCGGAGAGATGAAGATGAGCGCAAGATCCGAAATC
>Ga0335075_10002506_pt1 | contig 29455 bp, 20 predicted proteins | sample Lox_Sample_24_FD_206723 | JGI IMG/M metagenome (GOLD analysis project Ga0335075, IMG submission 206723) | Soil microbial communities from Loxahatchee National Wildlife Refuge, Florida, United States - Lox_Sample_2.4 | ecosystem: Environmental > Terrestrial > Soil > Wetlands | place: USA...
AGGAAGTGCTGCAGTGCTGGGAGATCTGGCGCACCCATATCCGCAGCCTGAATTACCTGACGCCCGAGCTTGCGGGAATCGCCGAGCAGCCCCTTTCCAGCGCGGCACGGGGACGGCAGCCCGGCTAGATCGAAAACCGAGAGCAGCTGCAAGGACGGTGATGCGCGGGCGGGTGCACACTTCTCAGCATGAAACGGATTCTCTTCGTCGACGACGACCTGCGATTTCTCGATGCCCTGAGCGTCGGCATGATCCCGCGCGCGGCGCGGTGGAACATGACCTTCGTCGAAAGCGGCGCGCGCGCCATTCAGGAGCTCGAGCGCTCGCCGCAGGACGTGCTGGTGGCCGATGTGCGCATGCCGGCGATGGACGGCGCCCAGCTGCTGCGCACCGTGCGCGAGCAGTGGCCCGATACCGTGAGAATCGTGCTCTCCGGCGGGGCAGACCTCGGCGATGTCGTCCGGCTGCTCCCCGTCGCCCATCAGTATCTCAGCAAACCCTGCCCGGCGAAGCGGCTCGAGGAGGTCATCGAGCGCTCTCTCGGCGTCAAGGCGATCCTGTCGAAGCAGGAGCTGCGGGCGTTGATGGGAAGCACCGAGCAGCTGCCGGCGCAGCCGCGCGTCTTCACGAGGCTGCAGGTGGCCATGGCGAACGAGAAGATCAGCGCGCGCGAGGTCAGCCGTATCATCCGCGCCGACGCCATGGTCACGGCCAAGGTTCTGCAGATCGTCAATTCGGCGTTCTTCGGCCCTGCCCGGCGCGTCACGAGCATCGAGCAGGCCGTGATGTACCTGGGCTTTCCGGCCGTGCGCAATCTTGCGATGTGCGCGGAGGTGTTCGCACACCGGCCGAGCGGCCGTACTGTTGCGCCGTTGAGCCTGGAGCGGCTGCAGCAACATGCGAACCGAGTCGCTGCGGTCGTCCATACGCTTACTGCGGGAACCCCGTTGGACGATGACGCGGTACTCGCCGCGCTGTTGCATGACATTGGTTACTGGGTGCTCGTGCAAGAGCGTCCGCGTGAGCTCGAGAAGGCGCTGGAATTGGCGATCACCGAGCGGATACCGATGCACGAGGCGGAAATGCGCGTGCTCGGCGCGTCGCACGCCGAAGTCGGCGCCTATCTCCTCGGACTCTGGGGCCTGCCCTACCCCATCGTCGAGGCCGTGGCCCGCCACCACGCACCGCAGTGTGTGCGTATCGGGAAGTTCGATGTGCTCGCGGCGCTCACGGTCGCGATGGCGTTATCGGGAACGGACGACTCGGACGTCTTCCTCAGGACGCCTCCGCGAGGCGCCGGCGTCGAAGAGTCGTATCTCGAGGGCCTCGATGCACCGTTCACCTGGAGTGAAGCCGAGGAGCGCGTCGTCGAGTGTCTCGCCGAGATCGAGCGCCAGGGTCATTAGGCGGCAAATCCCTGAAGTGGGAAGCCGTCGGTCGAAAAGTGCGCACTCGCGACTACAATGGGTGACGATGCGCGGGCACCCATTATGGTAACTGGCGTCAGCTCCGTCGGGGCCCTCGAGGGCCAGATCCGGCAGGCAAAGACACAGCTGAACGACTGGACGACGTGCGTATCGGCCAGGACGACCAAGGGACAGTCTGCAATACAAAAGCTCTCGGGCGAAATCAGCGCGGACAAGGAACAGATCGAGAGAGCGCTGCAGACCCCCGCCGCCACCGCAGTTGCCGCGAGCGGCCCCCATTCCCTGGATGTCTGGGCCTAACGGCCACTACACGACGGGCACCTGGCTGACGTTGTTCTTCGGGTCCATCCAGAACGATTCGTTGACGAACCGGCTGAAGATCTCGCGCGGCAGGACCGAGACGCGCTCGATCGGCTCCACCTTCGGACGCACGGTATGCAGCCCGGGCATGCCGATCCGGGCGTCGAACTCGTCGGCGTTGTATTCGATGTGATCGAAGTCGTGCTCGAACCAGGGCTCGCCGATGAACTGGTAGACCGCGCGCATGGCGGCCGAGGGATTGCGCGCCAGGCTTTCATAGGTCAGCAACAGCAGGTGGCCGGGCGCGTACTGGCCGTAGAACGCATCCTTCGTGGCCTGGAAGGAGAACCCCACCATGCCCCGCGGATCGGTGAGCGCCTCGACGCGCGAGTACATCGTGGTGTTGGTATCGAACCGGAACACCTTGCTGACCCCGACTGGTTGCCTGCGGACCAGACGCTCCATGCTGTCCAGCACCCAGGACAACTGCCGGACGCACGCGATGACCTTCGCGTCGGGAAACAGAGAATCGAGCAGCTGCATCCGGCTGCACCACAGGCGGCTGGTGTCGAATATCACCCCCGCGCCCGCCTCTGCGGCGTAGAAGTTCTCGACCAGGCCGCGCAGCATGGCCACGCGCTGGACGTCGGAGACGTCGAACGAAAAGTCGTTCTTGCTGCTCGACTCCGCAATCACCACCCCCATGATGTCCGCCAGCGGACTGGTCATGCCCGCGCGGAACCGCGGGTTCTGGTTGAGGATGGCGGCCAGGAGGGTGCTGCCCGCGCGGGGCAGCCCGGAGATGAAGTGAAACTTCCGGGCCGGCTTCGCGGCGCTGGATGCGGCAGGCATCGCGATAGTCTACCTGCTCGGGTTCCCCACGGCCATTGGGACGCTCCGGGATGGGACGTTCCATCCGCTCACTTCGACGACGGGTGTCGCCGCTCCTTGTGCGGCGTAATGCGCGGTCAGGGTAAGCGACTCCCCCGGCCACAACGTGACGTCATTGTCGCTCCACAGAATGGGCAGCACCGGAGTACCGTCCGCGGTCCTGATCGAGACATGCTGGAAGAGCGCCACCGCCCGGGATGAGGCGGGTACCGTCAATGTGATCGTAGCGACGTCTTCGTCTCCCTTGCGCCGCGATGTCACCCGGACCTGACTCGTCGCAGGCGGCAGCGACTGCAAAGCCGTCAGATCCGCGTATCGTGTGACTGGTGTCAGGTACCAGTTCGAGCGCGCCCAATCGAGCTCGTCGGGCCGGGTGGAGAGCCAGTAGACGTTGCGGCTGATCGGCTTGCGCTTGCCGGACGCGAGCTCCAGCTCGATGAAGTACGTGGCGGACAGGCCGGCCAACGCCGGCAATGTCGCCAACGGCAGCGCGCTGTTGCCGGCCAGATCGATGCCCTGCAGGTGCCGGGTGTAACGCACCGTGCCGTCCAGGTTGCGGACGCGGATCTGCGCCTGCAGGCCACGCTCCCGGGTGAGCGTGTGATTGATCAGCATGATCGCGCGCGTATCGTAGGAATACTGGATATGCACGGGCTGATTGGCCATTTGGGCGCCGAAGTAGGCGCCGGCCGGGTTCAGGAAGTAATCGTACAGGTGCCAGTGCAGCGACGGCCACGCATTGTTGAGCATCCAGTAGATCACGCCCGTGGCGGGGTTGGCCGCATCCATCTGCGCGTTGAACGCCTCGAACTGCGCCCGAACGTCGTCGTAGTTTTCCAGTTGGGCCTTGGCGACGTAGTCCGCGAGACTCCTGGGCGCCCCATATCGCCTGGCCAACGCGATGTCGAAGGGCGCGATCCTCGAGAAGGGCGACCAGGCGGCGGCGGCGTGATACTGCCGCACCTGCGGGTCCTTCCACAGCGCCGCCTGCTCCTGCGGCGACAGCATGCGCGTCAGGTCTTCCAGCGGCGGGATGTCGGCGCCCGCGCTGGTCTCGGAGTTGAAGCCGAACGCGCCTCCCAGCTTGCCGCCGTACCAGTACGACGGCGGCACCCACGCATAGGGCCCGGTCATCTTCATGCCGGACGGTCCGGTTTCGGTCGTACCCTGCCCGGATGCCGCCGCGATGACCGGCGTGCTCCAGTCCTCGGACCGCAGGGTGTCGACGTACATCTTCGCGATGGCCGGCGGCGGCGCGTTGTCGCTGCCGATCAGAAACGCGATCACGGACGGATGGTTTCGCAGGAGGCGCGCCTCGCTCGCCATCGAGACCGCGGCCACTTTGTCGTCCGCGGCGTCCCAGGGCTCACCGCCGGTCTTGGCCGCCGATTCCCATTTGTCGCAGCACTCCCAGCCGGCCAGAATCAGGATCCCGTCGCGGTCGGCGAGGTCGTAGAAGCGCTCGTCCTCCAGCTTGCCCTCGCTGCGGATGGCGTTGAGCCCGAGGTTGCGGACGTAGCTGAATTCCTCCTCCATGCGGTTGCGGTCGTCGCGCAGAAACATGTCCGGCGCCCAGCCGCCGCCGCGAATCAGGACCGGCTTGCCGTTGATGATGAACCGGCGGTAGCCCTGCGTGGTGAGCTCGGAGGTGACGCTGCGTATGCCGAACGTGGCGCTTGCCCGGTCGGAGTCCGCGCCATCAACTGCAGCCGTCATCTGCAAGCCGTAGAGCGGATGGTTCCCCATGCCGATCGGCCACCAGATCTTCGGCTGGGCCAGGTCGAGTCGCGGATCGGTCGCGGGCGAGAACGACACCGTCTCCGTTTCGCCGGGTGAGAGGTGGACCGTTCGCCGCAGCGAGACGCCGGCCACTGATCCCGTGATGGTCGCGTCGTGTGCCGCTGCGTCGAGGTTTCGCGCCTGCACCTTCACTGTCAGCGCCGCGCGCGCGAGACCGGGCAGTGACAGGGTCGAGGTGACCTCCGGGAAACGCAGCTCAACCGGTCCCGTCTGCACGATGTCGACGCCCCGCCAGGGGCCCATGTTGTTGTCCGGCGGCGTCGGGTTCCAGTCGACCCAGCCGATCGACAGGCTCGTCCTCGGATCACCCGGACGCACCAGCAGCGCCACCGCGTTGACGCCGGCGTGCACCCAGCGCGTCACATCGAACTCGCGCACGGGATAGGCACCCGCAACAGCCGCATGGTCTGCGACCAGGTGCCCATTCACCCATACGTCCGCGCTCGCGATCACACCATTGGTGCGCAGCAGCGTGCGTATCCCTCGTGCTCCATCGGCAAGCGTGAATTCGGCGCGATACCACCAGGGAACCACGAACAGGGCGCCGCTGGAGTCGGGCGGCGCCGCGGTGCGCAGGTTGTCGCCGTAGAAGATGTTTTGGTACGTGCGGTTTTCCAGCAGCCCCGCCATCACCGTCGCGCGACCGGTGACCGGGTACCAACCCCGGGTCGCGAACCCGGCAGAGGAGATGTCAGCGCCGCCCTGCTGCGCCTTGGCGCTTTCCTGAATCTGCCATGATGCTATGGGGGTCGTGGTGCCGGCGCCGCCCTCGACCCTGGTGGGCGCGAAGGCGGCCTGGGCCCCCGCAAGCGGCGCCGCCGCCAGCGCTGCCAGCGCCGCCATCGCCACCCCGCTGCGGAACATCGGTTCGGCGGGGATTCGCATGATGTCGCTGCTTCCTCTGATCAGAACTGCCCGCGGACGCCGACGGTGTACATGCGCTCCGAGAAGTTCGCGTGCCCTTCCTGGCTGGGCCACACGAGGTAGAACCGCTCGTACTCGTTCGTGAGATTGGTGCCGTCCACGAACACCGTGATGTATTTGTCGATCGTATACTCGAGGGACGCGTCGAGGTACGTCTGCGGCGCCTCGTACATTTCCATGCCGGTGATGCTGCCCACCCCGGACTCCACTGCGCGCTTCGAGCGGTAGTTCCAGGCCGCGCGGGCCTGGAAGCGCTTGCTCTGGAACCAGAGGATGAGATTCCCCGACTCGGTCGAGTTGTCCTGGAACGGAATCGCGTGCCCGGCCAGGTCGGTCTGCCCGGTCTTGCTGGGCGCATACGTGGCGTTGACCTCCATGCCGGTGTAGCGCAGGAGCCAGGGCAGGAAGGTGAATCCCTGCCGGTAATCGACCTCGGCGCCCTGGATGCTGTTACCGGTGCCCTGCACCGGCTCCACGATCGTGATGCAGCGATGGCGCACGACGCCGTCCTCGTCCGGCAGGCCGCAATTCTGCACGCTGCCGTTCTCGATGAAGCTCTCCACGTTGATGCGGAACAGCTCGAGGCCGACCATGCTCACCGGGTTGATGTAGTACTCGAGCGAAGCGCCGTAGTTCGTGGAGCGCCACGGATCGAGGTGTGGATTGCCGTTCGAATTGCCCGCCGCCACTTCGTACAACTGTTGCTTCGGCCCGGTCGGGTCGGCCGGGTTGGGGATATAGGTCAGGGAGTAGTTCAGCTCCAGGCCGCCCCCCCAGGTACTGAGGTCGAGCGGCTGCATGTTCTTCGATGCGGCGAAGCGAAGCGTCAGCTTCTGGGTGAGGTCCAGGGCGAGATTGATGGAGGGCAGGACGTCGTAGTAGCTGCGCTGCGTGACCTGCGTGCCGATATCCGCGGACTCGTCGCCGTACAAGGCCGGGGCGCCGGTCTCATGTTGCGTCACTTCCAGATTCGTATGGATCACGCGCACGCCGACGTTGCCGCTGAACGGCATGTCGCCCAACTGCTCGCCGAAGTCGGTCTGCAGATAGGCCGACGATTCCTTCATCCACACGGCCCAGGTATTCCCGGGATCCTCCTGTGTCTCGGTATTCGGATACAGCGACTTCCAGTACGCCAGGGGGTTGTCCATGGCGTTGGGGTTGACCGCCCAGAAATTGATTCCCGACCCGAGGAGGTTGTTGTATTCCTGCCAGTTGCCGGACAGCGGTGCGGCCGCATTCGGCATCTGCACGGCCGACAGCGGGCCGGCGCGGAAATAGCCCACCGAATTGCCGGCGGTGCACCCGCCGCCGCCCGGGTCGCCCGACAGGACCACATCGGCGCCGACATAGCGCACCAGGCATCCGTTCGGATCGCTGGCGCCCATGCCGGCGTACACCGGGACGACATAGGTATACCCGTAGTTGTTGGCGGTATGAATGCTGTTGCGCACGCCGAAGTCGAGGTGGATGCCGTGGTGAAGGTCGTAGTGGCCATCGAAGCGCAGCGCGGTGATCGCGGCTTCGCTGCTGTAGTTGCCGGCCGATTCGATCGTCTTGAACGCCCAGCCGTCCGGGTTGGCGAAATTGGCGGCCATCGATGCCGGCATGCCGATCGTGATATTGCGGCCGGTGAAATTCGCGACGATCGGCTCCGAGTCCTCGGGAATGCCGATCGGATTGAACACGCGGTCGCCGCCCAGCTGTGACGGGTAGATGAAGGTGCCGCAGGGCGGCGCCTCGCTGGAGGAGACATTCGGCAGCAGCTGATTGGGCCACAGGCAGCCATCGGAGTCGGATATGTTGAGGTCGGTCTCCACATACGCCTGGTTCGCGGTCTCGCGGATGCCGCGCACGCTACCCCTGAAGTTGCCGCCGTTGTCGAAATTGAGCTGCAGATTGGCATTCTGCGCGGTGGAGCCGGTGCTCTCGATCTGCGAGAACGACTCGACGTCACCCGGCCACTTCTCGTACACCTGGGTGGTGTAGATCTGCGAGCCGGCCCAACCCGGGTAGGGCGTGTTTGGCGGTGCCGGCGGCGGCTCCGGATTGTTGTATTGGCCCAGGCTGCCGGCGCCGGTGTTCATCGACTCCAGCGGCACGTAGGTCGCGCCCTGCCAGTCGGTGGAATTGAACTGCAGCCCGACGTTGCGGTTGTATTGCCTCTGCTGCGCGTAGAAGTAGTCGCTGGTCAGGGTGAAGCCACCGCCGAGATCCGCCTGGAACGAGGCATTGCCGGCCTCGCGCCTGCGCTCGATGCTCGAGTTGTAGAGGCCGATGTTCTGGCTACCCATGAATACGCCGTTGGACTTGCCGTCGCCGTTCACATCGACGCTGCCGTCCGGGTTCTGGACGATCTTCGAAGGAATCGGATTTCCGTTCCAGGGCGCCACGAAGCCGGTGTAGCCCCCGTAGTTGCCGCCTGCCGAATTGAGCGGCGCGCTCTCATTGTTCAGTATGACTCCATACTGGTCGAGGCCCTCGCTCGAGCCCGCGTTCGCGCCGTTGCCTTCGGGACCGTTGCGCGTGGTATCGGAGTAGTCAGCGGCAACCAGCAGGCCCCAGCGGCCATCGGCGTTGTATGCGACCAGGCCACTGGCCTCCGGGCCGGTCTTGCGGGTGACATCGCCGCGTTCCCCGTCGGCGTTGTAGCTGAAGGTGAATCCGTGCGGCAGATCCCACGGCCGAAAGGTGTGCAGATCGAGCGAGCCGCTGATGCCGGTCTCGGTCTGGCCGGCGGTGGGCGACTTGATCACGTCCACCTGATTGAACAGCGTCGCCGGCAGGGTCTCGAAATCGGGTTGCTGCGAGGTGATCTGGTCCGGCGTGATGAACACTTCACCGTTCAGCATCGTGCCGACTTCGGGCAGGCCGCGCACGTCCACCTGGCTACCCTCGCCGGCGTTGCGGTCGATCTGCACGCCGGTGATGCGCTGCAGCGCATCGGTGATGGTCGTGTCGGGCAACTGGCCGATGCTCTCCGCCGAGATGCTGTCCTGGATATCCGGCGCCAGGCGCTTCAGCTCGATCGAGCGCAGCTGCGACGCGCGCACACCGGTGACGGTGATCGTCTGCAGCACCTCGGACTCGTCGGCTTTCTTCTTGGCCTGATTTGCAGCCGGCACCGTCGTGGTCGCGTCCTGCGCCGCGGGAGCCTGCGATGCCGGAGCCGCTGCCGCCACGGCGGAGAGCAGCGCCATGGAAACGGCAATTGACACGGGATGCTTGCGATGTAGGTTGGACACAGGCTTTACCTCTTGATTGATGTCCTCCTTGCCAGGACCGCTTCCGCGCGGTGCTCCCCCTGCGAAAAATCTTATTGCTGCGGCTGTCTAATTCGAAAATACCACTCTTGCCAACGCCCATTGGCCATCACGCGGATCGCCGGTGGCAACGATGCACAGGTCGTGAACGCCGCCCGGCTTCGGTGTGGAAACCTTTGCGTCGAGTGTGGTTTGCCCCTGCGCGTGCGCCGCCGGCGCCAGCGGTACGGTGGCGATCAGCGGCCCCTTGCAGGAATCGGCACGGAGCTCGAACTCGCCGGCCGCGCTATTCCTGGGGCGTACGACCGCATCTTTCGCCTCATCGCCGAAGCGCCATGTGATCCGCTCGACTGTCAAAGAGACGTGGCCGACCTTCTTCAGCGGCGCGTGCGGCCACTGCCAGCACATGTTGCCCGCGTCGATCTCATAAACCGGCCGTGGACCGTGCGCGGGCCGAATCCCGCCGACGCGCATTCCCGGTTGGCCGGAGCAGGACGCGAGCTCGCTGCCGTCGCGGGTGAGCAGAGTCGAGGCATCCAGCACTTGCGTGCGCGGCGCCGCCAGCTCGAAGCCATCAGGCGCGAATGTCGCCGCGCGCACCATCGCTGCTCGCTGCGCCGAAAGCGCCAGCGGCCGGACATACTGCGCGGAACTGGGAGTCGGCACGGCGCCGTCCGTGGTGTAGCGGATGTCGCCGAACTCCGTCTGGCTTGAGATTGCGAGCCGCAGCGCACCCTTGTGTCCCGCGGTTACGGAGAACGCCGGAGCGAACGCCGTGTCGGAGTATCCGATGCCGAGCGCGCGATAGCGCGCCAGCTCAGCAGGCAGGCGCTGCAGGAATCCGTTCCAGTCACGTGCGCCCGCCGGCGACCATCCGAGCTCCGACAGCGCCGCGATGCGCGGGAAAATCGCGTGCTGGTCGCGCGCGAAAGTCGGCATGTACTCCGTCCACAGGCAGGTCTGCACGCCGATGACGCGCCTGGCTTCGGCTGGCGTGGCACCGTTCGGAATGACGGCCGTGTCATAGGCCTGCCGCAGCGTAACCATGGGAGGCTGGCCCGGCCATTCGTCGGGCAGACCCGATTGATAGTGATCGACGTAGAGTGATTCCTGAGGCGCGAGGATCAAGTCATGGCCCTGGGTCAGCGCTTGCAGCGCTATTCGCCCGTTGTCATCTCCGTGCCAGGACATGACCACTTCGGCTGCCGGGAGCTTCGCGCCGGCGAGCAATTCGTCATCCCAGCCGACCGGCGTGCGCCCGTGCGCGATCAGGCGGTCGGCGATCCGGCCGGTGAACCAGCCCTGCAGCTGATCCATGTTCGCGAGCCCCAGGCGCCTCATCCGGGCACGCACCTCAGCTGATGCGTTCCACTGCTGCTTGTCGGCCTCATCGCCGCCGATCGAGATGTATCGCGAGGGAAAGAGCCGCATGACCTCATCGAGCACGTCGTCGACGAACTGCAGCGTCTTCTCGTCGGGATTCAGCAGCCACGGACTGACGCCCCAGTCCGTCCACACCGGCGGACGCTTACCCGTAACACCCAGCCACGGATACGTCGCCACTGCCGCCTGTGAATGGCCGGGAAGGTCGATCTCCGGTACGACGGTGATGAAGCGGGCGGCCGCGTAGCGCACGATCTCGCGCACCTGGGCGTCGGTGTAGAACCCGCAGTAGGGTTTGTCGGGAGAGCCTGTCAGTTCGGCGTCGAGGCCCACCGCCGCACGGCATGCCCCGATTCTCGTGAGCGCGGGGTACTTGGGGATCTCGAGGCGCCAGCCCTGGTCCTCGGTCAGGTGCCAGAGCAACACGTCGAGCTTGTCGAGCGACATCCAGTCGATCAGCTTCTCGATGTCGGCCACCCGCTGAAAATGCCGTCCGGAATCCAGCATCAGCGCGCGCCATTCGAAGCGTGGGTGATCGTCGATGACACCCTCCGCAATCACAGCCGGGGACCCGCGGGTCCAGCCCGGCGGCGTCAGCAGCTGCCACAGCGTGACGCTGCCGTAGAACGCGCCGCGCGCAGAGCGCGCGACAACCCGGATCCCCTGGCTGTCCATCACGATGCGATAGCCGCCATCCCCCACTACTGTCGCGCGAGGATCAACCTCGAATGTGATCGCCGCATGCGCGTCGTCCCTGGCCGCCGGCTGCAGTTTCAACCCGCGTGCGCGGGCCACCAACCGCACGAACCGATCGGCTATCGTCTGAAGCTGCGAGCGGTCGACGCCGCTCACCGCTACACGCGCGCCATCGGCGATCCTCACCACACCCGAGCCGGCGAGGCGCGCATGGGTCGGTTGCGGCAACAGCGACCAGGTGGATGCGGCCGGGGCCGCAGCCGTCATCCCCGTCATCGCCAGGCACGCGGCGGCAATCGCGATGCGGGCGAAACTCCCACGGGCATCCGTCGTCAGAAATGACGCCGTCGACACACCGGCCTGTCTGCCCCGAGGATCGATTGCCGCCTTCATCTGTGCGTTACATCGATAATTGATTCGGACCCTTGACGAATCAATAATGCCTTGTAAGCTATTGTGTGTCAATACAGTCGCATTATCGTCCTGCTCCGCTACAATAGTTCGGCTATATGACGAATCAACGAACGACGCCGATGCTCTCACAGCCGATGACCAGCGTGACCCGCCAGCTATCGCGGCGAAGCGTTTTCGAGGCCCTTCTGCACCGCAGCCCCATCTCCCGGGCGGACCTCGCCAAAGTGACCGGCCTGTCCAAGCAGACGACTTCGGAAGTCATCGACGCATTCGACCAGCAGGGACTGGTTCGCCCGGTCGGGCGAACCAGCGGCAATGTCGGACGGACCGCGGTGTTGTATGAGCTGAGCCCGGAAGGCGGGCACGTGCTCGGCATCGACCTGGGAGCCCGCTTGACGGTCGCCCTCGCCGACATAGCGGGCAGAGTCCTCGCGGAGGCCGACGAAGCCACCGACAGCCGGGGTGGCGCCTGGGCGCTCGACCAGATCGCCCGGCTCGCCGGCCGCCTGGCGCGTGACAACCACACCCATCCCAGCCGGATCCACTCCATCGTTCTGGCGACCCCCGGGGTGGTGAACCCCAAGAGCGGCGCCATCGAGATGGCGCCCAACATCACCGGCCTCGGAAATCTCAATGTCGTCGCCCTGTTGGGCGAGAAGCTCGGCAGTCCGGTCGCCATCGAAAATGACATCAACCTGGCGCTCCTCGGGGAGATATGGCACGGCTGCGCGCAGAACGTCGCCGACGTGGCCTTCCTCGCGCTCGGTACCGGCGTCGGCCTGGGACTCTATGTCAATGGCCAGCTCGTTCGCGGCGTGAACGGCGCGGCTGGCGAGATCGGGTATCTGCCGATCGGCGGCGATCCGCTGCAGGCCGAGTCGCGCCTGCAGGGCTGCCTCGAGTACCAGGTCGGCGCCCACGGAATCATGCGGCGGTACCGGGAAGCCGGCGGTTCCGACGTCGACTCGGCCCGGCAGGTATTCGAGCGCGCGCAGGCGGGCGACGCGCTTGCCATGGACGTGATCGAGGAGACGGCGCGGCTGACCGGCCTCGCGGCGGCCACCGTCGTCGCGACCGTGGACCCGCAACTGATCGTCCTTGGGGGCTCGGTCGGCGCGCGGCCGGACTTTGCGGATCAGGTGGCGCGCGTGCTGCTGCGGATCGCGGCGCGGCCGGTGGAGATTCGCGCGAGCACGCTCGGCAAGCGTGCCGGGGTCGTGGGCGCCTTGTCCGTCGCCTTGAACAAGCTCCATGACGAGCTCTTCGGGGTCGCGGACCTCGCGGCGGCCCTGCCGCTACCGCCGCCCCGCGCGCAGTAGTGTCATGTCGGCGATGCTCGAGACCGACCATTGTTTTGCCGCCGACCTGGGCGGAACGAAGCTGGCCGCGGCCATGGCGGATGCGCGCGGCGAGATCGTCGCGGAACTGACCGAGCCCACTGACCGGCGCGGCGGAGCGTTCGTGGCGGAGCAGATCGCCGTCTGCGCGGACAAGCTGGCGCAAACCGTCGGCATCGACGCCACGCAGGTGCGTCATGTCATGGTGGGAGTCCCTGGAGCGATCGATCCTCTCACGGGGCGCATCTCCCTGACTCCCAACGTCGCGGGACTGGAAAGTTTCGATGTGCTCGGTTACTTGCGCGGCCGCCTCGGCGCGGATGTGCTGATCGAGAATGACGTCAATCTCGCGATGCTCGGCGAACAGGCGCTCGGTTGCGCCAGCCATTGCCGCAACGCGGCGTTCCTGGCGCTCGGCACGGGCGCGGGTCTCGGCCTTCTCATCGACGGGAGTCTCTTTCGGGGGGCGCGCGGCTCGGCGGGGGAGATCGCGGACCTGCCCATTGGGCGCGACCCGACCTGGCAGATCGGGTCCGCCACCGGCGCGTTCGAGCTCGAGGTGGGGTCGCTCGCCATCGTGGATCGATACCGCCGCCAGGGTGGCGGCGGGGCGGCGGTGACGGTACGCGACATTTTCAGGCTCCTCGAGGAGGGGGACGAAGTCGCCGCGGTCGTCCTGGACGTGACGGCACGCTGGGTGGCACTCGCCATCGCGACACTGCAATCGCTTCTCGACCTGGAGCTCATCGTGCTCGGCGGAAGCATCGGTGTGCGTCCTGAGCTATACGAGCGCGTTCGTCGGGCCCTTCCCGCCCTCTTCTCACGACCCGTTGCCATCGAACCCAGCAGGCTCGGCGATCGCGCCGGCCTCATCGGCGCCGTGTGCGCCGCGGCACGGGCTCTGCGTCAGAACCGGACTCCTGCGCAGCACGCGCTGCAACTGTCGTGAGCCGCGACGACTCGACACGCCTCAAGCGGGCCCTGAACCGATGGGATCTGATCCTCTACGGAGTGATCGTCATCCAGCTCACCGCCCCCATGCCGGTCTTCGGCGTCCTCAGCGCGCGGGCCGGCGGTCATGTGGTCACCACCATCCTCCTCGCAATGGTTGCGATGGTGTTCACCGCGATCAGCTATGGCCGCATGGCAGCCGCGCATCCCAGCGCCGGCTCGGCTTTTACTTACGTCACTCAGGAATTCAGCCCGCTGATGGGCTACGTGACGGGTTGGGCGATGCTGATGGATTACGTGCTCAATCCCCTCATCTCGATCGTGTGGTGCAGCCGGGCGGCAATGAACTTCGCGCCACAGATTCCGTATCCGGTGTGGGCAGTGGCGTTCTTCGCACTGTTCACGTCGGTGAATCTGGTCGGCATCAAGGGCTCCGCACGCATTTCAGGCGCGCTGGCCGCGATAACCGGCGCCGTCGTTCTGGTATTCATTGCCTGCGCGGGATGGTACATCTGGCACCACAATCCCGGCTCTGAGGGATTCTTCACGCAACCGTTCTACGACCCCAAGACGTTCCATGTCAGCGCGGTTCTCGGCGGAACATCCATCGCCGTCCTCACGTATATAGGCTTCGACGGCATCTCGACGCTCTCGGAGGAGGTCGAGGACCCTCGCCGCAACATTCTGTTCGCGACCGTGGGCACCTGCCTGGTAATCGGCGTTCTGTCGGCGATCGAGGTGTATGCCGCGCAGCTGGTCTGGCCCTCCACCCTGCCCTTCAAGGACATCGACACCGCGTTCGTGGAGGTCGCGGCAAGAGCCGCCGGGCCCTGGCTCTTCGTGGTGATGAACCTGGCGCTTCTGATCGCCGGCATCGGCTCCGGCGTGGGCTCGCATCTGGGCGCGGCGAGGCTCCTGTACGGCATGGGACGCAGCAATGCCCTGCCGCCCAGGTTCTTCGCAGCCGTGGATCCCAGACACCGCATTCCGCGCAACAACGTCATTCTCGTCGGCCTGATCGCGCTCTGCGGAGCCTTCCTGATTTCGTATGGGCTCGGAGCCGAAATATTGAATTTCGGGGCTCTCTTCGCCTACATGGGCGTCAACGCCGCAGCTCTGGCGCACTATTACGTGCGCAGCCCCGAAAGGAAGTTCCGTGACCTCTGGCCGCCCGCGGCGGGATTCGTCACCTGCCTGCTCCTCTGGCTCAATCTGAGCAACGCCGCGAAGGTCGTCGGCGCGAGCTGGATGATCGTGGGCGTGATCGTCGGCGCCGTGCGCACCCGAGGGTTCCGCCGGGGCGTGCTGCGCTTCGAGGCGACGCCCGAAGACTAGTCGCCGTCAAGGTGACGGCGGATGCGCCGATAAAAAGACCAGCTCAGAGGTCAGCGGTTCCCGCAGGACGACCTGCACGCCCGATGTCATCAGCTGATGGCCCGAAGCCGGGGCTTGCGCCGATGTTCCGTCCTCGAAATGCAACCGGTAAGTCGTCCGAGGCTGCAATCCCGAGAGGACGAAGCGGTGATCGGGCGCCGTTGGATCCGAGCCGTGAAACGCGAAGATCACTCCCTGCCCGCGCTTGGGGTCCCAGTACTCCATACCGTCCCAGTGCACACCGTCCGGACGCGGCGATATATGGAAAAGCTCAGCATCGCGAATCAGAGGCCGCAGCTGCCTCTTGTAAAGCGCGATGGCCTTGCGCCCGGCGGCATGCTCCGTTGCAGTCCACTCGTTCGTGCTCTGCATCACCGTCAGCCATCCCATCATGCCGCTACGCAGCATGTAGATGAAGTTCGCCGTTGTCGGTGTCGGCCACTTGGCTTCATACGCCTCGAGCATCGCCGGCGGCAGCACGAAGCTCGCGTCATAGAAGGCTCGCCGGTTGGCGAGCGGCGTGTACGTGTCGGTCATCGAGAAGTAATCGCCGTGCGCGGCGCTGCCGAAGTCGACCATCCTGCCGCCGTCATTGCAGACTTCCAGCAGCAGCTGCGGATGAAGTCGCCGCAGCTGCGCATAAATGTCGTAATAGGCCTGCACAGCGTGGTAGCTCACATCGGTGGAGTTCGAGCTGGTCACGATATCCTCGCCGTCGTAGTGCTCCACGCTCGTGCGCCGTGGATCGGGCGGCGCATGCGGATGATCCGCGCGCGTGCACCCCTGCGCGACCAGATAGCCGTCATGCTCCAGCATGTCGAGGTGATAGTCCTTCACCAGGCGATCGACCTCTCCCTGTGCATAGGCCTTCGCCGCGGGGACCCCGAGATCGATCGTTTGACCCTTGAATTCCTGCGGCTTCCAGTCGGGTGCCACGTCGGCCACCAGCCAGTCGCGGACCTTCGGATCACGCAGATTGAGCGCGCCAGGCTCCGTATCGAGACCCGCCTGTGCCCAGTCCACCCAGAGGCCGAATCTCATCCCATGCTCGTGCGCATCTTCGGCCAGCGGAGCCAGTCCATGGGGAAACTTGTGCGGATCGGGATACCAGTCCCCCACTCCGCGGAACCACCCGGCATCGAGGTGGTACATCTCGAAGCCCAACGCCGCGGCATCCGCGATCATCTTCTTTGCCGCGGCCTCATCGATCTTAATGCCCACTCCCCAGCTGTTGTTCACCGTGAGCGGATACTCGGGATTGCTCCATGTCCGGGCCGACCCGAGGACGGCCCGCACCCACGGCCGCAGTTGGTTCCCCGCTCCGTCCGGCCCTCCCGAAAAAGTCCCCAGAAAGACGGTGGGCGTCTGGAACCTTCCCCGCGGCACCAGCCGCGTGACCACCGGACCCGGCTCAGGATCGAGCCCGAGATCGCTGCTCACGCGATCGCCGGTGCGCCGCAGGGTCAGACGAGTGCGGCCGCTGAACTCGATGCCCGCGTACCACCCTCGCCCGCCCCGCCGCGGCAGGAACACCGCTTCATAAGGAATGATCTCGCGAGGCCTTCCCGGGACCGGATGCGCGAAAGTCGTCGACCATCCCGTCCAGCGATATCCCTCGGAAACGTTGACTTCATGCGTACCCTCGTCCGTTGGTTCGCCGGCGCCCTTCTCGACGTAGAAGTGCACGAGCCGCGTTCGGGCAGCAACCCGCAACTGCAGCCCCAGGCTGTCCATCGGCGCCAGCCAGTATTCGCTGCCGCTGAGGTTCTCGATGATGATGCGATGCTGAAGCGGGCCGAATCCTGCCGGCGCCCACCACTCCCAGGTGAGGCGCAGATGCGGCCGTGGAGATTCATAGACAAACGCGATCCTGTCGGGGCGCAGGGACGAGCGCTCCGGCACCAGCCGCCATTCGAGTGGAATCCGCCTTCCAGCCTGCTCGACCGAAGCCGGCAGGTTTTCGAACGCGGTGTTCGCCCACTGCAGGCCGCCGGTCGCGGGCCGCAGCATGAGCAACCTCGGTGCTTTCGCGCCGGCCGCCAGGTCAGCGGCTACATCCGAAGTCGCCAGCGTGCCGCGCAGCTGGGCATGGCCAGGAGCCGGGAGCAGGCCGAACGCCAGGATAGAGGCAAGGCAACCCGTGACTCGTCGAATCATAGTGTCCCGGGAAGTTACACCGCGACGAACCGCGCTGCCACGGGCTCGATGTCATCCGGCGCCAGCGCCGAGGCGTGACCGGTAATCCGGCTGCAGCCGGCAGCCGGGCGTCGTATCATCCCCCACCCCGCCGGCAATCGGAGACTCCTTCGCCATGCGCGCTCGAATCCTTCTTCCCGTGATTGCGGCAACCTTCGTCGCCCAGGCCCACGCGGCTGCCTTGCTCATCGACGTTCCGCTGAAATGGCGCGCGACTTCCGACCTGCGACTGGGCGCAGCGCAAATGCCGCAAACGTCCGTGCAGTTCGATGTTTTCCGTGACGTTCGCGCCGACAAGCAGGCGATCGGGGAGAATCGCGAAGATCCGCAGCCAAAGCCCGTGACGACAAAGGACGACGTCGGCGCGTTCGTCAGCACGAACATGCGCAAGCTCTTCGATAGCGCCGGCCTGAAGACGGTCGACAGCAACGGCGCCGTGACGATCAAAGGCGACGTGACGCAGTTCTTCGCCAGGGAGACGTCCCTCTACCGGTCCGAGGTCGCCGTCCACCTGACAGTGGTCGGGCGGGATGGAAAAGTGCTCTACAGCGGCACCGCTACCGGCGAGGCCAAGCGGTTCGGCCGCTCCTACAAGCTGGAGAACTACTACGAGGTCCTCTCGGACGCGATCGTCAACACCGTGAGCTCGATGCTGCAGGACGCGCAGTTCCAGAAGGCGTTGTCGGGGAGCTGACGCTCCCCTGCAACACCACGGCGCTCGAGCGGACGGAGCCGCCGGCTTCAGGCGTTCGCGGCCGCCTTCATCTCGGTGACCGCGGCGATCACTTCGTCCGCGACGTTCTTCGGCACCGGGTCGTAGTGCGAGAATTCCATGGTGTACGAGGCGCGGCCGCTCGTCATCGAGCGCAGCTGACCGATGTAGCCGAACATCTCCGACAGCGGCACGGTGGCCACGACCGCGATGTTGGCACCGCGCTCGAGCTGATCCTGGATCATGCCGCGGCGGCGGTTCAGGTCGCCGATGACATCGCCCAGGTAGTCGCCCGGCGTCACGGTCTCGACCTTCATCACCGGCTCGAGCAGGATGGGGCCGGCTTTGCGCATGGCTTCGCGGAAGCACGCCTTGGCGGCGATTTCGAACGTCAGCGCGTTCGAGTCGACATCGTGGTAGCTCCCGTCCGTCAACGTGGCGCGGAAGTCCACGGTCGGGAAGTGCGCCAGCACCCCGTCTTCCTTCTGGATCTTGAGTCCCTTCTCCACCGACGGCACGTACTCGCGCGGCACGGAGCCGCCCGAGGTCGCATCGACGAATTCGAAGCCCTTGCTGCGCTCCAGCGGCTCGAACGTGATCCACACTTCGGCGAACTGGCCGGAGCCGCCCGTCTGCTTCTTGTGCACGTACTGCTCGTCGATCTTGCGCGTAATGGTCTCGCGATAGGCGACCTGCGGCTCGCCCATGATGCCTTCGACGTTGAATTCGGTACGCATGCGATCGAGCGTCACTTCGAGGTGCAGCTCGCCCATGCCGCGCAGAATGGTCTGGCCCGTCTCGCGATCCGTCTCCAGATGCAGCGAAGGATCGGCACGAACCATCTTCCCGAGCGCGGCGCCGAATTTCTCCTGATCGCCCTTGACCTTCGGCTGCACGGATACGCTGATCACGGGGTCCGGGAAGCGCATGCGCTCCAGGATCACCGGGTTGGCGGAGTCACACAGCGTGTCGCCGGTTTCCGTTTCCTGCATGGAGACGAGCGCGATGATGTCGCCGGCGCGTGCCTCTTCGATCGGATTCGCTTCCTTGGCGAACATCTCGACCATGCGGCCGATCTTCTCGCGCTTGCCGCGGGTGGTGTTCTGTATGGAGGCGCCCCTGGTGAGCACGCCCGAGTACACGCGCACGAACGTCAGTGCGCCGTACGCATCGTTGATGACCTTGAACGCCAGGCCGCTGAACGGCTCGTCATCCGAGCACTTGCGTTCGCCGACGATGTTGCCGTCCTCGTCCAGCGTCTTGATGGCGGCGACGTCCGTGGGCGCCGGCATGTAGTCGACGACGGCATCCAGAACCTGCTGGACGCCCTTGTTCTTGTATGAAGAGCCGCACAGCACGGGGTTGAACGCACCCGTCACCGTGCCTTTGCGCAGACACGCGCGCAGCACGTCCGCCGAGGGGGCGTGACCCTCCTCGAGGTACTTGTGCATGGCGTCGTCGTCCATCTCCAGACAGGTGTCGACGAGCTCCGTGCGGTACTTCTCCACATCGGCCAGGATCGCGCGATCCGTCGGCACGTGAATGTCGAGCTTGTCGGCGATATCCGGCGTCACCTCGAGCACTTGCCATTCGGCATCCTTGTCGTCCGAGTCCCACACCAGCGCCTTCATCTCGACCAGGTCGATCATGCCCTTGAAGTTGTCCTCGGAGCCGATCGGGATCTGCACCGGCAGCGGGCGCGCGCCGAGGCGCTTCCTGATCATGTCCACGCAGCGGGTGAAGCTGGCGCCGCTGCGGTCCATCTTATTGACGTAGCAAATGCGCGGCACGCCATAGTTGTCCGCGAGGCGCCAGTTGGTCTCGGACTGGGGCTCTACGCCGGCGACGCCGTCGAACACCACAACGGCGCCGTCCAGCACGCGCAGCGAGCGGTTCACTTCGATGGTGAAGTCGACGTGCCCGGGGGTGTCGATCAGGTTGATCTTCTTGTCGCGCCAGAAGCAGGACACCGCCGCGCTCTGAATCGTGATGCCGCGCTTCTGCTCCTGCTCCAGGTAGTCCGTCGTCGTCGATGTCTTCAGGTCCTTGGTGTCATGGATGTCGATGATCGTGTGCTTGCGCCCGGTGTAATACAGGATGCGCTCCGTCGTCGTCGTCTTGCCGGCATCGACGTGGGCGATGATGCCGATGTTGCGGATATCAGAGAGAGCGGTTGTACGGGCCATGGCAAATTTCCGTGTCGAATCTTCGGTTTACACTGTCGGGCAGCGGGGCAGACATGCTGGCCCGGGTCGCGCTATGCAAAATGATCTGCGCTGAAGAGCAGCGCCCTCCTCGATCCCATGCCTGGTGCTGGAAAACCGGGACTCGAGGGCAGAAGGGGCCGGCATCCTATAGAGATGCCATAAGAAGTTCAATCGCGGCCTGCACGCTTTATGAGGGTAAGTGCCAAAAATGAAAGGCGTATTGCAGCCGCCGGGCACATCGCGAGCGAGCCGTCCGCCCCGCTTGAGCCGACCCAGCTTGACAAGTTAAGCATAAAAGCATATTTATGCTTTTATGCGGACCACAGTGGACCTGCCGGATCAGCTGATGAAGCGCGCCAAGATCGAGGCGGTAAGGCGCGGCTCCACGCTTCGGGATCTGCTTGCCGACGCCTTGAGAAGACTGCTCGCCGACCAGGGCCCACCACAGGGTACGCGGATGGACGAAGCCCCTATCAAGCTGCCGCCCGGGCATACGATCCCGATTCGGTCCAATGCCGAAATCGCGCAGCTCTTCGACCAGGAGGACGTGGCGCATCTGAATGACGTGCGTCGCCGACGCTAACGTTCTCTTCCCGCTGCTGGTTCAGGGACACGCTGCGCACCAGGTGGCGATGGACTGGTGGCGTGTGCAGCCCGACGGATCAGTTGGCACTTGCCTCCTCACTCGCCTCGCCGTCCTGCGCTTGCTGAGCAATCGCGTTGCCATGAACGGCAATCCGGTCAATCCGGGTGACGCTCTGGGTGCCTGGCGACAGCTTGCGGACGATCCGCGCTCGGTCCATATCGATTCCGAGCCTGCAACTCACGACCACCAGCTCGCCTCCCTGGTCACGGGCCGCGAGCCGACCCCTAACCTCTGGACCGACGCCTGGCTCGCGGCTCTGGCGTTGTCATTGGATTACGAGATCATCACCTTCGACCGCGGATTCAAGTCATTTCCGGGTCTGCGGGTGCGGCTCCTTGCATCGGAGCGCTGAGCCGGCGCGTCAGGATACGGTTTCGGCCCGTATGCGGTCTGACACTGCGACCCAATCGGTGCCGCGGCCACTCTAGACTGTTCTACGATGCCACACCTATTCATGGAGATAGGCGGATCGTGGCAGATCAGATGAATTTGGCCGGCGCCTTTCTCTTCGTTGCAAGTCTTGCGTGCCAGTTGATCCTCCTGGCAATGCAGTTGCGCACCTATCGCCAGACCAGGCACTCGAGCCTGGTGATCCTCGCCATCGGCACCGTATTGGCCGTCCTTTACCTGGGATCCGGGTTCGCCGCCGCCCTCCACGCCCCGGGTAGCACGATGTCCCGGTGGCTTTATTGGGTCATGGTGATCGTGTTCGGCGCGCAAATCGTGCTCGCATTATGGGGCTCCGCGTCGCTATTTCACGCCTTCGCTGCACAGTCCGCCATCAATCGCCCCGCGCCGGCAGCACGGGCTGACGATCTACCGACAGGTCCGTGTGATGCGGCGTTTGCGAGGGGCAGAGGTCGCGGTGCACTGAGCCGATTGTTCCGGCTCTGGACACTGCAACGTGTGGACAGCGTTGCGAGCCTGGCCACCGAGCGTTCGGTGGCGCTGTTCGTTCTTGTTTCACTGGCACTCTGGGCGGGTCTTGATCGACTGCGCGCCGGCTCGGGCGCAACGTTCAACGTGCTCGGCATTTCGGACCTCGGCCTGACGGCACTGATGCTGTTGGCCCTTGCCTTCGTACTGGCAAGACGATCGCGTCCGCCGCTGCCGTATCGCCAATCCCTGTTCATCATCGCAACCGCCCTGCCGGTCTTGATCGTGCTGAGTCACTTCACCGACCGGTGGGCGCGAGCCGCCACCACCGCCTTGGTCCTATATGCGTTGGCTTACCTGTGGCGAGCCCTGCGCGCCTTCTCCGGTGCGCGCCAGCCACGGGCCTTCGCTCTTTCCATCGCGCTGCTGTGTGGCTGCGTGTGGCTCGCGCACGAGGTCTATCTCTTTCCGTCTCTGTGGATACCGAAGGTGGCGGAGACCACCGCGGATTCGATTTGGAAAGCCGATGTCAGTGAATCGCTATTGTTCAGTCAGCAACAGCGGATTGATGAGGCGTTGAACGCCGTATCTGCCAGTGATGGGTCAGTGCCGTCGATGTTCTTTGTCGGGTTTGCCGGCGACGGTTCACAAAAAGTATTTGCAGAGGAAATCGAATTTGCCTCACGGGTGGTCGCCGAGCGCTACGATACCGCGCATAGGGAACTGCTGTTGATCAATGATCGACGCGACCGCGAGACCCATCCGCTGGCGACGGTCTCGGGCCTCCGCTATGCATTGAAGGGAATTGCGCGAAAGATGAACCTGCAGCGCGACATTCTGTTCCTGTCGTTGTCATCACACGGCTCAGACGACCCTGAGCTCTACGTATCCAACGGGCCCCTCGACCTCGACCAGGTCACCGGCAAGAACCTGATGCAGGCTTTGCACGACTCGGGTATCCGCTGGCGGATCATAGTGATATCTGCCTGTCACGCCGGCGCCTTCATCCCGATCCTCAAGGACCCAGGCACCATCATCATCACTGCGGCGGCGGCGGACAGGACATCGTTTGGCTGTTCGGACGACCGAGACCTGACCTATTTTGGCGAGGCGTTCTATCGTGACGCGCTGCCCAAAGCAGCCAGCCTCGAACAGGCCTTCTCGCTGGCACGATCCGCCATCGCGAAGCGCGAGGCCTTGGAACACATCACCCCCTCAAAGCCGCAGGCATACTTCGGCGCTGACCTTGAGCGAGTGTTGCTACGGCGCCCGATGGAGGAGCCCGCAACCTTCCCGCACATGGTAAAATAACTCTACAAATGCCTCCGCGGTAGGGAGACTTCAAAATGACCTCTTCAAATAGCGGCATGGTCGAAATCTTCGCGCTTGGTCTGGCAATCGCAGTCTTTCTGGCTCTCTATAAGCTCTGGCTGCGGGTTCTCGGCGTCGTCATCATTCCCGACAATGCCATCGGCCTCGTCACCAAGAAATTCGTCGTCATGGGGCGCAACCGGCAGCTGCCGCCTGGGCGCATCATCGCCCTGAACGGCGAGGCGGGATTTCAGGCCGATACCCTCGCCCCGGGCGTCCATTACTGGCTCTGGCCCTGGCAGTACACCGTGGAGAAGCGGCCCTTCTTCGAGGTCCCGCAGGGCCAGGTGGGATTCGTGGAGTCCTGCGACGGCGTACCCCTCGCCGGCGGGCGTGTGGTCGCCAAGTGCGTGGAATGCGATTCGTTTCAGGACGCGCGCGCGTTCCTGTCCAACGGCGGTCAGCGCGGGCCGCAGGCGCTGCTGATGCCGCCGGGCAAGTACCGCATCAACACGCTGTTGTTCAGCCCGCAACTCGGCAAGGCGTGCTCCATTGCAGCCGGGCAGATCGGCGTCGTCACCGCTCTCGACGGTGCGCCGCTGCCCCGCGGGCACGTGCTGGGGAGATTCGTGGAGTGCAACTCCTTTCAGGACGCCAAGGCGTTCATGGAAGGTGGGGGCCAGCGCGGACCCCAGTCCACGATCATTCCGCCCGGCACCTATTTCATCAACCCCTACCTCTTCCAGATCGGCACCGCGAACACCACACAGATCGGTCCCGACCAGATTGGTATCGTCACGACTCGCGAGGGCGCGGTGCTCGAGGCGGGCGAGATCGCCGGGCCATTGGTCGACGGCCATGATTCGTTTCAGAACGCGCAGTCATTCGTGGACCGCGGCGGGCGCAAGGGTCTGCAGGAGCAGGTCCTGCTCGCCGGGCAGTACTTCATCAACCCGTACTTCGCCACGGTCGAGGCCGTGGGACTGACGGAGGTCCCGATTGCCAACGTCGGTGTCGTGATCTCCTATGTCGGCAAGGAAGGGCAGGACGTCACTGGCGAGACGTTCCAGCACGGCAACCTCGTGAAGCGTGGAGAGAAAGGCGTCTGGGTGGACCCTCTCGACCCGGGCCGCTACCCGATCAATCCGCGCACGCAGAAGGTCGAGATCGTGCCGACGGCCAATGTCGTCCTCAACTGGGCGACGGGCAAGTCCGAAGCGCACCAGCTCGACAAGAACCTGTCGACCATCACCGTGCGCTCATCGGACGGCTTCAAGTTCAATCTCGACGTTTCACAGATCATTCATATCCCGCGCAACGACGCCCCCAAGGTCATCGCGCGCTTCGGCAGCATGTCGGCGCTCGTCACCCAGGTCCTGGAGCCGACCATCGGCAACTACTTCCGCAACGCCGCGCAGTCGTCGGACGTGATCGACTTCCTGAAATCCCGTTCGCAGCGGCAGGTCGAAGCGCGGGACGCCATCGGGCATGCGCTCGCCGACTACAACGTGGGTGCCGTCGACACCCTCATCGGCGACATAGTGCCTCCGGATGCGCTGATGGATACCCTCACCGCGCGCAAGATCGCAGATCAGGAGAAGATCACGTACAAGACCCAGCAGGAGGCACAGACCGTCCGCCAGAGCCTTGCACAGGCACAGGCACTCGCGGATACGCAGCCCCAGGTCGTTGCCGCCGAGCGAAAGGTCTCGATCGCGGAATTCGATGCCAAGGCCTTCATCGCAAAGGCCGAGGGCGATGCGCGGTCCAAGACGATCAACGCGGCGGCGGACGCGGAAGTAACACGCGTCACCGGCGAGGCTACTGCCGCCCGAACGCTCGCGGTGGGGTCGGCCGACGCCCAGGTCATCGAGCTCAAGGTGAAATCGATGGAATCCGGCAACTATGCCGCGGTGCAGGTCGCCGAAGCCCTGTCGCGCGCCACACAGCGCATCGTGCCGGAGATCGTCGCCTCGGGCGGAGGTGCAGACGGGACGGGCGGCTCACTCATCAACGTCCTCCTCGCCGACTTGCTCGTGGAAAAGCGAAGAGCGCAGCCGGTCAGCCGGCCGGAAGTCAGAGTGAGCATCGAGGGAGCTCAGAGCGAAGCGAGAGACCGGTCGGCCTGACATGGATCACCAGAGGGGGTTGCCGCGGTCCGCCTCGACATGGTCCTCGAGCACGGCCGGCGCGGAATTCCCCCAGGACGCTCTGACGTAGGTCAGCACCGCAGCGATCTGATCGGCGCTGAGTGAGGGGTAATACGGGGGCATGCCGAAGGGCCGCGGATCCCGCGCCGTGCCGGGAGGATAGCCTCCGAAGAGCACGATCCGGATCGGATCCAGGTCGGGAGACATCGTGACCTCACGATTGCCCGCCAGAGGAGGCGCGGCGGGCGGACGGCCCTCGCCGTTGTCGCCATGGCATCGGGCACAGTGACGAGCGTATAACGCTCTGCCCTCGGCGAGCGTATCTGTCGTTGCGGTGTACTGCATGGCGAAGAACCGGGACGCTGGATGCGGAGCGATCTGCGGCAGCGATTGCAGGTAGACGGCCATCGCTCGCAGATCCTCGCTGCGCGCGTGCTGCAAACTGCCGTAAACGACCTCCGCCATCGGTCCCATCGCCGAGGCGTGCGGCGTAGCGGCGCTGGAACCGATTTGGCCTGTCTGCAGCAGCGTGACGATGTCCGCGACACTCCAGCTGCGAAGTCCCGCCTCGCGCGGGTCGGTCAGGGAAGGCGCATACCAACCGAGTACCTGTCCGCCCCCGCCCCGGCCGTCCCGCGGCGACCGGGCAGCACCCAGCGCATTGCGCGCCTCGTGACACGTGCCGCAGTGAGCGACCGCCTGGACGAGGTAGGCGCCGCGGTTCCACTCGGCGCCGCGTGCCGGATCTGATCGATACACGCCCGGCCGGAAGAAGAGCAGACGCCATACCGCGAGCAACACCCGATGGTTGTACGGAAACGCGAGCTCATGCGGCCGGTTCGGCTCCGCTACCGGCGGGAGTGTCTTGAGATACGCAAACATTGCGTCGGCGTCGCGCCGGCTGATGCCGGTGTAGCTCGGGTAGGGAAAGACCGGATAGAGCCGCTTGCCGTCCCGCGAGTACCCGTCATGCAGCGCGCGCCAGAAGTCGTCGGCGGTCCAGCGGCCGATTCCCGTCGCCGCATCCGGCGTGATGTTCGGCGAGAAGAAGGTTCCGAAGGATGTCGGGATCGCACGGCCGCCGGCAAAAGGCTTGCCGCCGATCGCCGTGTGGCAGGAGCGGCAATCGGCGAGCGTCACGAGCTGTCGGCCGCGCTCGACCGGATCCGCGCTCAGCGTGTACGCCGGCGGGGGCGCTTCACCGGATTGCCTGTCGGTAGGAACGAGCCAGATCGCGACGACCGCAATCACGGCGAGGGTGATCGCGCCTGCGAGGACGCGCCTCTTCACGGCGCGCGCCCACCGTTTGGAATGCTGCCGCACTTCATCTGCGGCGGACGCTCGAAAGACGCGTCGGCCCGCGCGTCCGCCGGTACGGCTTGCATGGCGAGGAAAGCCGCGGCGGCACTCGCATCGCTCTTGGAGAGCCGGCGCACGATCTGCGCCATGCAGTCGGGCGCGAGCGCGGCTCGCCTGCCGTTCCGCCAATTGCTGAGCTGCGCGATCAGGTAGTCCTGCGATACCCCGACCAACCCGGGCACGGCCGGCTCCACGCCGAGCAGACGGGAGCCATGGCAGGAGCGGCAGGCCGGCAGATGCAGAGCTGCGTCTCCCTGCATGACCAGCGTTCGGCCACGATCGAGGGTCGCGGCGCTCACCCGTGGCGTCTCCGGCGGCGGATAGGGCACCTCCTGATCCGCGAAGTACGTCGCCAGCTCGCGCAGATAGTCATCCCTCTGCAGCTGGACGAGGTAGCTCATCATGGGGAAGTAACGGCGGCCCTGGCGGAACCCGCGCAGCTGATTGAGCAGGTATCCCGCCGGCTTGCCGGCAATGCGCGGATAGTAGCCGTCCCTCCTCGCCTGCCCCTGCTTGCCGTGACACGCCATGCACGGCTGCGCGCGCTGGTCGATGGAGTCGAGCGGATACTGCGGCGAGTCCGCGGCCCGAGCGGCGGCGATCGCGAGCACGGCGCAAAGACCTATGAGCCAAGTTCTCAAGTTGGCGACTTTCCCGGCGAATGAAGCGGCAGCTACGCAGGCATTGTATGCCGCAGCACGCGCGGACGGGCACCGACCTGATAAGCTCGTTCGTACGCTCGTCCAGAGGAGCGGATGGAAATCACCGTTGATAATGCGGTCCCGGTCGGTCGCACGCGCGCTAGGAGCGTGCTTTCCACCGCGCTCACCCTCCTCACCACGCTCGTCTTGCTCGCGCATCCACGAGACGCGGTGGCGGGGCCGCCGTTTCAGACCGATGACCCGGAGCCGGTCGATCTCGGTCACTACGAGTTTTATATTTTTTCGGGAAGCGACGGTACGCCCGTCGAGACCGATCCGGTCGGGCCGGCGTTCGAGTTCAACTGGGGCGCCCTGCCCAATACGCAGCTCCATATCGTCGCGAGCCTCGGAGCGATTTTTCCTTCGAACGATCCGAAGTTCGCACCCTCGGGTGTTGGACCGAGTGCCTACGGTTTGCTCGATGCCGAAATCGGCGTGAAGTATCGGTTCATTCAGCAGACCCATTATATGCCGGAGGTGGGAATCTTCCCCATGGTGGAGCTGCCGACCGGGAGCTACGCGCGCGGACTGGGTGTCGGGAAGTCCTGGTACAAGCTGCCGATCTGGATTCAGAAGGACTTCGGGCCGTGGACGACCTACGGCGGTGGCGGCCGCCAGATCGTCCCCCAGGTCGATTACCAGAGCTTCTGGTACGAGGGCTGGCTCGTGCAGCGAGACATTGGCGACAAATGGACTCTTGGCGGGGAGCTCTTTCACCACGGAGCGGAAGGTCTCGCGACGGCTCAAACGAACGCGGCCACCATGCTCGACCTGGGCGGCTACTACTATTTCCGCAAGCCCGCCTTCCAGCTCCTCTTTGCTGTCGGCCACACGGTCGTCGGACAACCCGAGGTCTACGCGTACCTGGGGCTGTATTGGACGTGGGGCGACACCACCACCACCGCATGGTCCCAGGCCGGAAGAATGGCGATGAGTGAGACGCCCTAGCCTTGCAGGCTACGGAGTTCTCGGAGGCGCGGCTGGCACCAGTCCGAACGTCCGCATGGTTTCCACGAGTTTGTTACGGTCAGGTGGCCCAGGAGAATTGATGATCGCTCCGACCGCGCGGAAGTACTGCGCCCCGATGTCCGGTGTGTTCATGATGAGCACCCGCGCGGGGACCGCATGCGGATTGCTGAAGCCATGAACGACCCCGCGCGGCGTGGCCATGGTGTCGCCTGGCCGCAAGTCGCGCGTCTCGCCGTCCACGGTGTAGCGCAGCACGCCCTCCAGCACATATACCAATTCTTCGTTATTTGCATGGCTGTGCGGCGGCGGCACATTGGAGCCCGGCGGCACCGTCATCTCGAAGCAGCCCATCTGACAGCCGTTGCCGGCCTCGCGTATGTATCGGATCTCTATCTGCCCAACCCGAATGGTCTCCGGGTCCGACGAAGCGGTCTCATTCATGGCAGGTCACTCGAGCAGGCCAATTGATCACTGACGCCAATTGTACGGATAATCACTCAACGAGGTGAATTTCATGATCGAAGCCGTTTGCGGCTGTGGAGCGGCGCGGCTAGAGGTGCACCTACAGTCGGGGAACGCAACCTGATCACTTCATGAGCTCTCACGACATGAAGGGACCGGAGTTCTCGACCCGAGTTCTCGACCGGAGCGTTCGGTGCCGAGGCTCGGCTGGGAAAGCGTTCAGACCCCATTGCCGCGACTGAGACTCCAGGCCGCTGGCACGCCCCAAGGGCTTCCGCCCTGAACTCTCCCTCTCGCGCCTAGGACCGACCGGGCGAGCTCCAGCAGCGTCGCCCAATGGAGGGATCGCATGGTCACTTTTCGGGCTTTTACGTTATTAAGTGCTTTAGCATCACTAAATGATGCTAAAGCACTTAATAAGAAAATCATCGCATCTAGGGGTTGAAGAGGGACACACCCCTGTCCGTCCGCATCAGTCGTCACCGATCCGGTCAGGACAGAGCGAATCCTTGCAGGCCAATGTGTTGCCCATGCCCGGCGCTTGCCCAGCGAGCGTGGTCATCGACGCCCATGAAAGCGATAGAATCAAATTGTGGGCCGACTTGAAGGTTGCCAATGCCCGCTTACTGGCCCCCAGCTCAGCGATGGATCGCTTGAGCTGAGCGAACTCGCGGTCGGGAATCCTTGCGACGCCCTGTAGATGGGTCCGAAGCACAATCGACGCATACGTCTCCGCCGACGGCCTCCCCACGTGCCAAATGGTGATCCGCACTTTGGGTCAAAATGACAACGCCAAAGCTGAAGACCTTGAACTACTCAGGTTTTCGCGGGATGCCGCAGGGATGCTCATGCGGGCTCAGGCTCGTCTAGGCGCCAGGGCACATTTGCACAGTGGAACTCCAGCTGCACGAGCGGTTTACCCTTTAGCACCTGCAGTGCCGGGGCAGACCCGGTGCATAGCCAGGCTGTGAACCCATCCCCAAGCTCTACCGCAGAAAAGTCGCCCGTGCGATCGAGGGCGCCAATGAAATGAAACCAACCTGCATAGTCATGCAGGCCCGGCGCCAGGCGGCCGTTGTGATAGACCTCGCCGTCTCTGTGGGGAT
>Ga0335075_10002507_pt1 | contig 29447 bp, 23 predicted proteins | sample Lox_Sample_24_FD_206723 | JGI IMG/M metagenome (GOLD analysis project Ga0335075, IMG submission 206723) | Soil microbial communities from Loxahatchee National Wildlife Refuge, Florida, United States - Lox_Sample_2.4 | ecosystem: Environmental > Terrestrial > Soil > Wetlands | place: USA...
GGCGGGCGGCGGCGCGGCTGTTCAAGGATGCGCGGTTCCCCCAATTTGCTGCGCAAATCGGCTCCCCCGCGCCCCGCTTCGCGGCGCCTTCGGCGTCCCTGACAGCCGCGCCGCCGCCCGCGTCTGAAGCGCCGTCTTCGATCCTGAAGACGATGAAGGAGACGTGCGATGACGATCATGTCTGCGATTTCGGTCGGTCGGGTTGATGCCTTGCTTGCGGCGTTGAAGGCCGAGCTTGGCGGCGTGCTTGCGGGCCGGGTGCTGGAGTCCGAGGCTTTGGATTTCCTCTGGGAAGCGCGCATTTCGGAGCGCTATCTGGGGCAGTTCCTGGATGACTTTTGCGGGTCGGACGAGCCCGGTGACGAGCTGTCGCGGGTGGTCGTTTTGAGCCTGCTGGATGGACTTTGGCATGTTGCCTTGTGCCTGATCGATGGCGAGGGATGCGCGCGGGAATTGCTCTGGCGGCGGTCGTTCGAGGGGTCTGACGAGGCTCAATTCGAGTTCGTTCGGGCCCGCTAGCGCCTTTTCAATTGCTGTGCGGGAGCGGCGTTTCGGCGTCGCTTCCGCTTTCTTTTTGCTCGCCCGGCAAGCTTTGTGATCGTGAGGTGTCGGGATTGGGTGAGACGTCTTGGAACCGGTTGTGCGTGGGAGACAAAAAGGGAGGTAGGTAGTGCAAGATAAAGCGGATTTCAGCTCGTCGCAGAAATGCCTTTAAGTGATTGTCTGCACATCGTTTTTTAGGGAGATGATCTGTCTCCGCGCTTGGCCGGCGCGGAGACTGGAAGCCTTTGTCGGTTCACGAATCGACGCAGTTCCGGGGTTCGTCAGAGAGACACTTTAGCCGACCGGCTGCCGGGCGCATATCCTCCGGGATGAGCGAGGAAGAGGATAGCTTTGAGCCGCGGCTTGGCCGCATGCGCAGCGGCAAGACCGGCAAGGCCGGGCGCCGTGCGCTGCAGTCGCTGCTGATTGCGCGCATCGCGCGCGGCGGCGGCGATTTCCGGCGGGTCGGACAGGCCGTCTCGCCGCGCGCGTCCGGCCGCTTCAACAGCCGCGGAAGGGGAGCGAGGTCGCCGGCCAGGTTCGCGCACGTGTCCGGCTGGTCGATCGACCCGGCCTCGGGGATGAGCGTCCGGGCCCGGCGGGTGATGGTGAAGGCGCGGGTCGTGAAGCTGACCGGTGCGAAGGCGCAGGGCGCGGCGGCTGCGCATGTGCGCTACCTGCAGCGCGACGGCGTCACGCGCGAAGGCGAGGAGGGCCGGTTCTATTCGACCTTCAGCGACGATGCGGACGGCAAGGCGTTCCTGGCGCGGGGGGAGGGGGACCGGCACCAGTTCCGGTTCATCGTCTCGCCGGAGGATGGGGCGTCCTTCGATACGCTGCGCACCTTCACGCGCGAGCTCATGGCCAGGATGGAGCAGGATCTCGGGACGGCGCTCGAATGGGTGGCGGTCGACCATTTCGACACCGGGCATCCGCATACGCATGTGCTGCTGCGCGGCGTGACCGAGGATGGGAAGTCGCTCAACATCGCGGGTGATTATATCGCGCACGGCATCCGTGGGCGCGGTTCGGAGATCATGACGCGGCTGCTTGGGCCGCAGAGCGAGCTGGAGGTGCGCGAGAGCCTGGCGCGCGAGGTCGATGCCGAGCGACTGACCAAGCTCGATCGCGATCTACTGGCGCGGGCGGACGAGCATGTGGCCGATCTCGGCCAGCCGGCGGCGTGGGACGGTGACGGCTCTTATCAGCAATTGCTTGTCGCGCGGGCGCGGCAGCTGGAACGGATGGAGCTTGCTGAACGTGAGGGTCCGCTAGCCTGGCGGTTGAAGCCGGATCTGGAGAAGACGCTCGCCGACCTTGGCCGGCGGGGCGATATCATCCGCACCATGCATCGCGCGATGACGGAGGCGAAGCTCGATCGCCGCCCCGAATTGTTCGTGATCGACAGGACCGAGGCCGATGCCCGGCCTGTGGTCGGGCGGGTGGTCCAGCGCGGCGCGTCAGACGATTATCATGACCGTCGTTTCCTGGTCATCGACGGCATCGACGGCCGCACCCATTATGTGGAGATCGGCACCAACGCCGAACCGGCGCCCGTCGGCAGTCTGGTCAGTGTCGAACCCGCGCGGCCGGAGCTCAAGCCCGCGGACAAGGTGATCGACTTGGTCGCGCGAGCCAGCGGCGGAATCTACAGCATCGAGCTTCATCGTGCGGCGGACCCGTCCGCCAGCGAGGAGTTTGCGCGCGCGCATGTGCGGCGGCTGGAGGCGCTGCGCCGGGCGGGAGTCGGCGTGGAGCGCGAGGCGGACGGCAGCTGGCGCGTCCCGCGTGACTATCTGGACAAGGCGATGTCGCACGAGCGCGCCGCTGCAAGGGCGGCGCGTGTTCGCATCCAGCTGCTCGCCATGCTGGACCTGGACCAGCAGGCCGTCGCGCAGGCGCCGACCTGGCTCGACCGGCAGATGAGAGCGGAGGCCGCGCTTGAGGTTGCGAACCATGGCTACGGTCGCGAGGTGCGCGACGCCTTGGCGCGCCGGCAGCAATGGCTGGTCGCGGAGGGCTTAGCCGTCGTTCGCGGCGACCAGGTCGAGTTCCGCCCGGACATGGACAAGGTGCTTCGCCGGCGGGAGATCGGCGCGGCGGCCGCGCGGTTGAGCCGGCAGCTTGGGTTGCCGTTCTCGGAGACGGTGCCTGGCGAGCGTGTCGCAGGGATCCTGCGGCGGCGCGTCGATCTGTCGTCGGGCAGCTTCGCGCTCGTCGAGAATTCGCGGGAGTTCACGCTGGTGCCCTGGCGGCCCGTGCTCGAGAACCAGATCGGGCGCGAGGTGTCGGGTGTTGTGCGGGGCTCGGGCGGGATCGACTGGACGCTCGGGCGCCAGCGCTCGGGCCCCGAGATCGGGATGTGAGGGAGGCGCTGACGTCGAAGGAGCATGTGCCGGCGCCGGCGCGCATATTCTGGCAACGGGAGGGTGAAGCTATCGAATGGGCCTCATTGTGGTGGAGCCCGCATCATGAAATCTGAGAAAATCCGGCACCAATTGTTCCTGCCGAAGGCGCTGAGCGACCGCGTCGGGCGCATCGCCGATGGTACCGGTCGGCCGCGTTCGGAAATACTCGTTGAGGCGTTGGAGGCCTTTCTCACCCGCCGCAATCCGGTTGCCAATGAAGAGGCTCTTGCCGCGCGGCTCGTGCGGTTCGAGCGGCATGTTGAGGCGGTGCGCCGGCACCAGGGGCTCCAATGGGAGGTGCTGGCGCGGATGATGCGGCACCAGCTCATGACGGCGGCGGCACTACCCCTCCCTGATGCTGCGATGCAGGCGATGGCGGCGAAGAAGTTCGAGGCGTTCATCGACGAGATCGCGGATCGGCTGGCGGGGAAGGAGGCGCCGCCCGCAGCGGACGACGGGATTGCGAAGGTCAGGAGTTTCCACTGAGCAAAGGTCTGCTCTGCGCGCTTATCGGCCGCTCGGCGCACCGATCGCCAATCTCCGAAGCGGTCGCTCGTTCATTTTCGAAGACTGGCTAGTCCAGAGCTTGCGCGCCCCGGACAGCGGACACCTTAGTCGGCCCCGAACCTCACGACGGATCCGCAGAGACCAAAATTAATAGCAGCAAGGCTGATTTAGAGCGGCCGAACCGCAGATGATAGGCCCTGACCGGCGTCTGAATAACTTCGTTTGGGCAAAAGCACACTATCGACGAAATCCGGACCGTTGGGTTCGATATGCCCCTGCATCTTGTCGAGGGCGATGCGCGGCTCAGTCGGCGAACCGCGCACCTGCCCAGCGGCCCTGCTTAGAACCGATAGCTCGCCGTCATTTGGATGCCATGCGACGTGAAGTTGTCCCGGCTGCGCGAGAAATCCGTGCCGTTGGGGTTCACGATGCGGAACGGGTTGGTCAGCGGCGCGGTGCCCGGGCCGGCGCGGACGACATAGTCGCCGGCATCGACGCTGCGGTAGAGATATTGCAGGCCGACCGAGAAGTTGCTGCCGAGCTTACGCTCGACGCCGCCGCCGAACACATAGCCCCAGCCATGCTCGTTGCCATTGTCGGTGAAGCTGTTCGCGGTGTTGCTCGTCGAGAAGCTGTTGCGGATATTGCCATAAGCGAGACCGCCGGTCGCGTAGAACAGGGTCGGGCCGCTGGCGAAGCCGGCGCGCGCGCGGATCGTCATGACGTCGCGCAGCCGGCGGGTCATTGTATAGCGGGCCGGCGTGGTGCTGAACGCAGAAACGCTGTCGCGCAGGCGGGTGCGGGTATAATCCACCACGCCGCCGATGACGAAGCCGCCACCGGTCTGCACGTCGAAGCCGGCATGGATGCCGCCCTCGATGCCGTTGCGGTCGCCATCGCAGCCGTCGGCCGGCGTCGGGCCGTTCGCGGCCTCGTCGCAGAAGCCCGGCGAGAAGGCGTTGGCCGGCGCGCTGGTGTTGACCGTGTCGCCATAGACGCCGTCGAGATTGGTATCGAACAGGATCGTCTCGTTGCTGCCGCCGGTGCGGAAGCCGTAGCCGAGCTGGCCGCCGACATAGAAGCCGGACCAGTCGTCATTGTCCTGGGCCAGAGCCGGGGTCGCGGCAAAGGCGGCGCCAGCCAGAAGGGCGATGGTGAAAAGGTGCTTCATTCTTGTTCTCCCTGCCTATGATGTTTTGGAGCCCCCGCTCCGTTCATTCCCCCGGAATCCCGGTCAGCCCGGCCGGAAGGCCATCGCCACGCCGTTCATGCAGTAGCGAAGCCCGGTCGGACGCGGTCCGTCGTTGAAGACGTGGCCGAGATGGCCGCCGCAGCGGGCGCAATGCACTTCGGTGCGGTCGGTGCCGAGGCTGCGGTCCGTCCCGGTGCCGATTGCGCCCGGCAAGGGCTGCCAGAAGCTGGGCCAGCCGGTGCCGCTGTCGAACTTCGCCGCCGATGAAAAAAGGTGCTGGCCGCAGCCGGCGCAGGAAAAGGTGCCGCGACGATGTTCGCGGTTGAGCGGGCTGGAGTCGGGCCGCTCGGTGCCCTCGCGGCGCAGCACCGCATAAGCGTCGGCGCTGAGCCGGCGCCGCCATTGCGCGTCGGTCAGCGTGAATGGAAAGCGGCCGCGCGGCTGTGCTCCGGCCACTGTTGTGCCGCCCGCCAGTGCCGCGACCACGCCCGCCGCGCCGGATCCAAGCAATCGCCGCCTGCTGAAAAGATACATATCCGATCCTCGGAAAAGGCAGCCGGCCCGAAGGGAGCCCGAGCCGGCTGCAGGCCCGGCGTCAGGCGCCGGGCAGGGAAACCGCGTTGGTGACGTGGATGACGCCGTTCGACTGCATCACGTCCGCCTGGGTCACGGTGGCGGTGCCGCCGCGCGCGTCGGTCAGCACGATCGAGCGGCCACGCATGCGCGCAGTGATGACGCCGCCCTGCACCGTGGTCAGCCGCGCGGTGCCGCCACCGGCGCGGATCGCGCGCGCCAGATCCGCCGAGGTCATGCGGCCGGCGACGACGTGATAGGTGAGGACGGCCGAGAGCTGGGCGCGATTTTCAGGGCGCAGCAAGGTCTCGACCGTGCCCGCCGGAAGGGCGGCAAAGGCCGCGTTGGTCGGCGCGAAGACGGTGAAGGGACCGGCGCCGGAGAGCGTATCGACCAGCCCGGCGGCCTGGACCGCCGCCACGAGAGTGGTGTGGTCGCGCGAATTGACCGCGTTCTGGACGATATTGCGCGTCGGATACATGGCGGCACCGCCGACCATCACGGTCCGTTGCCGCTGCGCCTGGGCCGGCGCCGTCAGGCTTACGCCCACGGCCATGGTCAGCATGGTGGCGGCCAGGAAAGTCTGTCTGATCGAATTCCGCATCGCTCATTCTCCGTCATCCAGCCCCCATCGCTGTGCCGGAGATACGGAGGCGATCGCCGGGCGGATGCACGGCCACGCAATTTTTTCCAAAGACGCCTAGATGGTGGTGAGTGCGCCGGAGGCGATGACCGGACCCGAGGGCTGCCCGGTGGGCGAGCCGCCAACCGGCTCGACCGAGACCGCCATTGTCGCACGTGTCCGGAAATGCGGCATCATCTCTCTCGGCACGGTCATGCGCCGTGCGGCATCGAGGCGGACCACACCGAGGGACACCGGCGCCTGTCCCTCCGGAATGATCCAGAGCTGGTGATCGTGACCGGCGGGGAACGTGAGATGGTTCGGCACGATCGCGAGGCTTGCGTCGCGCCGGTCGAAGGCCACGGACAAGGAGGTGTTCGCGTCCGTCGCGGTGAGACTGGCCACCAGCATCGGCGCGGCGGCGGGCACTTGCGGTGCCGGCGCGGCCGGAGGCGGTACGCTCCGGGGAATGACGAGGATGAGCGCAAGCGACGCAGCGAGCGCGGTCATCGCCCCGGTCGCGAGGCGCCAGCGGCCGATGCTGCGCCGCAGGACCACGACATTGTCGTCACCGCGCGGCGCCACTGGCAGAGCGGCGAGGATTCTGGCCCGAAGCTCCGGCCCGGGTTCGGCCTCGGCAATGTCCCCGAGCAGCGGCGCGAGCCGCTCCTCCCATCTCGCTACCGCATCGGAAAAGGCCGGATCGCCGGCAGCCAGCCGCCGAGCATCGGCCAGCGCCTCGCCCTCCAGCACGCCAAGCGCATATTCGGCCGCCAGCAGGTCGCGCTCTTCTTCGGGCCGCAGGTCGGTCATCGTTCCAGGCACTCCCGCAGGCGGAGCAGTCCGCGGCGCACCCAGCTCTTCATCGTCGCCAGCGGCACATCCTCGCGCGCGGCCAGTTCCGCATAGGTATAGCCATCGAAGAAGGCAGCCCGGATCGCGCCCGATTGCCGCGTCTCCAATTCCTCGATGCAGCCGGTAAGCCGTGCCCGGTCCTCACCCGCCTCTAGCAGCGCCAGCGCATCGTCCGCAGTGTCGGGCATCGCCAGGGCCGCCTCGATCGGCGCAGTCGCGCAGGGGCGCCCGGCGGCGCGCAGCCTGTCGATCGCCCGGTTTCGGGCAAGCGTCGCCAGCCAGGTCACGGCGCTTGCCCGGGACGCATCGAAGCTCCCCGCCCGTCGCCAGACACTGACATAGACTTCCTGCAACGCATCCTCCGCTTCACCGCGATCGCCCAAGATACGGAGGCACACGCCAAAAAGCTTCGCGGACGTGCGATCATAGACCTCGCCGAGCGCGCCTTCATCGCCGGCACCTATACGCTCCAGCGCATCCACAAGCTGCTGGCGTTCTACTCCGCCATCTTTGGTTCGACCGCGCTCCACGATCCTGACGTGCCACAAGTGAGGAGTGGCGACAACGTGTTGGGTAGCATCAGTGTCGCCGAGCGTAACGACGATCACCGCAGGGCAAACGCGAGACTGCTGGTGCGCCAAATGATGATATTTTCGCCGGAATCCTCTCAAACCTGCCGGACCGCTTCCGGCCAATTCTAGACCTTGAGCTCAGCTAAATCCGAGATCGCATCTGGATGAGGAGTTCTGGACCGGCGCTCTCCGAGGCCGCGCCATTTGCGCTATAGGATCACGCCAGCCTGAGCTAGTAATGCGGCGATACGGCGCGTGATTGAGTCCACCTTCATCTGATCCTGACGGCTCAGCGTCACGGCCATGTGCTCATTGGTCCGGTAACTGTCGATCAGTCGGCTTCTTTCGTTGGCTAAGCTCGCGATCTCCTGGGAAATGGTTGTTTGAGCAGCTGGAGCAATGACGTTCGAACGATGGTTTGTCGGATTGTAGGTCGCCGTCTCGTCCGGCAAGAACAGGATCAGCCTGGCGTTCGCGATCTGCGGGCTCACGTCCACCAGCACGTTTTGACGGTTGCGCCACACTCCGTGATGCTCGGCCTCGAAATAGAGGCGAGGCACGTGCCAGATGGCCCAACCATAAGCGATCGTTCCGCCCGCCCGCTCGATTTTGCGCGCGACATTGTCAAAGCAGGCCGACGGCCTGGCGTCGGCGGACGGCTTGGACCGGATGAAGACCGGGCGGCCGGTTGCAATCGTGCCGCAAAAGGCAAGCAGGGCAGGGGTGATGCTCTTTGGAACCGTGCTCAATGGCCGGGCCTCCGCCAGACTTGATGGCCCTTATGGCCGGGGCGTTGCGAGATCGACGCCGAAAGCAGCGGCGTTGATCGGCCGGAACCCATCTCGCTTGGTCCAGGACATGTGCCCGCCCAGGCGCTCGACGAGCGGATATGCCTCTGTTCTTTCAAGGTTGAGCATCTTCACGGCCTGAGCAGCAACCTTGAGATAGAGAACCGGCAGCGCCTCGATATGCCCGGTCGCCAGGTCGAGGACGTCCGTCAACATGACGACTTCGACTTCATCGACCGGGAGCGCGCTCAGATACTCGAGGGCCACGCGAACCGCGGCGGAGCAGATCGTGTCCCGGTGAAGTTCCTGCCGCTTGCCCGTCGCCAGGTCTTTAATGGATGCCTTGCCCGATTTGAGCAACGAGACCGTCTCCGTCGGCATGTCCTCCAAGTCGAGGCCGTCGACGACGGCCACGATACGCTTGTCGATGAAAAGAGTTTCGACGTCCTCGACAGAGAAGGGCAGGTCCCCAAGTGAACTATGCGCCTCGAGCGCCGCGGCGAGCGCATCGGGATCGCGCTCGACCAGGCGCTGCGCCGCCTCGATCTCGGCGTTGCGTATGCGAGCGGCTTCAATCGCCCGGTCATGATCTGCGTCGTCCTGCCAGCGGGCAGCGTCGATGTCGTCCGACAGGCGGAGCCTGACCTTTGCTTCCCGTCGGAGCAGCCGGGTCATCAAGCCCGGACTATAATCGGCGAGGCGGGCCGCTGCGGCAGTCTCGGCATGGTTCTGGCGTTCGGGTTCAGGCACCGCCGGCGAGGTCGCCGTTGTCAGCCAGTCGCGCCGGTTGAGCCGCACCCGGTGCGCGCCGGTGAGGGCCTCGATGACCGCCTCATATTCTGCGGCGGCGCGCGCCGCCGCGTTGAGCTGGGCCTGGCGGTCCATGGCCTGTTGCCTCACGATACGCTGCCGCTCGGCCTGCTTGGCCGCGCGGTCCATCGCCCGCATCGTGCGGCCCACGCCGCGCACAAACTGTCTCGACGTTACCATGGCCCCCGCCTTTCCTCCTCAACGGGCCCAGTCGGCCGCGCTGCATCCCGCAAGAATACTCCTCCGCCTCGCACGATCAGCGCAAAGTGCGGGTCTTCGGCGATGCGATCTCGCCCGCATGCCGGCCGCTGGCAACTTCGATGCGCCTGAGGGGTGTGGCACCCACTGGCAGTGATTTCTCGATGACCAGCGCGTCACCATTGTTCGCGAGACCCTGTTGAAGGGCGGCGACATCGCCGCACCAGATCGTCTCGGCATCCCGGTCGCGGGACACGTCCGGACCCTGGCCGCCGGCGTCGAACGCCACCGGGCGCATCTGCATGCGTGCTCCGGCGGCATTGATCTCGACACCATAGTCCGGCCGTGCCGCGCTGCGCAGGACGAGCCTTCCCTCTTGAGCCAACGAGGTCTGCATGCCCTCGGTCACCTCATAGCCGAGGGCAGTCAGTCCCTCTAGCACCGCTGCGCGCCGAGCCGCGGCGGGACTGCACTCCCGATGAGCATCCAGTTCCGCGCGCGCCTGCGCTATTCGCTTCTCGATCGTCATGGCGTCGAGCCTGTCCGTTCCCTCCCGCAATGCGGCCGTCGCGAGGCCTGCCGCATCCAGTTCCGCGAGAAGCAGGCGAAGGTCCGCGGCCGCGTCAGCGCGGCGCCGTGCCTCGGTGAGCGCCCGCCCGGTTTCGACCTCGAGGCCATCGAGCAGCAGACCTCGCCGCGCATTGTCGGCGATAGCCGCTTCATCAAGCCTCGCCCGCCAGGCGCGAACGGCTTCCTCGGCCGAAATCTGCTCAAGCTGCGCGATCCTGAGTTCAATCCGATCGATAGCGGGATCCGAAGCGGCCGGCTGCGCGGCCAGCCAGGACGCGTAGCCCCGTCCCTCTTCCCCTTCGCGCAGACGTCCGGCGAGCTCCGCCGATGCCGAGTACGTATCCGCACTCTTCGAGAGGATCTGAAATCCTTCTGCGAGCGCGGCCGCATCGCCTTGCTCCAGTCTCTTCGCCAGGTCGGGATCGAATTCGGCGCCCCGCTCGCGCAGGTTGCGCAACAATGCGGTCGCGGCCTCGCGCTCGCGCCGTCCACGTGACCGGGCCGCAGCCTGTCGCGAGGCGACCTGCGCGAGCCGGTGCTGCAGATCGTCGCGCAGAAAGGCCTCCTCGACCGGCGCCTGTTTTTGCAGGTCCATGAACCGGTCCGACGCGATGAGGGAGGCGAGCGCATTGCCACGCGCGGTCGCCGCTTCGACCGCGTCCTCGTCGACGCATTCGTTTCGCTTTCCGACCGCTATCCACTCCGCCAGCGCCGCGTCGACCCGGGCGAGCAAGCCCTGGCATGTCTCGATAATCTCTTCGCGCGTGACGATCCGGACGACTTTCGGCCCGCTCATTGCCTGGTACCCATGGCGTCGATCACCGCCTTTTGCAGTCGCTGCCGCTCAAGCTCGGGGTCATGATACCATCGGTGGGAGGACACGCGGTGGATGACCGGGATGGACCGCTTCAGCACAGACGGCCGCCACATTTCGCGGGCGCGGGCGGTCTCCAGCAGCCGGTGCCGCGGCGAGTCGCATTCGATGCCGATCCCGTAGAGGCCGGTGCGCGGATCCTCGATCGCGAAGTCGAGCCCAAATGCGCCATGGTCATGTGCGGGCGCGGGCTCCCAACCGAGGGCGCGAAGCTCGGCAGCGATGGCTGCCTCCAGACCGTCCTCGATATCCCGTTCCGGCTCGGCGGGACGTCGCTGCTCCGGCGTGAGCCGGGTCAGCAGCGACGCGGCGGCATCCAGATCGCCTTCGGACAAAGTGCGAGCATATTCGAAATAGGCCTGCAGGAAATCGCGCGGGCTGACCGCCTGGCGCCGCGTCGTCAGCATGTCCGAGATAAGCGGGATTGGCATGGAGGTGATCAGGATCACCTTCCTCCTGGCGCGGGTGACCGCGACGTTCAGTCGCCGTTCGCCGCCGGTCTGGCCGAGCACACCAAAATTGCGCCGGAAGGTGCCCTGGGCGTTGCGGCCGAAGGTCGAGGAGAAGATGATCACGTCTCGCTCGTCGCCCTGCACATTCTCCACATTCTTGACGAAGAAGCCCATATCCTCGCCGCCTTCGACCCGCTCGCGCTCGCGCGTAAGCGCAGCCCGGAAGGCGGGGTCGCGCTCCGCGACCCGCTCGAGGACCTCGTCGATCAGATCCGCCTGCTTGCGGTTGAACGTGACCACGCCGACCGTCGGCGGCACAGCGCCGCCTTGGCGCCATATTTCGGCGAGGACGACCGCGACCCGTTCCGCCTCGGTCGGGTTGGTCTGGTCCTCGTAAATCCCGTCGACGCGGATCATCTCGATCGGCCGCTGGCGACGGATCTCGTCCGCGGGATGACGGGCGGGGACGCTCAATCGATTGGCGTAGAAGGACGCATTGGAAAACTGGATGAGCTCTCGATAGGCGGAGCGATAGTGGATCTGCAGGGTGGTCGGCGGCAGCACAACCTTGGCGAGCTGGAGCAAGTCGGGACAGTCCTTGATCTCGCGCCGGTTCCAGGCCTGCACCGCCTCTTCGCGCTCCTCCTCATCCATATTCTCGTTGGCGTCCTCTCCCTCGTAGAGTTCCGCCTCGTCATTCTCGACACGGCTTGAGAAGAATGCGCTCGGCGGCATCTGCTTCTCGTCGCCGCTCACGATCATCGTGCGGCTGCGGTAAAGGGTCGGGAGCGCATATTCGACCGGCATCTGCGATGCCTCGTCGAAGATCACAGTGTCGAACAGCGCCTTGCGGAGCGGAAGCAGCCTGCTTGCCACATCGGGATTGACGAGCCAGACCGGCCGCAACCGCATGAGGCCCAGATCGGCGCCGAGATCCACGAATTCGCGAAGCCTTTTGGCGCGCGGGCCTGAGAACCGCGTCAGATCCTCCCATTCCCGCATTGGACGCAGCTGCGACGCGTCGAGGCCATCCACCAGCAAACGCCGGTTGAGCGACCGCATGTCCCGGTCGGCCACGGCGAGCGAGGCCGCCTTCGCCTCGAGTTCGCCGGCCTCCAAAAGCAAGAGGCTGTCTGCAGCTTCTAGCCGCAGCTTCCACGCAAGCCGACCTTCGGTAGCGATGACGCGCCTCACGGTCGCCTCAAGCTCCCGCTCGCTCAGGATCGCCAACCGGTCCCGGATTCGCGCCAGCTCGGCGAACACCGACATGACCGCATCGCCGAGTTGGGGCACGCGCGCCCGGAACCGCTGATATGCCGAAATGACGGGTGCCTCGGCGAGGAGGGGTTCCAGCGCCGCCATGGTCGACGCGTCACGGCCGATTGCTTCGCTCCGGGCCGCGCACCAGGCATCCTCGAGCCAGGGTGTCAGCCGGACAAGAGCCGCCAGCGACGCGGTTCTGGCCGCGTGCCGGGCCAGTCCCTGGTCGATCCCCTCGATCATGTCCTCGACCGCTTCGCGCGTTGCAGCCCTCGCCATGGCGAAGGCCGTCGAACGCTCGGGATAGGCCTCCAGCCGCGCGACCAGCGCCTCGGCGGCGCCCAGGCGCGCGTGCAAGGCCCGCGCCGCACTGACCAGATCAGGGATGCGCAGCGGCCCCAGCGCCGCCGCCGGTTCGCCGGCATCCACGAAGGCCGTCATCACCCGCTCGCGCACCGGGCGGAGGTCGCGCTCACGGTGCAGGGCTGCGCCGAACCCACGCGCGTCGGACAAACCTTCCCGCGCGAGGAACCTGCCGCGCCGCCACGACGCAAGCCAGCGGAGGGGCGAAAGACGCTGCAGGAAGTTCGGCGCGCTCAGCAGCCTGTCGGAAATGGCGGTCCAGTCTGCGAGCGCCTCGTCCTCGAGAAGACGGGCGACTTCCGCCGCGTCGGCCGGCGCATCGTCGGCCGGCAATGCGAGAAGCTCTCCCGTCGCGCCGGAAAGGCTCATCTGTAGCGGTGTTGTGCCAGGCTCGCGCTCGGATGCTCCGGCGAGAGGCTCCAGCCAGCGCGCCAGGACTTCGCGTCCAGCCGCGTCGACCTCGCGCAATATGCCGCCATGGGCCGCGGCCCATGCCCGATAGGGTTCCGGCTCATCGATCGCGACCGCGTCGGGCGTGCGCTCATTGACGAGAAGGCGTTCCCCTTCGAGCCTTGCGAAGGCGTCCAGGTCTGTCAGGAATGTCTCTACCGTTCCTTCGTCGGTCCCGAAGGCGCGGGTGTCGGCAAGGGCACTGCCCTCATAACGTGCAGGCAGCCAGAGCCGCGCGATCGGCGCGCACGCATCCTCGAGCGTCGCGAGCGCACCGGGATCGAGTGCGGCGAGCAGGTGCCGCAAAGACGGCAGAGGGGGCGTTTCGCCCTGATTTGCGAGGCCGATCAGATCGCCAAGGATCAGGCGATAGGAAAGCCCGGTCTGAGGATCTACGGCGTGGAGTGCACGGTGCTGCCCGTCGAGATCGCTTTCGAGCGCCTCGATTCGTGCCGCCGCCTGCTGACGCTGTTGCCGCCAGCCGGTTGCGCCATAGGGGCGCTGGAACAGCATCTCCAACTGATCGCGGATCGACTGGATGACCGTCCTCCGGTCCTTGTTCACGTCGTTGACCATCACGATCCGCTCGCCGAGCCCTGCCGCCTCGAGCCTTTTGTAGACCACCTCGAGCGCGGCCTGTTTCTGGCAGACGACCAGCAGGCTGCGGCCGGTGCCGATCGCGTCGGCGACCATGTTGACGATAGTCTGGCTCTTGCCGGTCCCGGGCGGGCCCTCGACGAGCAGGCCCCGGCCGGCCCGTGCCTCAAGCACGGCGGCCTCCTGCGAGGGATCGCTGTCCGCCGTGAAATAGCGCTCCAGCTCCCGCGTGTTCACTGGCTCCGCACGCTCGACCTCATCGCCCACGCGAAAGGCGGTCTCGAGGCTGGATCCGGTCGGCGGCGCCGACTTGAGTTGCCGCAGATCCTCCATCACTGCCTGTCCAAGGAAGGCCAGGTGGAAGAGTGCAGCGGCGCAGTGGACACGATCCTCGCCGGCCACGATCCGCAGGTCCTTGGAGGGAAGTGGGCCGAGCACCCGGCTGTCGACCGCGGCGAGCTCGCGGAAGGCCTCGACGACTTCGGCCGCATTGACTGTTGATCGTCCCAGGATCTCGTTCGCGGCCTCCTGCCAGCGGGCCGCCGCCTCTATCCCGAGCAAGGCTTCAAAGGCTGGATTGAGCCGGACTTCCTCCCGTCCGCGATCGAATCCAAGGGTGACCCGTCCCCGCGAACCGGTCTCCGGGTGGAGCTTGACCGGCCACAGCAGGATCGGCGCGATCCGCGGCCGGACGCTGGCGCGGGCCTCCTGCATCAAGAGAAACGGAAAGCCCAAATACAGCCCGTCTATGCCCGTGTCGCGGCGATAGAGCGTGGCATGGGAATGGAGGGTGCGGACCCGCCGCTCGATGCGCGGGTCGGTTGTCAGCGCCGCAGGATCAATTTCGATCGTCTGTTCATTGCGGAGCAGCAAATGTTCGAGCAATGCGGCAGCCGGCCGCCGAGCGCTGTCCAGTTCCGTCAGATCGATCCTGGCGGTCGTCTTGCCGATCACCATGCGTGTGAGCGGTCCTCGCATGATAGAGGCGGTGATCCGCCTGGCGTAGAAATCGAGCAAGGTGGCGACATAGGTTTGCCGTGCGGGCTGCTGCCAGTCCTCTACGGGGACCGCCAGGAGCGCCAGGGCTCGGGGGAGGGGCAGCCGGCGCTCGAGCCTGAACTGGTCCGCCCATTCGTCGATCCGGTCCCGGCCGCAACGGGCGAACCCCTCAAGCCGCGCTTCGATCTCCCCGTTCAGCTCGCGGCGAGGCCGGCCAAGGCGCGTCAGCGCCGCGTCGCGGTCGAAAGATTCGAGGCCCGCGCGGCCTGCGGCGGTCGCCGCCTCGTCGACGATCGCGTCGGCCGCGCGGAACTGCACTGCCGCCGCGCCAAGGAGCAGGATAAGATCCTCCTCCTCGGTAATTCTTCGTTCGACGATCGCGAGCAGCCCCGGATGGTCCGTATCGGGCAGTATCCGCCGGCGCTCCTCCCAGACCGCGGCGAGCCGCGTGCGGGACGTTGACAGCGTTGCCGCGCGCAGCTGAGCCTCGTCGAGCTCCACATCGAGCTGCCGCGCCCGTTCGCGCACCCGCAATTCGCGTCGTTTCAGCCGGGCAAGCCACAATTCGTCATCATCCTGTTCAAGACGGTCCGGGATCGGCCCGGTAATCAAGGCATAGCCCTCGTCCGGATGATCCAGCAGCCAGCCCGGCGTGACGATCTCTCCACGAACGACGAGCGGGATCGAGGGGTTGAGCGCCTTCAGCGCAAGCGCCAGCCGGAAGTCGTCGCTCACCTCGTCGAGCGCGGCGATCGAGCGTATTTCCGCGCGAAGCTCCGGATGATGCTTTGCTTCCTCCATCCAGGTGGCAAGCTCTCCGCGGATCAGCAACCCGCGCGCCTCATCCCAGTTCGGGGCTTGCGCCGCCGCCAATGCGAATCGTTCCGTACTGGCGAGACGCTGACCGCCGAGCAGGATTGGGCGGCGGCCGGCCGTTTCATCCCCATGTCGCGCCGAGGCCGGCGCCTCGGGGATGTCCCCGCTGAGCCAGCGTTCGACCTCCGGCCAGCCCCAGCGCTGGCGCCTGTCGAGGGACAGCAAGCCCCTCAGCAGCGCGTCCGTCTCCGGGGCGAGATCCTCCGGGATTGGCGCGCCATTGGTGAGCACGCTGATCAGGAACGATTGGTCGTCGGCGCTCGCGAAACAGGCGCCGCGAGTGACCTGCTCGAGGAGGAGCATGCCCAGGCCCCACCAGTCGCTGGCCGCCGCCACGCCGCCGGCGACGGCTTCGGGCGCCGTATAGCGCGTGATCTCAAGCGGCGAGACGACATCGAGATCATAATCGGAAAGCCGCGCGGATCCGAAACCAGTCACGACGAGGTCGAGCGGATCGCGCGCGCGCACCATGATCGCGCCGGGTTTAAGGTCTCGGTGCCGCAGCCCGCACTCACTGAAAACCGCGAGCGCGCCGCCGACCTCGCGCAATGTCGCCGACAACGTCTCCAGGTCGTCGGGCAGCAGGCCGAGATCGGCCAGAGTGCCGCCGCGCAGATCCTCGGACACTTCATAAGCGCGATGTTCCCAATGGCCCGTCTCGAAGATCTCCGGAACATGATCGCGGTCGAGCGCGCGCAGCGCCTCATAGACTTCCGGATCGGGTTCGCTGCCATCGGCATATAAGGTCAGGACTGCTTCCCGACCGTCACTGTTCCGAACCGTTTCATACCGCTCGCCCACGACGCTGGTGGTGGGAAGCCGGCGCAACAGGCGCCAACCTGCAACGATCGTTTCGACTTCTGCGGCTTGCGGCGCGGCTGGGCCGGCACCCGCGTCGGCGGCCGGCACCTCCTGGCCTTCACCTGGAGGGGCGGCAATGTCGCCGCCACAGGTCGCGCAGATCAGGTCGCCTTCCTCCAGTGCGTGGCCGTTCACGCAGAGCGCAGCAGCCGCATCGGCGGGTTCGGGGGCGGCGCCGGCGGTCGGGCGCCATCCCTCGGGCCGGATCGGCACCGTCGAGAGCGGCCAGTCACACAGCCTTCCGTCAATCTCGCCCTCGCAGAACATTTCGTCCGGTGCGCGCTCGGTTCCGCAATTGGGGCATAATTTGATCATGCCGCGACCGGCCCTTGGTCCGCAGAAGTTGACGCGCGATGACCCGCGGCGGCGAGCGCGCGACGCAGCCTGCCGATATCGCCGCGTGACGGTATGCCGGCGATCCAGGCGTCCCCGGCCTCGTCGAACATGACGTCGAGCCTTCGGTCCGCAGGAAGTGCAGGCCGATCGAACTCCAGCAGTTCCCGGCCGAGCGCGGTGAGGACATGCAATTGCTGATTGTCGCTCCCCCTCAGCGCCAGAGTCTGCGGAAGTTCCGAACGGTAGGGACCGGCGATTATCGCATCGACGAGACCGGTATTGCGCCGCAGCCAAGGCTTGACTGAAGCGAGTTCCTTGCCGGTAAAGATGAGGATGGACCGATCCGAGATTCCGCGCCAATGGCGCAATAGCAGCGCGAGCGCATCGGGCTGCTCGAATGGCTCGCCCCCCGAGATGGTCAGGCCCCCAGCCTCCGCGGCATGTGCGTCGAGCAGATCGATGATCTCTGCCGGATCCACTTCGCCAATGCCATGCTGCCAGGTGTCGACGGAGATGCAGCCCGGGCAGCGGATCGAGCAGCCCTGGAACCACAGGCCGAGCCGCCGTCCCGGACCGAGCGCGGTGACCGGAAAATGGACCCTGGACAGGAAGACCTTCACGCACTCTTCCCCAGAACAAGCGTGGTCACCGCGCCAGCGTCAATCGCCGTGACCATGGCCGGCCCTTCCGCATTCCGGTCGAACAGTGCCCGCGCCAGGGGGTTGATGAGATGTGCCTCGATCAAGTTGCGGATACCGCGCCCACCGTTGGACAAATCGGCGGTGCACAAATGGCGCAAGGTCTCGCGCGCCTCGGGCGCGAGCGACACGAGCTGGCCCGCTGCCGCGGCGTCGGCGAGGACCGCGTCGACCATCGATGTGAAGATCTGCTCGGCGACGGCGGGTCGAATGAAGTCGAAGACGATCACATTCTCGCCAAACCGGTTGAGGATCTCCGGGCGATTGAGCACCAGCTTGAAATGGTTCGCGATCTCCGCCCGCACGCGAGAGCGCACCTCCTCAAACGATTGCTCCGGAGTCACGTTGGCAACCCGACCGCCGTCAGGCGCGGTCGAATAGATACCGAGGTTTGAGGTGAAGACGATCAATGCTTCCGAAAAATAGACCCGATCCCCTCGGCCAGAGGTCAGTACACCGTCGTCGAGAATTTGCAGGAACTTGTCGAGGATCCTTGGGTGGGCCTTTTCGATCTCATCGAACAGGACGACGCTGAACGGTCGTTCTCGCACCGCATTCGTGAGCTCACCGCCCACATCATATCCGACGTATCCCGGGGGCGCGCCGATCAGACGCTGGTCGGCATGCTCCGCGCTGAACTCGGACATGTCGAATCGAATATAGGCGCTCTCGTCGCCGAACAGCAGCTCGGTGATTGTCTTGGCGAGCTCGGTCTTGCCGACGCCGGTGGGTCCGGCCAGAAACGCGATGCCGCGGGGACGACCTCCTCTCCGGCCCCCGCCTATGCCGGTCGCCGCGCGCTTGACGATGTCGAGCATGTGAACAATCGCATGGTCTTGACCGATAACTCGCCGAGCGATGATTGCTGGGCCATCCTGAATGCGCTCGCGTTCGATTTTGCGCCACGCATTCTCCGTCACACCGACCTTGTAGCGGCGCACGGCCTCGCCGATGCTTGTCACCTCCACACCTTCGTTTCGGGCGAGCTGTGCGACGGCGTTGAGATCGACGAGAAGCAGTCCCTCGGTTGAGTCGACCAGATCGTCCTCGGCCTCTTTGATAACCTCCGGCGAAGCGGCGCGGGCGCCAGGCAGGGCCCTGACGAGTGACGGCGCGATCGCTCGGCGCGCTGCACGGTCGGGCGGTGCGACTGGAATGTATCTGAGTCTCGGATTGTTGATCGTGAACCAATCGGGAAGATCGCCTTCCTTTTCGGCGATCCAGATCACGCAGTTGAACCGAGGAGATCGGTCCGGCCCGACAGGTCGCGCCTCGGCGGTCTGACTAAGGACCAGTGCGCGCGTGAACAGGGATTGTTCGGGCGGTGACATGGCGTCGCTGCGAATGATGAAGCGCGACGCAAAGTCTGCCACCAAGGCGACCGGCGGTCCGTCCAGTGCAACGAGCCGTTCCAGCGTTGCACCAAAAAGGTCGATCGATGCCGCCGCGCGTCCGCCTGACGGAGTCAATCCCAGCCGGGTGAGCAAAGTGTCGGGGTCACCCACATTGCCGTCGGGCCCAGCCAAGACCGAAAATCCCCGCAGCGGATCGTAAAGAACCGATTCCGAATAACCTGCTTCCGCTAGGGTGCTGGCCAGAACGTCGGTTAGAGATGCGGCCACGATCCTGTCACCTGCGGCCCGTAGATGAAGGTCACGGACATTGCCGGTGAGCATGAATTGCGACTTCAGGGGCAAGAAGCGCGTGAGATCGCGTACCCAGCGTGGCCGATGATCAACGCTTGCCACAATAATCCTTCCCCCGATGCACGCCTGGCCGTCGTCGATGCACATGCCCAAGCCAGACTATCGGTCTAAGCAAGCGGGTCAATCCGATAGAGGTCACCCGACGAGGCGTGCATTTCAGGATGCGTTTCAACCCCCGGTTACTCGAAGGCAAGGCTGCGGCTTCGCAGCCGCTAAATACCGTAACGCCGATTGCCATCGCTTGTAATACAATAGCGACCACCTCTGGGCTCTATGCAGAGGAGACCGGAACCACAAGCGCACCCCTTAAGCGGTACGTCAGCTTGAGACGTCGAGCGTAGGGCGCTGGCAATGCCTAGAGACGCGGCCGTCCGGCAGCGGGTCAGGCGAGGTCACCAAAGCCCACCGGATTGTTACCTATGCGTGTCCTGGCGCCTAGCTAGGTGACGAAAAAATGGCGGAAAACTGGCGCGCCCGACAGGATTCGAACCTGTGACCCCAAGCTTAGAAGGCTCGTGCTCTATCCAACTGAGCTACGGGCGCCCGCGGCTCCGATAGCGCGCTTTGGTGAAGATGACTATCTGGGGGCGTGGAAGGAGAGCGGATGGCGCGCGCCCGGGAACGCAATCTCACCGACGGCGAGATCGCCTTGTGCCGGACGATATTCGGGGAGGCGGTGGCCTGGGATATCGTCACGCTGCATGACGGGCCCGGCCTGAACCCGATCGCGCGGATCGCCCTTGGCCGCGGTCATCTCGGGATCACGCTCGGCCGTCGCATCTATTTCCGCGAGCCGCCGCCCGCCGACTTCGGCGCGGCGGACGAGGCGGCGAAGGTCCTGTTCGTCCATGAGATGACCCATGTCTGGCAATATCGGCGGCTGGGGATGCTGCGATTCCTGCTGCGCTATGCCGACGAATTTTTCGCCCATGGCGCCAGCAGCGCCCGGCTCTACGCCTTCGTGCCCGGCCGGACCCGCTTCGCCGCGGCGACGCTCGAGGCGCAGGCGGAGATTGTCGGCGACTATAGCCGCGCGCTCTGGAAGGAGGCTGGACCTGATCCCGCTCTTGCCTTCAATATGGCGGGGAGCGGTCTCTACGGCGGACTTTAGGGGGAGCGGCGATGGCGGGGGAGGTGAAGAGCGTTGAGGCGGGCGCGCTGGCCGGGCGGCCGTTGCGCTCCTTCGATTTCGTGATGGCGGCCTTCGTCACCATCCTTCTGCTCTCCAACGTGATCGGCGCGGGCAAGATCGCCGCCATCACCTTGCCGAGCGGCGCGGAATGGGCGTTCGGTGCGGGCATCCTCTTCTTCCCCCTGTCCTACGTGATCGGTGACGTGCTGACCGAGGTTTATGGCTATGCCCGGGCCCGCCGCTGCATCTGGGCGGGCTTTTGCGGCCTGATCTTCATGGCGGTGATGTCGATGGTGGTGGTGGCGCTGCCGCCGGCGAGCGCCTGGCACGGGCAGGAAGCCTATCAACAGATTTTCGGCCAGGTCCCGCAGATCGTCGCCGCCTCGATCATCGCCTTCTGGGCCGGCGAGTTCGTCAATTCCTATGTTCTCGCGCGGATGAAGGTCTGGACGAAGGGCCGGCATCTCTGGAGCCGCACGATCGGCTCCACCGTGGCCGGGCAGGGGGTGGACAGCCTGCTCTTCTATCCGATCGCCTTCGTCGGGGTGATGGACGCCGAGACCATCCTCTGGCTCGGCCTCACCCAATGGGGACTGAAGGTGGCGTGGGAAGTGATCCTGACGCCGGTCACCTATGCGGTGGTCGGCTGGCTGAAACGGCGGGAGGGGGTGGACGTCTATGACGAGGGAACGGATTTCACGCCCTTCCGGGCCAGGGTTTAGCCGCCGGGCGGTCCTGGCCGGCGGCGCCGCGGCTCTGGTCGCGGGCGGGACGAGGGGGCAGGCGACCGCGCCCGCCTTCGTCACCCGCGACGGCACCGCCTTCCGCCTCGGCGGGAAGCGCTACACCTATGCCGGCGCGAACCTCTGGTATGCGCCCTGGCTCGGCGCCGATGCGCCTTATGGCGACCGCGCCCGGCTCGGCCGCGAACTCGACCGGCTGGCCGCGCTCGGGATCGACAATGTGCGGGTGGCCGCCTCGGCCGAGAATTCGCCGCTGCGCAATTCGGTGAAGCCGGCCTTCCGCGGTCCGGGCGCCGCGTACGACGAGACCCTGCTCGGCGGTCTCGATCATGTCCTGACCGAACTCGCCCGGCGGGACATGCGCGCGGTGCTCTACCTGACCAATTTCTGGGAATGGTCGGGCGGAATGATGACCTATCTCCTGTGGACCAATGGCGGCCGCTATCTGAACATGAACGACCCGGCTTTTCCCTGGCCGGCCTTCGCCGACTTCAACGCGGGTTTCTACCGCAGCGCCGCCGCCACGGCGCTCTACCGCGATTACGTGCGGGCCGTGGTCGGGCGGACCAATCGCGTCACGGGCCGGCCCTATCGCGACGATCCGGCGATCATGGCCTGGCAGCTCGCCAACGAGCCGCGCCCGGCGGGCAGCGAGGCGGTCGGCCGGCCGAACCTGCCGGCCTTCTACGCCTGGATCCGGGATACGGCGCGGCTGATCAAGGCGCTCGACCCGAACCATCTCGTCTCCACCGGCAGCGAGGGCCTGAAGGGCTGTCTGGAGAGCGAGGAGATCGTGCTCGCCAGCCACGCCTTCCCCGAGATCGACTATCTCACCGCCCATATCTGGCCGCAAAACTGGTCCTGGGTGGACGGTAACGATCTGCCCGGGACCTGGCCGCGCGGAGAGGGTCTGGTGCGCGACTATGTCGCCCGGCACCTGGCCATGGCGAGCCGGCTCGGCAAGCCGCTGGTGATCGAGGAGTTCGGCTTCCCGCGCGATGGCGTCCGCTACGATCCGGGCACGCCGACCCTCTATCGCGACCGTTACTACCGGCTGATCTACGATGCGGCGCTGGCGGACGCGCAGGCGGGCGGTCCGGCGGCGGGCACCAATTTCTGGGCGTGGAACGGCGAGGGCCGCGCGGCTCATGCCGATCATCGCTTCCGCGCCGGCGACACGGCCTGGCTCGGCGACCCGCCGCACGAGCCGCAGGGCTGGTACGGCCTGTTCGACGGCGACGCGAGCACGCTCGCCATCGTCCGCGACCATGCGGCGGCGATGCGCGCGCTGCGGTCCTAGCGCTTCCCGGCCCTCGCCCCGCTCAGGGTCGCGAAGGCGGTGACGGCGGAGAGCAGGGCCAGGACCGCGCCGACCAGAGCGGCATCGTGCAGCGCCGCGACCAGGGCGTCGCCCTGCTGGGAGAGCACCGCGCCGAGCAAGGCGGTGACGATCAGGCCGCCGGCGCGGGAGACCGCGCTGTTCAGGCCCGAGGCGGTGCCGACATGATGCTCGTCGACCGCGCCCAGCACGGCGGTGGTGAGCGGGGCCACCGCGATCGCCATGCCGAGCGAGACGGCGAGGATCGCGGGCAGGACGGTGGTCAGATAGTCGCCGCCCGCCTCGATCCGAATGCCCAGCACATAGCCGGCCGCGACGATCAGCGGCCCGATGGTCAGCGGCCAGCGCGGCCCGATCCGCGCCGCCAGCTTGCCCATCAGGGGTGAACCCAGAGCGACGATGATCGGGAAGGGGAGGACAGCGAGCCCCGCCATGGTGGCCGGATAGTCCAGCGCCTCGATCAGCGTATAGGGCAGGAGCAGCATCAGTCCGCCCAACGCGCCATAGAGCGCGAAGGTGAAGAAGGTGAGGCCCACGAACGCCTTCGAGCCGAACAGGCCGAGCGGCACCATCGCCTTGTTGCCGCGCCGCGCTTCCACCCAGAAGAAGGCGGCCAGGATGAGCGCGCCCGCGGCCATGGTCGTCCCGGCGCCGGTCCCGACCTGGTCGGTCGAGGACCAGGCGGTCAGCCCGAAGGTCAGCGCGCCGAGCCCCAGGGTGGCGAGCGTGGCGCCGAGCCAGTCGGGGGGCGGCCGTTGCTCATTCTGGCTTTCGGGCACGTAGCGCCAGCCGAGCGCGATCGCGCCCAATGCGAAGGGGATGTTGAGCAGGAAGATGAAGCGCCAGCCGGGCCCGTCCACCAGCCAGCCGCCGAGCAGGGGCGCGACCGCTCCGGCGATGGCGCCGGCCGCCGCCCAGGTGCCCACCGCCCGGCCGCGTTTCTCACCCGAGAAGGCGGCGCTCAGGGTCGCCAGGCTGTTGGGCAGCAGCATCGCCGCGCCCACGCCCTGCAGCGCGCGGGCGCCCAGGAAGACCTCCAGGCTCGGCGCGAGCGCGCAGAGGATGGAGGCAAGCCCGAACAAGGCGATGCCGAGCTGCATGATCCGCCGCCGCCCGTACAGGTCTCCCGCCGCGCCCCCGAGCAGCAGCAGCGCCGAGAGCGGCAGGGTGAAGGCGTTCATCACCCACTGCACCTCGGCGGTGCGCGCGTCGAAGCTCTGCCCGATCGAAGGCAAAGCCACGTTCAGCACCGAGCCGTCGATGAAGGACAGGCTGGAGGCAAGGATGCAGGTGGTGAGGACGAGCGCGGGATGTTTCGCCTCGCCGCTCCTGGTCGCGAGGCCGTGCCGCTCGGCGAACCAATGGGCGAAGGGGAAACTCAGGCGGGCTCTCCTGAGAGCCAGCCGCGCGGGTTCCGGCCGTAGCGATTGGCGTCCACGTCATCGTCCCAGAGGAGAAGGGCCCAGAGCGCCAGGAGGCAAAGCAGGGCCGGCACCATCATCCACCACGGGAGATCCAGCGAAATGCTGCGCGTGAACGGGCGCGGGCGGGCGGTCAGCTCCCAGATCACGGCCAAAGCCGCCGGCGTTGCGACGAGCAGCCACCAGCCGCTCCGGCCCCAGTCGTGCAGCCGCCGGACAAACAGGGCGAGAGTCGGCAGGAGGAAGATGGCGACCAGACCTGCGTCCAGCCAAGGCCGCCAGGCGTCCTGCCCGAGCCATTTCGCGAGAGCGCCCACCGCAACGGCGACGAGGCCCGTCAGCACGTGGAAGGCCAGCAATTCCGTGCGGGTGGAGCGGCCGCCAAACTCGGCATAACGCTTCAGGGGAAGCACCGAGGCGGCGACCGCGTTCATCGTCCTACAGGATTTCGAACAGCCCCGCCGCGCCCATGCCGCCGCCGACGCACATCGTGACGACGACATATCTGGCGCCGCGCCTTTTGCCCTCGATCAGCGCATGGCCGGTCAGGCGGGCGCCCGACATGCCGTAGGGATGGCCGATCGAGATCGCGCCGCCGTTGACGTTGAGCCTGTCATTGGGGATGCCGAGCTTGTCGCGGCAGTAGATGACCTGGACCGCGAAGGCCTCGTTCAGCTCCCAGAGGCCGATATCGTCCATGGAGAGGCCGAACCGGTCGAGCAGTTTCGGCACCGCGAAGACCGGGCCGATGCCCATCTCGTCGGGCTCGGTGCCGGCCACGGCCATGCCGACATAGCGGCCGAGCGGGGTGAGGCCGCGCTCGGCGGCGAGCCCGGCTTCCATGACGACGCAGGCCGAGGCGCCGTCGGAAAGCTGGCTGGCATTGCCGGCGGTGATGTTGGCGTCCGGGCCCATGACCGGCTGCAGCGCGGCCAGGCCTTCCAGCGTCGTCTCCGGCCGGTTGCCCTCGTCCTTGGCGATCGTCACCTGATGCTTGGAAATCTCGCCGGTCGCCTTGTCCTTCACGACCATGGTCGCGTCGCAGGCGACGATCTCGTCGTCGAAGGCGCCGGCCGCCTGGGCGGCGGCGGTGCGCTGCTGGGACTGGAGCGCATATTCGTCCTGCGCCTGGCGGGAGATGCCGTAGCGCTTCGCCACCACCTCGGCGGTGCCGATCATCGGCATGTAGACGTCCTTGTGCATGGCCAGCAGCTCGGGGTCCGCGCCCAGCCGCATCTCCGGCGTCTGCACCATGGAAATGCTCTCGACGCCGCCGGCGACGCAAATCGGCATCCGGTCGACGATCACCTGCTTGGCCGCGGTGGCGATCGCCATCAGGCCGGAGGCGCACTGCCGGTCGATCGACATGCCGGCGACGGTGACGGGCAGGCCGGCGCGAAGCGCGGCGGTGCGGCCGATCGTGGCCTGCACGCCCTGCTGCAGCGCGGCGCCGATGACGACGTCGTCGACCTCGGCGGGGTCGATGCCGGCGCGCGCAACCGCGGCGCGGATCGCATGGGCGGCGAGGGTGGGGGAGGGGGTCGCGTTGAACGCGCCCTTATAGGCCCGGCCGATCGGTGTGCGGGCGGTGGAGACGATGACGGCGTCGCGGGTGGACATGGGGGTTTCTCCTAAAGGGGACACGTACTTTTTCGCGAAAAAGTACGTGTCCCCATTTCCTAGATGAACATGTAGCCGATCCAGTCGGCGATCAATGCGGGCTTTTCCTCGTTCTCGATCTCGACCGTGACCTCATAGGTGATCTGCCACTGGCTGGCGCGCTTCTCCTCGGCGGAGAGCATCCTGAACCGGCCGCGGACGCGCTTCCCCGCCTTTACGGCGCCCATGAAGCGGACCTTGTCGAAGCCGTAATTGACGGCCATGCGCATGCTTTCCGGGTGAAGCATGACGCCGTCCGCCATCCGGCTGAGCAGGGACAGGGTCAGGAAGCCGTGCGCGATCGTGCCGCGGAACGGCGTCTTCGCGGCGCGTTCCGGATCGACATGGATGAACTGGTGATCCTCGGTGACGTCGGCGAAGGCGTCGATCCGGGCCTGGTCGACGAGGATCCAGTCGGACACCCCGATCTCGCTTCCGACCCGCTCCTGGATTTCCTCGATGGTGGCGACCGGCATTGAGCCTCCCTGCTTCTGTCGTTATCGGCGCTCGGCATAGGGCCGCGCGGCGGCCACAGACAAGCCCTTGGAGTGACGGACATGGCGGACGCTACGGCAACCGCGCGAACCGAGATACGTCGGCTGCTGCGTGCGCCGGAACCGGAGGTGCTCGCGCCCCTTTTGCAGCGCGCTGCGCTCGACGCCGATTCGCGCGAGCGGGTCGAGGACCGGGCGCTGGCCATGCTCGGCGAGCTGCGCGAGGCGCAGTCGCGCGGCTGGGTGAACCAGTTCCTGCAGGAATATCGGCTGAACACGCAGGAGGGCGTCGCCCTGCTGTCGCTCGCCGAGGCCTTCCTGCGCGTGCCCGATCCGGAGACCGCCGACAGCCTGATCGCGGACAAGCTCGGCGAGGGCGACTGGCGCGCGCACAAGGGCAAGGCCCATAGCGCGCTGGTGAACACGGCCACCTGGGGTCTGGTCATCGGCCGGGCGCTGACCTCCGGCAGCGAACATGCCAGCGCGCTCCGCCGCCTGGTGGCCCGCACCGGCGAACCCTTCGTGCGCACCGGCGTCGGCGCGGCGATGCGGATGATGGGCGAGATTTTCGTCATGGGCCGCACCATCGACGAGGCGATCGCCCGGATGAAGAAGAAGGAGAATCGCGGCTTCACCGCCAGCTTCGACATGCTGGGCGAGGCGGCGCGGACCTTCCCGGACGCCGATCGCTACTACCGGGCCTATGAGGATGCGATCAAAGCGGTCGGCAAACATGCCGAGGCCGGGCACAGCATCTCGGTCAAGCTCTCCGCGCTCCACCCGCGCTACGAGGTCGCGCAATATGACCGCTGCGTGCCCGCTTTGATCGAGAAGGTGGAGGCGCTGGCGACCCTGGCCGCGGGCTTCGGCATCCCTTTCACCATCGACGCCGAGGAGACCGAGCGGCTCGAGATGAGCCTCGACATCATCGCGGCGGTCGCGGGCCTGCCGGCGCTGAAGGGCTGGGACGGGCTCGGCATGGCGATCCAGGCCTATGGCAAGAGGTGCCGGCCGACCGTCGCGTGGGCCAATGCGATCGGCGAGAAGACCGGCCGGCGGATCGCCGCGCGGCTGGTCAAGGGCGCCTATTGGGATACGGAGATCAAGCGCACGCAGGAGCAGGGGCTCAGCGACTATCCGCTCTTCACCCGAAAGGCCGCGACCGACGTCTCCTATCTCGCCTGCGCGCGCGACATGCTGGAGGCGAAGCATATCTGGCCCGCCTTCGCGACGCACAATGCGCTGACCGTCGCGACGCTGCTCGAATGGGCGGGCGAGAGCCGCGATTTCGAGTTCCAGCGCCTGCACGGCATGGGCGAGGGCCTGTACGAAAGCCTGGTCCGCGAGCAGGGCTATCATACCCGCATCTATGCGCCCGTGGGCGGCCATCGCGACCTGCTCGCCTATCTGGTCCGCCGGCTGCTGGAGAATGGCGCGAACAGCTCCTTCGTTCACCAGCTCGCGGACGAGACTCTCACCGACGAGGATCTGCTCTTCGATCCGGTGTCGCGCATCCAGGCGGTAGGCGGCACCCGTCATCCCTCCATCCCGCTTCCGGAAGACCTGTTCGAGCCGGTGCGCGGCAACAGCCAGGGCATCGACCTCAACGACAAGCCGGAGCTCGAGCGGGTGGCGGCGGTCGTCGCCGAGCCGCTCGACTTCCACGCCACCGCCGGGCCGGACGCGCATCAGGCGGTGAGCCGGGCGCTGGCCGGCTTCGACGCCTGGTCGCATCGCGGCGTCGAGGATCGTGCCGCCTGCCTCGACCGGCTCGCCGATCTGCTCGAGCAGCATCGCGACCCGCTGATGCGGATCTGCGTGCAGGAGGCGAAGAAGACCATTCCCGACGCCCTCGCCGAAGTGCGCGAAGCGGTCGATTTCTGCCGCTATTATGCGAATGAGGCGCGCCGCGGCCTGCAGTCGGTCGAGCTGCCCGGGCCGACCGGCGAGCGCAACGTGCTGCGCATGGAAGGGCGGGGCGCCTGGGTGTGCATCGCGCCCTGGAACTTCCCGCTCGCCATCTTCCTCGGCCAGGTCAGCGCCGCGCTTGTCGCCGGGAATACCGTGGTCGCCAAGCCGGCGCCGCAGACGCCCGACATCGCGGCCTATGCGGTGGGCCTCGCTCATGAGGCGGGGATTCCAGAGGACGCTCTGGTATTCGCGCCAGGCGGGCCGGAGACGGGACAGGCGCTGATGGAGGATGGGCGCATCGCCGGAGTCGCCTTCACCGGCTCGACCGCCACCGCCAAGCTTATCGCGCGCACCCTGATCGCCGACGACGACCGCCCGATCATCCCGCTCATCGCCGAGACGGGTGGGATCAACGCGATGATCGTCGACTCCACCGCTTTGCCCGAACAGGTGGTGCAGGACGTCGTCACCTCCGCCTTCCGTTCCGCCGGTCAGCGCTGTTCGGCGCTGCGCCTGCTCGTGCTGCAGGAGGATGTCGCCGAGCGCACGCTGGAGATGCTCTCGGGCGCGATGGACAGTCTGATCGTCGGCGATCCGGCCGACCCGCGCACCGATGTCGGCCCGGTCATCGATCAGGCCGCCTATGACAAACTCATGGGCCACCGCTCGGCGATGCAGAATAGCTGGCTGAAGACGATCCCCGTGCCCGCCGCGGGCCTTTACGTGCCGCCGACCCTGATCCGGTTGCGCGGCATCGAGGATCTGAAGCGCGAATGGTTCGGGCCGCTGCTCCACGTCACCACCTGGAAGGGCGGCGAGCTGCCCGAAACGGTGCGGCGCGTGAACGCCTCCGGCTTCGGCCTGACCATGGGCCTGCACAGCCGCATCGCCCGCGCCGCGGAGACGGTCGAGGAGACCGGCACGGTCGGCAATCTCTACGTCAACCGCTCGATGATCGGCGCGATCGTCGGCTCGCAGCCCTTCGGCGGCGAGGGGCAGAGCGGCACCGGCCCCAAGGCCGGCGGGCCGCATTATCTGCCGCGCTTCTGCGCGGAGCGGGTGACGAGCACCGACACGACCAGCGCGGGCGGCAATGCGACCCTGCTGAGCCTGGAGGACGTGGGCTTCTGATCAGGCAGGGCTGACGCTGAAGGCGATAGCTCGTCGCATAGCAACCTGTGCTCCGGCGAAGGCCGGAGCGCTGGGCGAAGAAGGCGATGCGGGCCTCGCAACGCTCCGGCCTTCGCCGGAGCACCCGGGGGGCGGGTCAAATCCGGCATGACGGTAGGCTTCGTCGCGCGGGGTGTCGCTTTCGTCGCCGCGTCGAAGCTTCGTCCGGCTTCGTCGCTGGCCGCTCACGTTCGTCACGCCTCCGGCCTAATCCCGCCTTCGAACCGAAAGTCGAAGGCCAGAATTCCCGTGAAGAATGTCGATCTCAAATTCCTGCTGCTGTCGGCGCTGATGCTGACCGTGGGCGTTGGGCTCGGCATCCAGATGGGGATCGCGCACGATTTCCTGCTCGCCCCCGTCCATGCCCATATCAACCTGGTCGGCTGGGCCTCGCTCGCCTTGTTCGGCATCGTCTACCGCCTCTATCCGGCGATGGCGGAAAGCCGGCTGGCGGGCCTGCACTTCATG
>Ga0335075_10002508_pt1 | contig 29446 bp, 28 predicted proteins | sample Lox_Sample_24_FD_206723 | JGI IMG/M metagenome (GOLD analysis project Ga0335075, IMG submission 206723) | Soil microbial communities from Loxahatchee National Wildlife Refuge, Florida, United States - Lox_Sample_2.4 | ecosystem: Environmental > Terrestrial > Soil > Wetlands | place: USA...
GTCGCCGTGTTGCGGCGTGATGCAGGCGGCGATTGTGCTGTTGACAATTGACGCCCTATACTGCAAAGTTCTTACACCGCAATACGTCACCGTAAATGCGAAACAGTGTACTAAGCGACCCCATATTTAGTGGTCATCGACCCCTCTGTGGCACAAGAGCAACAGTTGCGAAATACCTTCGTGCGACTCGGCGCCACGTCCTAGAGTTTGCTTGCTAGGTCACGGTCGTCAACATATAGGCTAAACCGCCGGCCCGAAGGGCCATATCTGGTGTTGGCCCCGAATTTCGGGTTGGTGACTTACTGCCATCGGCACGCCGAAGGGCCGAGGTTTGCAGACCCCGGCCCCCAGGCAATCCGAATCGGCGGGAGCCGACCAGGATTGGCGTCTTACGCACGCCGACCCTGCCAGTCGAAGTCGGCTCCTGCAAGCCTTTCGTGCCGTGCTTTCCACGAAACAGGACTTGCCAAGGAGTACGAGAGCTATGCCGTCACGACGCCAAGTCACGTGCATCACCAAGCGTGACCGTCAAAGCCCACATGAGCGGATCGAGGGGATCGGTGGTTCTGACAATGGATCGCCGTGGTACCTTCTGGAAGATCAGGCGGTTCGTGCGATCGAGAACGGATCGGCGTCTTTCTACACCCACGTCGGTCTTTATGCCGCTGATGTGGTGGTGGTGACTCATCTGGGTCGGAAGTACCTGAAGACTACGGCTGACGGGTACTCGCCGGACAATCTTCTATCGTTGTCAGCTTGTCCGGTTCGCCGGGCGGCCTGATCAACAATCCGGTCGGTACTTTGGCTTCGGTCAGAGTACCGATCTCGTTTTCTGATGCTCAGGAGTGTTCAGATGGCGTATTTTGCTGCGACCTATGACCTCATCGAAAAAGATGAGGACCAATACCAGGACCTCTGGGATGAGTTGAAACGTCTGCAAGCCCACCACTACCAGGAGTCATGTTGGTTTGTGGATCGTGATTGCACTACGAAACCGTTGAGGGATTTGTTGGAGTCCCACATTGAGGACGATGACATGCTCATGGTAATCCGATTTTCGACGCGGCCTCGGTGGACTAAAGCCAAACTTGGCACTAAAGCCTGGGTAGATGCCAGATTTCCTTAGTCGTCCACATCAAGGTCCTGATTGGAATATTGGTTGCTGCCATATGATCCGAAGGGCGCTCCATTGACGTGGATAAGAAGGCCGAGGAGGTTTGCGATACAACGAAGAATTCTGAGTTTCCATCTTGGAATGCTTTCATATACAGTGGTGAAGATGTTCATATTAATGATTGCTACTATAAATCTTGTTGGTTACCCATGCGAGCCATGTCGTCCCTTAGTAAGCAGTGATGCTGCTTGCATCAACCCCTGCATGACTGGCACGTCAACCATTTGTCCTTGCCCTGGCCTCATAGAAATAAATCGAAGCTTTTCGTCTGACCCTGCACCAGACAGATAGCGCATCGCATTATCCGTGACAGGAATAATAGCCGCATAGATGTCGAAGATGCGAATCATTATGGCGATGATCTTGTTGTCTGGAAAGGCAAAAGCAAGGTGGTCGGTCGTGTTCGACGCCCAAAACTGGAATGTGTCGCCAGCGCTTTCGACATCTCCTACATATCCCTGCACGGTGTCCGCAGATTTGGGGTCTGGATTGCATATAGCTTCTCGAAGAAGCGCCGCGTGTGGATCATCAAGGTACAACTCGCCAAGCCAGAGAAATGCTAGCTCATATGCTATTTTCATCATCGCGTGTCGAAGATATTTGAACCCGAAGGTCAACTGAACATTGAAAGTCGGGTTCTCTATCGTTTCTGGATTCTGAGTAATCTTCTCGATTTCCCTCATAAGATCTTCCTGCGCCAATGGCGGAAGACCAAGTCGCTTGCGTTCTCTCTGTAATATTTTCGGAAGTTCATCTCTGTCGCTTTCGTCGACTATAATTCGGTGTGCCATGGTGCCATCAGGCATTGTCACGACAGTCTTGCGGTAGTTCGTTTTGGCTTCCAACTTTCCTGTTACCGCGTTGAATGTAGTCCTGACGTAGTGCTCTGGATCATTGACCAGCGGATGTTTGCCCAGAAGGATTTCGTGCAATGGGGGTGGCTTCCCGCTATTACCAGCTAGTCCAAGTTGCGCTCGCCTCAGTCTAATCAAAAGGTTGTCGCTCAGACCCGCATCGACTTTATGGCCGAGCATGTCATTGCATACTTTACATACGCGATTCGTGACCAGGCAACCGCCGATAGCAAGCGGGAATACATGTTCCTCAGAAGGTGATCGCTCTTCAAGACAGAAGATACATTTCATGACGATAAGTATACCACATGCGGCTTTACGAAATCTAGCCCTCTTGACATTGCGTCGGCAGTCAACTTGAGCTACATCGCGTCCAAGACCACTCAGCGCCGTGTCCAAATCTCGTGGAATAAGAGGGCAACCAAGAAAACATGTGTGTTCGGGTTTCCACGAATCGCCTGGATGCTCGCAAGCGCCTGTTCAACATCGGTAATCTTTAGCATCACGTCTGCTCGGGAAAAGGACGCGATGGTGTCATAATCGGCTTTGTGCCTTTCCTCTTGCAAATCCACGAATGTTTTAGCGACAAACGCGAGTCTGGAGTCGATGGGTCGCGACATAAGCTGACCCGTGACTGAGGCTGGGTTCCCCGCTCCGACTCCCTTGCACACCTTCTTCATATCGCCATGTACGAAGGTACGCCCAACCCACGCTCTAAGAGCAGAGGGAGTTGAAGGAGCAAGGATCAGCACTGCCTCGGCTACCAGAGCATGAAACAGCGCATAGTACGCTGTTGAAATTGCCCGGCGTAAGCTCGCCTGCCGTGGATGTCTCGGCGCTCGATTGGCAAGCTGCTTTGCCTGTACGATCAAATCATCATGGAGAGCCAAGACCAGCCCCTATATTACCGGATTGCGGTACCCTACGTAAGGCCAGCGGCCTATGTCTGCCTCCAAAAGATGGTCTCTAATCAAATGTACAAAATCTGACAATTCATGAATATTCTGCTGAGAGGCTCCTTCATCATCTTTGTAATGGAACCAAATCCACACGGCAGGATCCCCGGTAGAATCCTCGCCGTACTCGGCGCTCCACGTTTTCACACCGCTTGGGAAGCGGTGCCTTTTGATAACAGAATTTATTAGCTTCACTTCCGGAAGCAAAGCTTTCCTTGGTGCGGCTCCCTGCGGTTCTCTTCGAAGACATGATCATCCACCATTAGTGCGCTCTGCGCATTTCTATTTATCGAGCTTTCCTGTCACTGCCCGGCGACGCTTTCGCCGATCCTTTCTTCCACAGTTCCTCTTGTTCTTTGACCTCGGACTTCGATACACCCAGCAAGCGACGCACCATCAACTCGAACCGCTCGATGGTCGAGCCGTCCTGCCGTATCTCTACCTCAGTCTTCGCTTCCTTCGGTCGATCATCCGGTGAGTTCACGATAGGTCAGCCTCTTGCCCTGGGCCGACGATACTACCATACGGAACCGCTCGCTGTCATTCCGATGATGCTCATTGAACCGGAACGCCTGCTCGTCCACATACCGGTCCAAACGAACACCCGACATATGAATATTGGTTCCCTTCAAAGCCCGCTTGAGTCCCAGGACTGCCAGCAACTTGGCTGCCAGGCGGACATTGTTCAGCCGATGCATGCGTCCCTCTCCTCGCGAGGCAGAGGACCCCTATGGCATGGTCGGTTTAAAGAGCGGTTCACGAGCCGCGCGCGTCATTGCCATGGCGGACAGGCCGCATGCATTTCGTGCTGTTTGATTGTCGCCACGAGTTTCAATCAAGCGGTTTGGACATATAGACGCGGTCGAACCCCTTCTCGTTGGCACGGCCAGTCTCGACATAGCCGAGGCGGCGATACAGCGCCTGGTTCTCGGTCATCAGCACGTGCGTGTATAGCACGATTTCCGGCCAGCCGCGGCGCCGGGCTTCGGCCTCGGCGAATGCCATCAGCACGCGCCCGAATCCGTTGCCCTGGCATTCCGGCCGCACCGCCACATTGTCGAGCAGAAACCGATCCGCTTGCTGGTCCAGGACCAGGATGCCGGCGATGCGGCCGGCGTTCTCCAGCACCCAGACCTGACCATCCGCGATGCGCGCGGCGTAGTCATCCAGCATCGGACCGGGTGGCTTGCCGATGCGCGGCACGTAATGCCGGTAAGCGGCGTGCACCAGGTCCTGCACGATCCCGGCTTCAGTCTCGACGGCGAGGCGGATCATGTTGCCTTCGTCCTGTGCCATGAGCCGCTATGATGCACGTGCCGCAGCCGGGCGACGAGAGCGGCGAGCCTGCGTGCAACCGGGGCAGCGCGGCGGCACAAGCGGCGTGCCGCAATCCGGGCGGGGGAGGCCACGATGCAGTCCAGGGTACAAAAGGTTGCGACGTACCGCACGATCGACATGCACACTGCGGGCGAGCCGGTGCGCATCGTGGTTGATGGCTTTCCCGAGCCGCAGGGGCCCACGGTGCTGGCGAAGCGTGCCGATGCGATGGCGCGGCTGGACGTGCACCGGCGGCGGCTGATGCTGGAACCGCGCGGCCATGCCGAGATGTATGGCGCGCTGCCGGTCTCCGCCTCGGCGCCGGGGGCAGCGTTCGGCGTGTTGTTCTTGCATCATTCCGGATTCAGCACCATGTGCGGGCATGCCACGGTCGCGCTCGGGCGCTGGGCGGTGGATAGCGGGCGCGTGCGGTTGCAGGACGGCAGCGCGGATTTCGTGCTGGAATGTCCGTGCGGGCCGGTCGATGTGCATGTGCGCGAGGGCGGCGCACAGGTGGCGTTTGACAGTGTGCCTGCCTTTGCCTCGGCGCTGGACCTGCGGATCGAGGTGCCGGGATATTGCGAGGTGGTGTGTGACATTGGTTATGGCGGCGCATTCTACGCGATCCTGCCGGCTTCTCGGCTTGGGATCGATCTGGAACGCGATCCAATGGAGCAACAGCGTGCGGCGGCGCGCGCGGTGACCGGCATCGTTCGGGCAACGCATGCGGTCAGACATCCGCAGGAGCCGGATCTTGGATTCATCTACGGCACGATCCTGGTCGATGATGCGTTGCCGGGCGCTGTCAGCCGCAATTTGTGCGTCTTTGGCGAGGGGCAGATCGATCGCAGCCCGACCGGTAGCGGCGTTACTGCCCGGTTGGCGGTGGACTCGGCACGCGGCTTGGTGCGTCCTGGCGAGGTGCGGCATTTCCGCGGCCCGACCGGCGTGACGTTCAGCGGTGCGGTGACCGCGGAGGAAAAGCTGGCCGGCATGCCGGCGGTCCGCGTGCGGGTTGGGGGCAGGGCGTTCTATAGCGGCGAAGCGACGTTCGTCGTGGAAGAGGGTGATACGCTGGGGGACGGATTCGAATTGTACTCCGCACAGCATCGCTGAAGCGGAGACCGCGCTGTTGCGCTGGTTTCGCAAGGGCGCTCGCTTTATGCCGTTTGGGCGTGAGTCGACTGATACCAACCCGCTGAATGACCGACGCACGCGGCTGCCGCCCCCATGTCATTGCGAGGAGCGAAGCGACGAAGCAACCTCGGTCAAGCGGCGCTTAGATGAGCGTGCGCCGCGCGACCGAGGTTGCTTCGTCGCTCCGCTCCTCGCAATGACATGGGGGCGGCAGCCACAAGTCAGCCATTTGGCGGGCTGGTATGACACATTGGCGCTTTTGGACGCGTCATCGTGCAAGGATTGCTGTCAGCACCTCGCCGGCGCGGCGGCATTGCGCGGTATCGACATTCAGATGCGTCACCGCGCGGACTGTGCGCACGCCGAATGCCGAGACGAGCACGCCATGTTCCTGCGCCTGCCGTACTACCGCTGCCGCATCGGGCAATGGCTCGGGAACGCGGAAGATCACGATGTTGCTTTGCACCGTTGCCAGGTCGATCTCCGCACGCGTGCCCGCCACATGTTGCGCCAGCAAGCGCGCGTTGGCGTGGTCTTCGGCGAGGCGCGTCATGTTGTGGTCCAGTGCGTACAGGCCGGCGGCAGCGAGAATGCCGGATTGCCGCATGGCGCCGCCGAACATGCGCCGGGCGCGGACGGCGCGTGCCATGTCCGATTTGCTGCCGGCGATCAGGCTGCCGACCGGGCAGCCGAGGCCTTTCGACAGTGCCACCGACACCACGTCGAACGGTGCCGCAAGCTCCGCCAGCGACCGGCCGCTGGCCGCCGCGGCATTGAACAAGCGGGCGCCATCGAGATAGGTGGCGAGGCCGAGTTCGCGCGCGGTGCGGCAGATCGCTTCCACGTCGTTCTGGGGGAAGACCACGCCGCCGCCTCGGTTGTGCGTGTTCTCGATCGCGACCAGCGTGGTGGGTGGGAACACGATATGGCCGCTCGGTTTGCAGGCGGCGCGCACGTCGTCCGCGGTGAACAATCCGCCGCGGCCCACGGTGGTGAACTGCACACCCGAGTTGGCGGCGGCCGCGCCGGATTCGTGCCAGACCACATGCGCTTCCTCGCCGACGAGCATGTCGTCGCCCGGACGGGTCAGCAGCTTCAGGCCGATCTGGTTGGCCATGGTGCCGCTGGGCAGGAAGAGGGCGGCTTGCTTGCCGAGCAATGCGGCGATGCGTTCCTGCAACGTGTTGACCGTGGGGTCTTCGCCATACTGGTCGTCGCCGACCGGGGCCCGCGCCATCGCTGCACGCATCGCCTCCGAGGGCAGCGTTACCGTGTCCGAACGCAGGTCGATGCGGTCCATGGGATGCCTCCGATTGCCGGTGGGTGTCCCTGTGTCATCGGGGACGGACCGATGCAATCCCCGGCGTGACGGCTTTCACGGCCCATCCGCAAGGGCCGTGGCGGCTATGCGCCCTTGGTCCGCAGGCCGAGCCAATGCGCCAGGCGCCGCAGCTTCTGTTTGATGACCGCCCACAAAACGCCATGCGCGGACAGCGCGGTTGGCGTGGCGGGCGGCGGGGGTTGCGCCGTGTCGGCGCGTTGCGTTTGCGGTGCGTCGGCCGAAGTGTTGGGTGCCGTTGTAATGGCGGGAACGGACGCGTCGTTGGAGAATTCCTCCGCTGCGCGGCGGGCGAAGTCCTGCATGATCACATTGGCCACCGCGATTCCGCCGGTGCGGGCGAAATCCGCCAGCACGCCGCCGAGTTCCGCGTCCGACGTAATCTCGACGACGGTGGTTGGATCGGGCGCGGCGGGATCGTCTTGCAGGGCGAATGCGACCTTCACGCCGATGCGGGCCGCGCGCATGTCCGCCGTGCCGCGGCCCTGCAGCGTGCCGGTGTGCGCGGCGAAATCGAAGTCGCACGATACGCGGCCTTTGAAGCTGATTTTTTTGGGGCCGAATGCGACCACCATCGCGCCGGGCCAGGTGCCGTCTTCGGCTTGCGGCTCCAGCATCGCACCAGGCATGCAGCGCGCCATGCGGGGAATGTCGGCAAAGCGGCGGATGACGTCATCCGCCTTGCCGGGCACACGGAACTTGCCTTCAAAATGCATCGGTCAGTATCCGGCTCCTGGGAAGCGCGACACCGGCAGCCCTGTGTTATGCGAGGTCACGGAGGTGCTGAGGCCATCTCGGTCGAGGGGCGTCCGGGCGGCCGTGCGCCCTCTTGGGCGAGATTGCTTCGTCGCTACGCTCCTCGCAATGACATATGGATGGACATGACGTTTGGGCGGGCATGACATTTGGACGGACATTACGTGTGGGCGGACATGACGTTTGGACGACACGAACCATGCTCCACTGACAGTCGGTACTAGGCGACCGGACGCAGCAGCGGCGCTTGGCTTTCGCGGCCGTAATGGACCTTGGCGTAAGGATCGGTCGGCGTCGTAGGAGACACGCGCGCGTCGATCAGGTAGAGGCCGCCCTTGCGCAGGCCCTCGGCGATGGCGGTGCCGAGTTCCGACGGATCTTTCAGCAAAACGCCGTCGCCACCGAATGCTTTTGCCAGTGCGACGAAGTTCGGCGATTCCCATTGCGCCAGTTTTTCGTCGAAACCCTTGGCGATCAGCTTGTGGACCTCGGCGCCGTAGCCGGTGTCGTTCCAGACGATCAGCACCATCTGCATCTTGTGACGGACGATCGTTTCGAGCTCCTGGATGTTGAACATCAGGCTGCCGTCGCCTTCCACCGCGATGTGCGGGCGGCCGGGATTGCCGGCACCGGTGCCGATGGCCACGCCGATCCCCTGGCCCACCGCGCCGAAGCCGTAGGAGTACTGAATTTCGACGCCCTCCGGCAGCGGCGTGTACATGCCGATCCAGGAGAAGAAGTGACCGGCGCCGACGGTGAACAATGCGCCCTTGGGCAGTGCCGCGCCGAGGTTGTGCGCGAGCGCGCGAGGATCGAGGCCGTCCGTGGGCGATTCGAATTTGTGTGGCGGTGCGTTGAGGAGCGTCCTGGCCGAAGCGGTGCGGAATCCGTCCTTGCGCACCTGGCGCGATTCCAATGCGTCGTTTATCGCGGCGACCGCCTTGCGGCCGTCGCCTTGCACGTAAAGGCCGGGGATCACGCCGATCTCCTCCGGCATCGGCTTGATGTCGATGCGTGCGACTTCGGCGGACGGAAACAACAGGCCGCCCTCGGTGGTGTAGTAGCCAAGTTCGGCACCGACGCCGAGCACGAAATCGGCCTCGGCGAGCAATTGCTCGGTGGGCGCCGAGGCGAAGGCGCCGGCGATGCCGATGTCCCAGGGATGGCCGGCGAAGTAGCCCTTGCCTTGCAGCGAGGTGGCGAGCAGGGCACCGGTGCGGTCGGCGAGCTTGATGATTTCGTCCCTGGCGTTTGCGGCGCGGGCGCCGCGGCCGGCAATGATGACGGGGCGTTCGGCGGCGATCAGCTTTTCTATGACGGGGGCAAGTTGGTCGGGGCTGGGCGTTTCCATGCGCGGGGGCAGGAATTGCGTCGAGGGACGGTATTCGTAGTCCCAGTCCAGTTCGGATTCCTGCAAGTGCATCGGCAGGTTCAGCACGATGGGGCCGCGGCCGGTGCGCGCGGCGTAGAAGGCCTCGGCGATCTCCTCCGCCATGTTGTCCAGGCTGGTGACGGTGAAAAACCGCGCACTGCTGGCTTCGGCAAAGCGGCGCTGATCCATCGTTTGGGTGGTGTTCTTGACGCCGGGCTGGATTTCGCCCGCGATCAGAACCAGCGGCGTCTTGCCGCGATAGGCGGCGATCAGCGAGGTGCCGCATTGCGTCAGGCCGGGGCCGCAGGTGACCATCGCGACGCCGAGCTTGCCGGTGGTGCGGGTGTAGCCGTCGGCCATCGAGACGGCCATGGATTCGTGGCGCGCGCTGTAGGGTTTGACGGATGGGTTGCGGCACAGGGCGCCCCATAGCCACATGTTGCCGTCACCCATCAGGCCGAAGAAGTCGGTGACGCCTTCGGCGATGAGGGACTGGGCGATCGCTTCGTAGGCTTTCATTGGCTCTCTTCCCCTTGAGACTCTGATCGGTTGAACTGTGCGCTCACCAGTGCGTCCAACTCAAAGGCCCGCTCGAATACGGCTGCGACATTGTACCTCTCGTGAAGGCGCTCGCCATGCGCGGCATCGCTGCGCAGGTCGTACCAGCCTGAAATCGTCTTGCGGAGGTCTTTATTGTCTGCTCCGGGCAGGGCGGTCTCAAGTCGTCTTTGAAATCTGGCCTCACGTATGGCGTTGCGTTCGCGCTCCGTACGCAGCCGGCGCAAAGCGAGTTCGTTCAACCTGTTTTCAATCTGCCCGAAGATCAGGACGAAAAATGCTGCATCCACAATGCGTGCATCCATGTCAAGGATAGCGATGATTTGTTCCTCAACGGCGAAATCGTAGCCGTCCTCAAGCAGACGGTAGATGCGGCTGGTCACGCGTTTATAAGTTCCTTCGAGGTCGCGAAGCGTCACGCGACCTGTCATATCAGAAGATCTGCCAGCGTGTCAGGCCGGAACGGTGGCTGGTGAAGCCGGTCAGCGGGCCGTACAATTCGCCAGTCTGGATTCTTGCTCAATGGCAGCGAGCGATCGATGAGGTTGTACAGCCGCCGCCCACCTGACTTTGCTGTGACGAGAATGTCTACCTGACCGTTTGCCCCGATCATCCACAGACTACGCGGCGTGAACAAAGCAAGCTGCCTGTCATTCTGCGTGATCTTCAGAACATCGAGTTTCGGAACCTCGCCTGGTTCAAGTCCGACCCGTTGGACCATCTCCTCCCTGGGCTCGTTCTTGCCGGTACGATCGTAGACATATTTCGGGCCTAATGCTTTTTGAACAGTATCGTACAGCGCGTGAACCCGGTTCTGCCAATCTTGTAAGCGCGCCAGGACATGGTCCTTGTCCGGTTTCTCGCGCGCCTCAGCAATAGTGGCATCAACGATATTTCCGTCCATGGCTGTTCTCCCGCGCCTTTCGTCGACAAGCGGCTGATGATCCGAACGCCTTGAGCCGACTAGGCCGTGGCGCCGACTCCGGTCAACCTCGCGGCGTCGGACTCATGCCCCTTCTGATGGAAGTAGTTCTTGCGATAGAACTCCAGCACCAGGTCCCGGTACACCGCCGGCGGGTAACGCGGCGGATTGTCGGCGGAGACACAGCTCGGCACGCATTCGATCACGCTGTCCGGGTTGGGGCTGTGGAAATAGGCGATCGAGTAGCGGTCGGTGCCGGACTCGTTGATCACGCCGTGCGGCGTGGAGAGGAAACGATCGTTCGACCAGCGGCGCATCATGTTGCCGAGGTTGATCAGGAACGTGCCGGGAATGATCGGCGGCGGCAGCCATTCGCCGCTCGGGAGACGAATGGCCAGACCGGGGACGTCGGTGCGCGCCAGCGCGGTCATGAAACTGTTGTCGGTGTGGGGCGCGGTGCCGAAGGTGTTCTCGCTCAGGTCCTGTTGCGGCGGGTAATGCAGGAAGCGCAGGTTGACGTGGGCCTCGTTGGCAAAGAACGGAGCGAAGAAATCTTCCGGCATGTCGAGCGCCGCCGCAAACGGCGGCAGCATGCGCGTGCACATGGCGTTCAGCGCGTGGAAATACGCCATCATGTCCTCGCGCAGGCCGGGCATGTTCTCCGGCCACTGGTTGCGGCCGCGCAGGGGGATGCCGGCGAGCACGTCGGGATGATCCGGGCCGCGGTCGTGGCTGATGAAGAAGCTCTCGTTCTGATTCGGCTTGGTCGCCTTGTGCACGGTGGAGGCGCCCTGCACCGAGGCGTTCATCGGCAGGTAGCCGATGTTGTTCTCATTCAGCCGGAGCTTCAGCTTTTCTTCCAATGGCAGCGCATGGAAGCGGCGCGAGGCGGCAAAGGCGCGGTCGATGGTTTCCTGCGGCACGCCATGGTTCAGGGCGTAGAAAAAGCCGATGGTCTCGCAGGCGTAGCGGAGGTCCTCGGCGAGGCGCGGCAACGCGCCGGATTCGCCGGCGAAATAGGGGCCGTAATCGATGACGGGAATCATGCTCGAGGTGGCGGCGAGGTCCTTCACCGCGTGCTGCTTGAACAGATGCATGGGCTGACTCCGGCGGTTTGGCCGGGAGTATACACGCCCAATCGTCGTGCGCGTCTAGGCGGCGCTACCGGGCGAGTTGATCGCGACAGAGTTGACGAAGCCCGCGTCCAATCGCGACGGCGCAACGCGCAATGGCGCGGGCTCGGGATCCGCTCCCTCGATCGCCAGGCTGCAGCGCTGGCGCAGGAAGTCGGCGATGTAATTGAGCAAGGCCTCGCGTGCCCAGTGGGTACTCAGCGTGTGATCCGCGCCGTCCAGCATGCGGAACATGACATTCGGTTGGCGCCGAAATTGGCGGCCCTGCGCACCGAAATATTCGGCGATTTCGTCGAGGCCCGGATCGTTGCCGCTGAGCACGAAGAGGATCGGTATGCGGCGCTGGCGCAGGCTGCGGATGTTGCGGCGGACAAAGCCGACCCGCGTTTCCTTCCGCCGCAGCAGAGCCAACGCCGGATCGGCCGCGGCGGCGATGCGGCGCAGCACGCGCATGGCGAGGGCGCGGCTGATTCCGGCGATGTTGATCTCGCCGTGCAGCACGCGCTGCCATACGTGCAGGCTGGGGAGGTGGCGCAGGTAGAAGCGCGTGGTGCGGAATGTGGTGCGCTGCACGACCGACAGCGATTCACCTTCATCCCACATGAATTTCTGCAGGTTCAGCAGCATCAGGCCGCCGATGCGATCGTCGTGGTAGGCCGCGCGCAAGGCGTGGAACGCGCCGGAGCACATGCCAAGCACCAACACGGACGTATTGAAGCGGCGAGCGAGTTCGTCGATGCCGGCGGCGAGATCGTGGTCGCCCTGAGTGGAATAAGGCTGTCCGCGTTGGCCGGTATCGAGGGCGGAATCGCCGATACCGGCACCATCCATGCGCAGGGATGCAATGCCATGCGCGGCGAGCCAGCGTGCGATGGCGACCGCGTTGCGGGAATTGCCGGAACGCGGGTTTGCGCCGGTATTGGCAATGAGCAGCGGCGGCGCGTTGTCGCGCGGGTGCGCCGGCGTGGAGAGGATGCCGAACAACGCATTGTTGGGGCCGAAGAAAACAGGGGTTTCCTGGCCGCTGGCGGTGGGCAGGACGAGCCCTTCCGGTGCGCTACGCGCCGGGTCGGGCCGCGACGCGGATTGACGGAGGGGGAGGGCGGTGCGTGCCGACCCGATCACCCTCACCCTGCCCTCTCCTGCTTCGCGGGAGAGGGAATAGGCGACCGCCCTTGCGAAAGCCGCGTGCGGCACGGCGTTCTCGTACGGGTCGCGCAGCATTTCGGCCAACCCGTCGGCGGTCTCGTTGGTTACTTCCATGCCGATATGGCGCAGCCGTTGGGCCATGTTTTCGCCGGCCGGGCTGCCGTGCTGGTCCAGCACCAGCGCGTGCGGAGCAGGCAGCCGCGGCAGCTTTGCCACGTCCAGCCGTTCGAGTTCATCACGCGTGGACCGGTCCAGCCGCACGCCGTGTGCCTCGAACCACCCGCCTTCTTCGATGCGGCTCGCTACCTGCCAGATTTCCGCGGTGGCGTTGGCGCGCAGCACCATTTCGCGCAGGAAACGCCGGCCGCTGGCGACGGGTGCCAGCAGGATCAGGGATGCGACGTCGTCGATGTCGCACGCGGCGCGGGCCGCCAGCGCGGCGCCGATGCGCACGCCCACCAACGTCACGGGACCCACGCCACAGTTTTCCCGCAGCCAGCGCACGCCGGCGGCGATACTGGCCAGCCAGGCCTGGAAACGGCCGGGCTCGCCATCCTCGCCGCCTGAATCGCCAGTCCCGTAATAGTCCAGCCGCAGAGCGGGGAATCCCGCTGCGGCGAAGCGGCCGGCGAGATGCACCAGCGGCCGATAAACGTTCAGCGCTTCGTCGCCCATCGTGCTGCAAATCAGTACGCCGTGGGCGCCGTCGGCCGGGTGCAGCATGCCGAAGCAGCCGTCGATATAGACCGGATTCATCCTCGCCCCGCATACCGCACGGCGCGGTCCATGTTCAAAGCACGTATCTCGCCGTTCGGAACGGTCGCCGCGCCGCAGCGCGGCCGCAGGGCGATGCGTCTTTCGCTCCCGGGCGGCAGATGGAACCAATCGTCCTCGGCGAGGAAATTGGGATCATCGATGTGCAGATATTGCGCGAACCCTTGCGCCGCGATGCACAGGTGCCAAACGCCGTCGGCATGCTCCAGCCGGGCGTCGATGCCAAGATCGCGCGGCGGCAGATTCGGTCCGCCCGGGAAATGTACCGCCTCGGCGATCAAAACGTTGTCCTCCGCATCGCGCAGGGTCGCGACCGTCACGTCGTGAGTCCGCGGCCCGAATCGATAGGCATAGGCGATGTCAAAGAACTCAGGCAGCAGCGCAGCAGTTTCCAGTCGCATTGTTTCGCGTGACGGCAACGTGATTTCCTGCTCGGCCTGGCGCACCGGGCGCGCGCTGTCCTTCAGACACACCAACCGCAGCTTCGCATGCAGCGGCCGCGGGGTTTCGTTCAGCACGTGGACGTGAAGCCCATTCAGCCCCTCGTCGGTCAGGATCACCTGCCGCGGCTGAAATGCGCGGCGCAGTGCGTGCCAGACCGGCTTGGGATGTCCATGCGAGTCGATCGCGCCCCAGCCCGCGCCTGGCACCAGGTCCTGAAGCTGCCACACCAATCCGCCGCCGCACAGGGAACCGACGCGCCGCCATTCCGCAAATACATGCTCGACGAGCAAGCAACTGACGGCGCGGGACAGTTCGAGATAGCGCGGGAAATCGGACCAGCGGAGCGTTGCGGGATCGATTCCGAACAACGATGCCAGATACCGGTCGCGTACGTCCTCGAAATCCCAGCCCGCGCCCGGGTCGCGGGGCACCGCACGCTTCCAGCGCGGATCGTTGATGGTGGCAACGTTCAGGCGCTCCACCATCCTTGCGTCCGGAACATTGGCCAGCGCCAGGCATTCCGAGGCGAAGCGCACGCCGGCACGGCGGGCATCGTCCAGCGGGCGCAGATAGGCGCCCACGCCGTAGTAATGCGCCACGCCGCTGTTGGGATGGAAGGGCTGCGAACCGCCCGAGGGGGAATTGGGCACATAGACGAGATCGGGACGCAGGCGGCGCACGATGTCCGGAATGAAGGCGGTGTAGAGCGAGGCATCCACCGTGTCGGCCGGCAGCCCGAGCATCGCCGCCTGCTGCAGCACTTCGCTGCCGCCGCAGAAGACTGCCAGCGAGGGATGGCCCTGCGTGCGGTCCAGGAACTGCGCCACTTCGCTCGCCAAGGATGTGCGGAACGCTTCACCCGGCGGGTAGTCGAAATTCGCCAGCATGGCATCCTGCCAGACCAGCAGGCCGAGTTCGTCGCACAGAGCATAGAATGCGTCGGATTCGTAAACCATCGTTCCGCCGATGCGGACCATGTTCATGCCGGCATCGCGCATGGCAGTGAGCCACGGGCGATACGCGGCGGCATCGCAGGGCAGGGCCACGATATCGGCGTTGGTCCAGCACGCGCCGCGGCAGAACACCGGTTCGCCGTTCACGGCGATCGCGAACCCGTTGCCATCCTCGCCGCGCCGCACTTCGATCGTGCGGAAGCCCAGGGGTCCGAGTTCGTATTCCGCATCGTTGACGTGGAGGGTCATGGGAAACAGGACGGGCTCGCCATGGGTGTGCGGCCACCACAGGGCCGCATCAGGCACGCGCACGGTGCCTTCCACGACGTTCGGGGCAGTGCGTTCCAGGCGTTCCGCATGCGTGTCGAGTTCCGCGACCGCCTCGACCTCGGCCGGCAGGTCCAGCACGGCACGGATCGCCACGCGCCCTTCGGTGTCGAACACCGCCGTACGCACGTCCACTTCGGCGACGCCGACGCCATTGCCGCGGGTTTCGCGCAGGATCGACCGCCACGGGCCGACCGGATGAATGGCCGGGCACCACCCCGGCATGCGGCCGAGCAATGTGGTGCGGGCAAATCGCAGGTTGGATGGCGAGACCAGACGTGGCCGCCAGCGGGCGCGGCCACGCTGCGCTGCAAGCCAATGCGCCAGGCTGCGGAAGCAGATGTGCAGATCGTTGGTTGCAAGCGTCCGCACCGCGACCCGGCGCGCTACGAACATATTGTCGGAGTGGAGAAGGGGTTCTCCGTTCAGCCAGATTTCGGCAATGGTGGCGAGACCTTCGAAATGCAGGATGTCTTCGCTGTGTCCGGTGAACCGGGTGCGGTACCAGATATCCTGGTGGTCCAGCTCGAGCGGCGATTCGCCGTCCCACATGCCGGCGTTGCGCAGGGCCGCGGCATAGGTGCCGGGCACCGGCGCCGCGATCCAAACCAGCCCGGAAAGTTGGTCCGGCGATGCCGCGGCGTTGGCGGGCGTGGCGGCACATTCCCAGGCCTCGGATAATGGCCGGATCAGCGATGCGGTGCTGGAGCGGATCCTCGCCATGGTGCAGGCCGTTCTGCCCGGGCGGCCTCAGGTCCACCCGTCAGGGCGGGGCTTCACCGGCCATCTACCCGCATGGACCGGGCGCAAAAGCTGGCAGCGTGACCCGATCGGTGACGCGTAGATGGCCGGGTCAAGCCCGGCCATGACGAAATGGTGGAACCCTGGCGGGACGAGATGGTGGAGCCTGGTGGGGACGAGATGGTCATCATCTGCCCTGATCCATCGCGCGATCGAGGCTGCCCATCGCGGTCTCGTAATTCGTCTCCAGTGCATCGAACAGCGCATCGCATGGATCGAAGCGGCGGCGGCTGGCGATGCGCGCCGCCTTGAACTGCATCGCCTTGGCACTGGCCGAGATCGCCAGCGCCGCCTCGCGCGCATCCTCCAGTCCGCTGACGCCGCTGCGTCGCAGCCAGTCCACATGTGCGGCCAGCAATTGGAAATTTGCCCCAAGCTGGCGGAAGAGGCCGAACGCGTAATCATGGAAGCGGTCGGGATGCGCCATCAGCCAGTTCATCTGCTGCTGGAAATCGGCGCGATAGCAGCGGATCGGGTTCTCCTCCGGACGCCGCCGCAGGTGCCGGCGGAGCAGCCGCACCGCCGCATCCGTCAGCGACGAGCCGCGCAGAGGGTGCCGGCGGCGGCGTACAAATTCGACATAGGGCGGCAGCACGTCGTCCGCAGCGTCCTGGCCCGGCAGGCGGCGGAACACGCCGGCATAGTCTTCGCCCGACAGCTCGTAGTGGCCGACATTATGGAAATAGGTCAGACGTCCGGCGGCAAGGTCCATCGCATCGATGCCGATCGTCGTCTTGATATGCTGGGTGCGGTAGGAGGTGGCGCGCGTATCGGGCAGGTAGTAGCCGTCTACTTCCACCAGGACCAGGCGCCCCATCCGCACCTGTGCGGCAAGCTGCACTTCCAACGAATGCCAGATGCTCAGCTCGCCGACGACGACGCCGTAGAGAGTCTCCAGGTCCTCGTGCAGGTATTTGAAGAACGTGAACTGATCGCCTTCGTAATCCTGTGCGACCGTGACGCCCAGCCCGGCCAGGGGATCGAGGCCCCACGACGCCAGGATCTGCATCCAGGCATCGATGTAGCAATTGGTGGTCGGCCAGTCGCACTCGGCGACCGGCGCCACCGCATCGCGCAGGTCGACGGCGTCGTTCATGTCTCGAGCCGCAATGCGGCGCGCACCTTTGCCGGCCATTGTTCCGGGTCCAGCCCGTGATGGCGGAACAACGCGAGAGCGATGCGTTCCAGCCCGAAGCCGACGCAGCCGCTGATCGCCACCTTGCCGTCGGCCTGCCGGATGCCCCACGGCTCGCCAAAATGATCGAGGTGGTAGTTGAAGCTCATGCACGCGGTCGGCCTGGCATCATTGGCGACGGGAATGAGCAATTCGTATTTCAGCCGTTGCTCGCGCTGGCTGTCCGCCATCAGGCGCCCGGCGCGACCGAAGAACGGATCGTGCGCGATGTCGATCGTGTAGGGCAGCGCGAGGTCGGTTACGAATCCTTGCGCCCGGTCCAGCCATGCCTGGCGGAATTCGAGCACTTGCTCGTTGCTGCCCATGCGCACGAATTCATGCAGGCGGAAGCACTGCATGCGCGCGGGATCGGGCGACGGCTCGTGACGGAAACACCAGGAATGCACGTTGAACAACACGCCTTGCGGCGGCAGCGTGCCGCGGCTGGCGATGATCGGATACAGCGGATAACAGGCGGCGGGGGTGAGCAGCAGGTCGGTCGGCTGCTGCTGGCCGGTCCATTCCTTGCCTTCGTCCACGCATTGCAGAAGCGCACGGTGCGCCGCCTCGTTGCCGCAGAAACAATGGATGGTGCCCAGAAGCTGCGGGAAGCTTTTCAGATAGCCGCTGCGCACGAGCTGGGACTGCACCATCGCCGGCGGGAACCGCAGCACCTCCGGGTGATCGCCGGCACCGGTACGGGCGGCCATGGCATCCAGCGCGTCCACCACCGATTCAAATCGCGAGCTGCGCGCCAGTATCCCTTCGACGCCGCTCGGGATCAGCAGGCCGCTGCCGACCAACTGCTCCATCAGGCCTGCCGTTGCATCCATCTCACAGCACTCCCAGGGCCGGCCGCTGCAGCAGCAGCAGATTGCCGGTGCTTTCCAACATGCGGTCGTTGTTGATCATGACGGGCGCGGACATCAGGTCCCGCAGATGACGGCCGAGGCTGAATTCGGAACCGTTCTTGTAGGCATGGATGCCGCACACCATGAAGGCGTGCTGGACCGCTTCCAGACACAGTTCCGAAATCGTGGTCTTGAGGTTGTTCATGTCCGCGGTGAAGCCCAGCGGCATGGCGCGGGTGCCTGCATCAAACACCGCATCATAATCGCGCAGGGTCTGCGACAGCCGGGCCTGCATCAGTTGCAGCAGCCCGACTCCGCGCGCCAGCCGGTGCGCCATCATGGAGACGTTGCCGCGCGCACGTACCTGCTGGCGCAGGAAATTGCGGGCACGGTTGGTGGCTTCGGTGGCGATCCCCAGCCAGACGCTCGCCCACAACAGATGCGATACCGGCAGCATCGTCTGCCCGGCTATGTCGGCGAACGGCACAGGAAGGATCTGGTCCTGCGATCCGGCGAAGCGCAGGCGGAACCCTTCGCTGCAGGTGCCGCGCATGCCAAGCGCGTCCCAATTGGACGTCTTGTCCAGCGTGTAGTCGCCGCGGAGCGCCACCACCATGACCTGGTCGTTGGCCGCTGCGTTCGGATTGCGCCGCGTGGTGATCAGCAGCGCATCGGCGCGCGCGCCGTAGGAAATCGTGGTCGCCCGCTTTTCCAGTTGCGCCTGCTCGCCAACGGCTTCCACCGCGCAGACACTGGCCAGGATGTTGCCGCCGGTGCCTTCTTCCGACGTCACCGACCCCAGCAGCAATTGCTCGGAGCACAGCCGGTTCAGCAGGGCCCGGTGCCAGTCGCTTTCGGCGCCGTGAGCGACGATGCAGGCCACCTGGATCTGATGCATGGCGTAGATCATGGCGGACGAGCCACAGGCCTGACCCAGCGCGTGGCACACGCCGGCGACTTGCGCCAGGCTGCGTCCCGGTCCGCCGAGCTTGCCCGGCACCAGCAGTCCCATCAATCCCTGTGCCTGCATCGCGCGCAGAGCTTCCTCCGGGATACGGCTGGCACGATCGACCTCCTCCGCATGCTCTGCGGCGGTTCTGGACACCGCGAGCGTCGCGGCGTCCAGTCCATCGGTCACGTTCATGTGTGGGCTGCCAGTCCGGTCAGGCGAGTCACGACCGAGTCGATCGTCGCAATGCTGGAAAAGGACTTTCGTTGCAGCATGTCATCGGGCAGCTCGATGTCGAATTCTTCTTCGAGACGCATCAGTACGTTCACGATCGCAAGCGAATCGAGGCCGGCCGAGAACAGATCGGCGTTGTCGTCCAAGGTGTCGACCGGCACTGCAAGCCGGCCGTTGTCAGCCAAAATTCCCCGAATTTGCTGTTGCCGCGTCGCCATGCCATAGCTTCCTCGATCGGGCGCGCGAAAGGCCGCGCGCATTATTGTCGCAGAGAGTTGCGCAGCAATCCCCATGCCACAGCGGTGGCGTACGATGGGCGCGCGGCGGATGCGTGGCGCTGCCCGTTTCGTAGTATGTTGGCGTTTTTTTTACGTTCCCATCTGTTAACCGGGAACGTAAAGCCAGCCGGCAAGGTTGCAGCGACACGAAAAAAGCGATGACTGCGACGGCCTGGATGGCAAGGGCGGCCTGTGCGGACGGCGATGAGTGTGCGGTTCAGGCACTCGTGATGCCGCCGTACATGACCGCGGCGCGACCTATGCAGCGGCAAGCGGTGTTCCTGACAGGACGCCTGCCATGCCTGTGCCGCCGCTTCCACACGCCCGCTCAGGTCTGGATCGCATCAACCAGGCCGCATATCGGCAGCGCAGGGCCCTCCGCCAATTCGAGAATGCCAGCGGCTGGCTTGAAGCCGGCGAACAAGCGGCGGTTATGTCGGTTGCGCCGGAAGCGCTCGGCGCGCCGATTCTGGATATCGGGGTGGGCGGCGGCCGCACCACGCCGCTGCTGCGGGCGATCAGCACGGATTACTGCGGCATAGATTACATTCCGGAAATGGTGGCGGCTGCGCGCCGGCGCTTTCCGGACGCTGATTTCCGGGTGATGGACGCACGGCAAATGGATTTTCACGATGGCCGGTTTGCCTTGGCGGTGTTCAGCTACAACGGGATCGATTCAGTCGACCTGAAGGGACGGCAACGGGTGGTGTCGGAAGTTCACCGCGTGCTGCGGCCGGGCGGCTGTTTCGTATTCTCGACACTCAACCACAACAACATGGCGTGGCTGCCGCACTGGCCCGACTGGCAGGTGTTCCATGGAACAGGATTGCAGCCGGCGCGGCTATTTCGTGCCACGGCGAAGCTTGTGGTAGGAGGCATCAATCATCTGCGCGGCTTGCCGTTGGCACACGACGACGGCGAGGTCGCGGTGGAAAACCTCTCGGCGCAGAATTTTGCGCTGATGGCCTTGTTCACGTCGGTGCAAATGCAGATTCGCGAGTTGCATGAAGCCGGTTTTGTGACAGAGGCGATCATAACGCCGGATGGCGCCCATGTGTCGACCGACCATCCCGGCGATGCAGATGCGCCCTGGCACCATTTCGTTGGCCGCAAAGCGGGGACGGCGGCCGCGCCTGAGGCAACCTAGCTCTGCAACAGCGTCATGCTTGCGGCGGCGAGCAGCAATCCGATCATCTGGTCCAGCACCACCAGAAGCGCGGCTGCCATGCCATTGGTACCCAATGATTCACGGATTGCGAACCACTCGATCCACAGCGCCCAACCAATGGCGAAGATCTGTGCCGCCTGGTCCAGTAGCGGCGGTGCGCCAAGCAGGCCGGGAATACCGCCGAGCACCAGCAACAGGTTCTCGAGGACGTTGCACCAGTTCCAGGCGGCAATGAAGCGTGGCCAGCGCGGTGCGCAGCCAAGCATCGGCACGAGGTGAAAACTGAGCCATGCGAAGGCCAGCCAACCTATGAGGTAGCTCATCAGGTCCAGGCTGACCTCGTGGCCGGGGTGCGGCGGCAGGCCGGATTCCACCCACGTCATCAGGCGAAGGGCAACGATGGCGGGCAGGCCGATGGGGAGGGCCCAGAAGCTGCGCGCGGCACCGGCCATGTCGGATTCGACATAGTGCAGCGCGTCGGCGCGTCCGCGTGCGAACAATACCGCTGCGTGCAGGCCGGTGCCGATGGGCGCGACGAACTTCATGGCCGCTGCATTGCCAGCAGGCTTGGTACCAGCACCAGTACTGCCGTGCCGAGGTTGACGCCGACGACCAGCATCGCCGCACGGAATCGCGATAATGCCAGGCCGTGATGGGCCAGGAACCAGTGCAGCCACAGCCCGTAGGCGCCGAGACAGAGCACCAGCAGCACCGTTGCCGTATGCTGCGACACGCCCGCATTCAGCAACGCGCCAGCCAGGACCAGCAGCAGGGATGCGAGCATTGGCAGCAGCCACTGGCACCAGTTGAAGGCGGTGGCGAAGCGCAGCCAGCGGTCTTGCCGGTGCCACAGCCGGGCGAATTCCCAGGACAGCACCGGTGGCGCGAGCAATACGGCGACGGTGGCGAGCAGGTCGACGATGGCCGCCATGCCGTCGCCGTGCAGCAGCAACAGGAGCGTGCTGACCAGCGGAAACGCGATCAGCGGGGCGAGGCTTGCGAGGAAGCCCTGCTTTGTGGCGGCGAACTCGTCGAGGCCGTCGGGCCGGCCGCGAACGATACGCACGATCCCGCGCAGGACGCTGGCTCGCCGCGGAGGCGCCACGCCGGTTACTCCAGAAAGGATGCGAGCATGCCGCTGTAGATGCGGGCGAGACAGCGGAGTTCCTCGACCGGCACCGCTTCGTCCGTCTTGTGCATGGTGGCGCCGACCAGGCCAAATTCGGCGACCGGGCAATAACGGGAGATGAAGCGGGCATCGGACGTGCCGCCGCCGGTGTCCAGCTTCGGGTCCAGGCCGGTTTCGCGCGTTATGGCGGCGCGCAGCCTGTCCATGACGGGGCCGGGCTGGGTGACGAAGGATTCGCCGCTGATCGCGATGTCGAGATCGAAGCGTTCGGCGTGTTGGGCGAGGGTGGCGCGGAGCCAGGCGGAGAGGTCCTTGCCGGTGTGGTCGTCGTTGAAGCGGATATTCAACATGGCGCGCGCGGCGGCCGGGATGACGTTGGTTATGGGATTGCCGACGTCGATGGAGGTGACCTGGAGGGTGGATGGTTCGAACCACGCGGTGCCGGCGTCCACCGGGGCGGCGGTCAGCGCGTTGAGCGCGCGCAGCAGGCGGTGGACGGGATTGTCGGCGCGCTGGGGGTAAGCGACGTGGCCCTGGGTGCCGTGCACGGTGATGGTGGCGTTCAGGCTGCCGCGGCGGCCGATTTTCACCATGTCGCCGAGGCGGACGGGGCAGGTGGGTTCGCCGACCAGGCAGAAATCCGGGATGTGGTTGTTGTCGCGCATCCATTCCAGCACGCGGACGGTGCCGTCGGTGGCGACGCCTTCCTCGTCGCCGGTGATGAGCAGGCTGATCGAACCTTCGGCGCGGTGGTTGGCAAGGCGGCCGGCGGCGGCGGCGATGAAGGCGGCGATGGCGCCCTTCATGTCGCAGGCACCGCGGCCGTAGAGGACGCCGTCGTGGACATCGGCGGCGAAGGGGTCGTGGCGCCAGTTGGTTGTTGGGCCGGGGGGGACGACGTCGGTGTGGCCTGCGAAGCAGAAATGCGGAGCGGCGGTGCCGATGCGGGCGAACAGGTTGTCGATTTCGCCGTAGCGGAGGCGATGGACGGTAAAGCCCAGGGGGGTGACGGCGTCGGCCAGTACGGATTGCGCGCCAGCGTCGGCGGGCGTGACCGATGGGCAGCGGATCAGCGCCTGGGCGAGGGGAAGGGGGTCCATTGTCATGAATTTCTCCCGCGCCGGGGGCGGGGTCGAGCCGCGACGCGGATCAATGCGAGGGGCCCAGTGCCGAGGTTGGGGGTGATCGTGAGGTCAGCAGCATAGAAATGCTTCGTGCCGACCCGATCACCCTCACCCTCGACGCTTCGCGTCTCGACCTCTCGCGCGAAGCGGGAGAGGTTAGTCGCGGAGGAGTTCATTGATCGACGTCTTGGCGCGGGTCTGGGCGTCCACCGTCTTCACAATCACCGCGCAGTACAGCGACGGGCCGGGGGAGCCGTCGGGCAGCTTTCGGCCGGGCAGCGAGCCGGGCACCACCACCGAATATGCGGGCACCCGGCCGATGTAGATCTCGCCCGTGGCGCGATCGATGACTTTGGTGGACGCGCCGATGAACACGCCCATCGACAGCACCGCGCCACGTTCCACCACCACGCCTTCCGCCACTTCGGAACGGGCACCGATGAAGCAGTCGTCCTCGATAATCACGGGGTTGGCCTGCAACGGCTCCAGCACGCCGCCGATGCCGACGCCGCCGGAGAGGTGGCAGTTGGCGCCGATCTGCGCGCAGCTTCCTACCGTGGCCCAGGTATCCACCATCGTGTTGCGGCCGACCCAGGCACCGACATTCACGAAGCTGGGCATCAGCACCACGCCCGGCGCGATGTAGGCGGAGCGGCGCACCACCGCGCCGGGCACCGCGCGGAAGCCGGCTTCGCGGAAGCGGTTCTCGCCCCAGCCGGCGAATTTCAGCGGCACCTTGTCGTAGGCGCCGGCGGCGGTTTCCATCGGGGCCGAGTCGGTGAGGCGGAAGGAGAGCAAGACCGCCTGCTTCAGCCATTGGTTGACGCGCCAGCCTTGCGGCGTGGGTTCGGCGACGCGCTGATTCCCGCTGTCCAGCGCTTCCAACGCGGCTTCGACCGCATCGCGTGCCTCGCCGCGGGTGGCGGAGGATAGCGTGTCGCGGCGTTCCCAAAGCGCTTCGATCGGTGCTTGCAGCGGGTGGTCGGTCATTGCGGCGCGCCCCTCCTGGCGCGGGCGGACGATGGTCGAGGGGGGCGGGGCGTGTCAACGCGGGAGGCGTGCTGGCGTGGGGGTGCGGGCATCGAGAGGTTTCTCATGTGTGGGGAACGGCGATGCAGGTCAGGTGCTGGTTGGCAGAAGCAGGAAAGTGGGACACGCCACGGCGCTTGTCATTACGGTGGGTGGGAGGGGCTGAGGGAATGTCGGTGGAGCAGGCGCACTGGCGTCGGTGCACAGGCTTGAGCGAGGTTGCTTCGTCGCTGCGCTCCTCGCAATGACATGGGACTGGATCGTATCGTGTTGCGCTTCTCTGGAACTGGGTATCAGGTACGCGAAACGGCTCGCATGCGTTGGGCGTAGACGTTGATGATCAGCGCTGCCAGCAGGATCAGGCCGCGGATCAGGATCTTCAAGAAGCTGTCGACATTCACGTGGTCCAGTCCGTTGTTCAGCACGCCGAGCACCAGCAGACCGATGATGGTGTTGCCAATGCCGCCCTGGCCGCCGAACAGGCTGGTGCCCCCCACGACCACCGCGGCGATCGAATCGAGCAGGTAGGTGTCGAATTCATTCTGCTGTGCGCTGCCGAAATATGCGACGCCGAGCATGCCGGCAATGCCGGAACACACCGCCGAAATGATCATCACCGTGGCGATCACGGCGCGCACGTTGACGCCGGAGTATTCGGCGGCCTCGCGGTTGCCGCCGACCATGTAGACGTAGCGGCCGAACCGCGTGTAGGTCAGTACAAGATGGCCGATCAATAGCGCGAGCGCCGCTACCAGCACGATCCACGGCAGCGGGCCGATGAAGCCGCTGCCCAGCGTTCCTACCAGCTTCGGCACGGCATAGGCGATCTGGCCGCGCACCAGCAGCGCGCAAATCCCGGCGCCGATCTGCAGCATCGCCAGTGTCATGATGAAGGATGGGATGCCGATCCAGGTGATGCCGAACGCGTTCACCGCGCCCAACGCGAAGCACGCGGCAAAGGCCAGCACGATCGCCACGCCGCCTGGCAGCGGAAGGTTGTCGATGTTCACGCTGGTGTCCTGCGCGGTGAAGAACGCAACGACGATACCGGTCGCGTTGGCGATCGCGGCGACGCTCAGGTCGATCTCGGCGCACAGGATCACGAAGGTGAGCCCGACCGCAATGATGCCGGTCACCGATACCTGAGTCAGGATATTCCAGACATTGGCGACGGAGGCGAAGGACGGGCTGGCAACGGCGAAGAACACAAGCAAGAACGCCAGGGTTGCGAAGGGGGCGATATTGCGCATCTGGCCCCGCAGCCATCGCGACATCCCGCCGCGCGCAATGCCCGGCACCTGCCCGGTCCGTTCCGACATGCTTGCTCCTTCACGCTGCTGCGAGCAATCGGTCCTTGCTGACCGTCTCGGCGGAGAATTCACGCACCACGCTGCCTTTTCGCATGACCAGGATGCGGTCGGCGAGCGACAGCACGGTCTCCGGCTCGCTGGAGACGACGATGACACCGATGCCTTGTTCCCGCAGGCCGCGTACGATCTTCGTGACATCGTCCTTGGCGCCGACATCCATGCCGCGGGTCGGCTCGCTCAACAGCAGCACGCGCGGCAGGTGCGCCAGCCAGCGGGCGAGCGCGACTTTCTGCTGATTGCCGCCGGACAAGGCGCGCAGGGGAAGATCCACGTCGGGCGGCCGGATCGCGAGCTGGCGTGTCTGGCGTTGCGCGATGGCTCGCTCGGCCGCGGGGTGCAGCAGCATCGCGCCGATGCGGCGTAGCATGCTGATGGTGACGTTCTTGAACACCGGCTCCTCGCCGAACAACATGCTGCGGCGGCTTTCGGGCACCAGGGCGATGCCGGCCCGGCGTGCCTGCGTGGTGGAACGCAGCCGCACCGCGTGTCCGTCCACCGCGACCCGGCCGCTGTCGGCCGGCCGCTTGCCGACGAGGCTGTGGGCGAGTTCGAGCTGGCCGCTGCCCATGAAGCCGTAGACGCCCAGCACTTCGCCGGCACGTACGTGTAACGACACGTCGCGGAAGGCGCCGGCGAGGGTCAGACCGGACGCTTCCAGCACGACCGGTGTTGCGGGGACCGGCGGCAACCGGCGGTCTTCGGTATAGCTTTCTTCCAATGCGCCGTGGCCCGCGCCGATCATGTGCTCGATGAGCCAGGATTTGGAGATGTCGGCGCTTGCGGCAGTGGCGACGGCGCGGCCGTTGCGAAACACGGTGACGCGGTCGCAGATCGCCAGCACGTCGTCGAGGAAATGCGAGATGAAGATCAGGCTGTGGTCGGCATCGCGCAGGCGACGCAGGACCGAGAACAGACGCTCGACTTCGGGTGGTGACAGGGCGGAGGTGGGTTCGTCGAGAATGATGATGCGCGCGCCGGAGAACAATACGCGTGCGACCTCGACGAGTTGCTGCAGGCCGAGCGACAGGGCGCCGAGTTCCGCGCGCGGATCAACCTCGATGCCGAGGCGCGCCAGATGCTGCTGGGCGCCGCGCTGCATGGCGCGCCAATCGATGCTGCCGAAGCGCGTCAGGGGCTGCGCGCCGAGATAGACGTTCTCGGCCACCGTCAGGGTGCGCACGGACGAGAGTTCCTGGTGTACCATGCCGATGCCGGCGGCGCGCGCCTCGCGGGTGGAGGCGAAGCGGCGGACGGAGCCGTCGAGCTTCAGCGTGCCGTCATAGTCGTGGTGCACGCCGGCGATGATCTTCATCAGGGTGGACTTGCCGGCGCCATTCTCGCCGACCAGGCCGTGGATTTCACCCGGTGCAAGCGCGAACGCCACGTCGCGCAAGGCGGTGACGCCACCGAAGGTCTTCGAGATGTTGGTGAGTTGGAGCATGTTTGGAGCAAACCTCCTCCGTGCTGTGCACGGCAGAGGTCGGCGAGCGGAGCGGGCCGGGTGAGAGGGATCGGGAGGGCAGGTTGCTTTTCTGATAACGTGCCGACCCGATCGCCCTAACCCTCGACGCTTCGCGTCTCGACCTCTCCCGCGTTGCGGGCGAGGTTTCCCTGGTCAGATCAGGAAATGGTCTTCCATCCACATCATGCCGGGCGCGTTGGCACGGGTAACCACAGGGCCGTCGGCGACGATGTTCTTCGGGATGCCGCCGGGGCCGGTCTTCTCGCCCGTTGTCACCGCGGCGACACCGGCGATCAGCGCACCGGCATGAATGCGGCAGGATGGGTTGCGTACCGTTGCCAGCATCCGGCCATCCGCCACAGCCTCCAACGCCGGCGGCATGGCGTCGCAGCCGCCGATCTTGATGGATGTGCGGTTGTGCGCCTTCATCACGTTGTACGCGGCGAGCGCCATGTCGTCGTTGTGAAAATAGGCGGCATCGATCTTGGGATATCTGGTCAGCAAGGTTTCCCAGATGCGCGCGACCTTGGTCACGTCCCAGTCGGCCGGCTGGTCGTCCAGCACCTTTACCTTGGGGTATTTCTTCACCACCGAGCGGAAGCCGCGGGCGCGTCCCTGCGCTCCGGTGTGGCCGAGCGCGCCCTGCGTCATGATGATGTTGCCTTCGCCGCCGATCGCGTCGATCAGCGCCTGGGTCACCGATGCGCCCATGAAGTCGTTGTCGGGCGCGATGAAGCTGTGGACGTCGATCTGATCGAGCGGCGCGATCAGCGTGTCCATGTCGATCACGGGCGTGCCGGCGGCGATCATCTTCTTGACGGGCGCGGTCAGGGTGCCGATGCCGAATGCCTGGATTGCCACGAAATCCCATTGCTGCGAGGCCATGTTGTCGATCGCGGCGCGCTGCTTGGTGGCGGAGAGTTCGCCGTCGAACCAGGTGACGTCGACGTTGAACAATTTGCCCCAGTATTCGGCGGCGCGCTTGCCCTGGGCGCACCAGGTCGCCTGCAGGCCGGCATTGCTGAACGCAGCCTTCAACGGCTTGGCGGAGCGGCCGGCGGCTTCCGCCATCTCTGCGGCGCGGGCGGGGGACATGCCGAAGCCGGCGACCAGGGCGGCGGTGAGGGCCGAGGCGCCGGTGGCCTGGATGAAGCGACGGCGATCGGGCCGCGGCACGCGCGGGGGTTGGTTCATTGGCGTTCCTCCTGTGTCTTTGCAGGCACGTGTCTTGGTTGGCGCGCGGATGGTGGGGCGGGGTTTGGGGGCGGGTCAATGTCCGGATTATTACGGGTGCCGTACCGTGCCGCCGGACTGTGCCTGGCTGCGGCCAGTCTAAGGTATCAGACCAGCGTGGTCGCGAGCCAAAGTTCATTGCGAGGGGCTCTGCGACGACGCAACCTGCTGCGGTCAGACCTCGGGAGGGCCGTGCGGCTACATGAAGGAGCTTGCTTCGTCGCTTATGGTTCGGTGCCGGCCTACCTGCGCTTCACCGAAAGGGTGGGTTAGCGCGCCATCTGCAACGGCATACCGGCCGCTACGGCCGTCACGTCGTACGGTGCCTCGGCCAGCGTCTCGGCATCCCACATGCTGCGCTGTTGCGCTATGAAATCGCCGTCATAGACGTGGATGGCGCCGCTCAGTTTTCCCAGCGGGTTGATCACGGAGTGAATGACATCGCGGCCGAGGATTGTTGCATCCCCGGTGCCAAGCGCCTGCCCGCCGGCGGCTTCAATCTGGAATGCCGTCGGCTGCGGGATGCGGCGCCAGAACATGTTATCCTCGCGTCCGCCATACATGCCGATGACTGCCGCCATTCGATGATCGTGGGGCAGCGTCACTTGCTTCGGTGCCCACACAACGTTCAGCACGGTCAGATCGGGCGCGCTCAGCAACACCTGCACTGAGGGTTTCTCCGGTTCGCCAATGCGGCGCAGCAGCGCGGCCGGGTCGCGGATGGCGCGCGCGACGACTTCCTTCATGGCATGGCGCGAACGTTCGCCCAGGGCGGCACGGAGATCGGTGATGAACTGGTCCAGATCGAACATGATTGCCGTTCCCGCATGTTGGCTTGCATGGTTGCAAGAAACGTGAGTGTGAATGGGCCGGGAATTGGATTTCAAGTTTCAAATATTAGACGCTCCTATTAACACGGGTCGCAGCGCGATTACGGGTCGACCGGAGTGATTGTATGCTCACGTCCCTTGGTCGGGCAAGAAAATAGCCAGTCTTTCCTAAGGTTCTACTCCGCCGCCATCCGCGGTTGCTCCGCCATCGCCGTCGCGCGCTGCAAATCCACCGACAGCAGCCGCGACACGCCGCGCTCCTGCATCGTCACGCCATACAGCCGGTCCATCCGCGCCATCGTCATCGGGTAGTGCGTCACCACCAGGAATCGCGTGCCGGTCTCTCGGACCATGTCCTCCGACAGCGTGCAGAGTCGCTCCACGTTGGCATCGTCGAGCGGCGCATCCACCTCGTCCAGCACACAGACCGGCGCGCAGTGGCGACAGCTTCCCGCCTGAATGTGCACTGGTGCGGGTATTGGCAGCAGGCGCAGCGCTTATCGCGGTCATTACTTACTTTTCTGGGTCTTCAGGAGATCGTATGGGTGGCAAGCCGGGGTCAGAGCGCCGGAAGCATGCATGAGAGCACCTTGAGCCGAAGATATTCCTCATCGTTTAGCCCGTAGGCTCGGCGCTGACACACCCTGAT
>Ga0335075_10002509_pt1 | contig 29444 bp, 21 predicted proteins | sample Lox_Sample_24_FD_206723 | JGI IMG/M metagenome (GOLD analysis project Ga0335075, IMG submission 206723) | Soil microbial communities from Loxahatchee National Wildlife Refuge, Florida, United States - Lox_Sample_2.4 | ecosystem: Environmental > Terrestrial > Soil > Wetlands | place: USA...
GGTAAGGTCATAATTAATCATTATGGGTTTACATACACACCCCCGAGCGAAATTATTCGATTATCGGAGTCCCAGATTGCAACCCAAGTATATTCCAGGCGAGAACCGTGGATTATCAACCCTTACAGGCGGAACCCCCAATGGGGACACGTACTTGTTGCCGTCGGCTATGACAGCTTCGAAGATATCGAGCGAGGCGGTCTTTTGATTGGAATTAATGACCCGTGGCCGAAAAATAGCCCCTATAATAGCCTTGGCCAGCCAACGGGGCCAACCGCCGGTGAATTCTACTTGGAAACGTACGAAGCATACGCGAACGGTTGGTACGAGGGCGTGACGCATACCGAGGGCTGGGATATCTACGATATAGAGCCGCCCCCAGCCTCTGCGAGCGTTACTCGTCCGATCCTCGCGAAGCCTACGGTGTCCCCAACGCCGGTCCCGCCCGAACTTGTAAAGCGCGTATTTCAGGGCGACTCGATTCCAGAACAAGCAGCAATAACCGCGTTGCTGATGATGAAGAAGCTGATGATCCCGGAGACCGTCAGCGCATTTGGATTTTCATCAGAACAGTCTGTGGCAGACGCACAGCTTGGAGCACCAATTGTTCAGTTCGGCATTTCGCTTGAAAGGCTTAGAATCTGGAGACCGGGTGAGCGGCCGAGTGAGATGCTGGAGCGGGTTCCGGCGCTTTTTGTGCCGGTGCAGGTGGACGGTAGGACGCGAGCGAGCCTTAGACTGCAACAGGTGAACGGCGCCTGGAAAATGGCGACGTTCGGCAGTGCTCGGTTGAGTCAAGCGTGGCAAATCGCACAAAACTCCCCTGAACAATTTCTCGTGGAAATTGAAGGCCTGGAACTCGCGTTCGCTGGGCGGAAGAAAGATGCCGTACTTTACCTGACCCCTTTATTTTCTGATCCTGAGTTAGGATTGGAGGCAGGCCGGGAACAGCGTGCTGAACAGATCTTCCCGAGACTCGTGGATGCTGCAGTCCGTTACCGGCCAGCTGTGGTTGGGCCAAATCCGCAATAAGCTGAACCGAATTCACAACGGACGAAGGGGGATTGCTTTCGTAAACTCAAGATATGCTGGCCCACTCTGGGCGTCTCGTTTCCGAACTCTTTGCGATAACGGAAAGACAAGCCGTGATGTAGGCCGAATCGAGCGCAAGATGCGGAGTCAACATTCTGGTACTGGATCGTCGCATAGGGCGACGGTTTGCGCCTCGCAATTTCAGTTTTGCCTCTACAGCCCAAACTGCGCTCGGCCTGGGATTCTTAGCGGACTACACGGGCAAAGCTTTCTTTGACAAGACAATTAATAGCCCATCTCCTGGTACTCTTGCGCTTCCCGGCTCCTCTCCGAGCGGTCATTGACCGCGATAGACCAGCATGCGGCGTTGCCCGAAGAATGCGCCGACCGGCTAATGGCTGGGTCCTCGGGACGACCGCCTCGGTCTGGGCCGTTCCCGGCGGCCTGGAGGGGGTGTCCCTTCCGGGACAAGGTCTTCCATCTCATGGAGATCGATGGTACCTGGGCCAAGCCTCGTGATTTTGAATCCGGACACGCTGAGTTCCGACCAATCCTCCACCGCAATCTCTAGATAGTGCACTCCGTCGGCCGATGAAATGTTTGGTATGTTCGCGATGGCGCTGTCAGTGCCTGTCCGCCAAAGGTTTAGCTTCCCGTAATCTCGGCGCTCGAATTTCTGGTCTTCGACAAATTTAATGTACTCGCTCACGGTGCGCCATCTGCCGTCATTGACATCAGATAGCGCCTCACCGAGCATGTCCCGGTCAACTGCTGACGATGATGCGATTCGAGCTTTAATCCGTAGCGCGAGTTCTGGCAGCTCATCCCATCGAAGAAGAATCAATTTCGCCAAGCTCTCATTCTTCTCTAAACCGCCCATGAGCTTGAGGTTTCTCGATTTGGTGGCCTCTGAACTCAACGCCGGCGATGATGCGGGCTGCAATCGCCGGTAGAGTCGCTGCAACGACTCTTCGATTTCGCTCTTCGGCACGGGGATCGAGACGGTGCGACCAAGTTGCCTGCTGAGCAGTCTTTCAAGTTCCGCCTTTTTCGATTCAAAAGAGGGTGGGCTCACGAACCACACCGCGTCAAAACGCTGGGCTCTCGTAATTGCTTTATCAAAAAACTCTATGTGATTGGTTGCGACGAAATAAAGCACCCGGCGCCCACCCCACAATTCGGCAAGCTTGGGGAGCATGCTCGTCGTGAGGAATCGACCAGACGATTCGCCTTCTAGCTCGCGCTCCCGTACAAGCTCGTCTACTTCATCAAACAGGATGACCGCGTGGTCAAGCTCGTACAGACGTTGAAATATGCGATCGGCAGTCCGCTGAACATTCAGCAAACCGTCTGTGACGAAGTGACTGGAGTGGAGCTCCACATAATGCCAACCAATGGAGGCCGCAAGATGTCTGATGATTGTCGTCTTGCTGGCCCCCGCAGGTCCGAACAGGATTGCGGAACGAGCAGAATCGTCCCGAATTAACTGAGCGTCTGGATCGTGACCTTCACTGTGGAGATCGCGATCTCTAGGATAGACGAATAACGTGAAAAGTCGGTCGGTTAAGCCATTGCCCGAGGTCCAGGTGGTGCTTCGCTTTTCCAACACACCGCGAGCTGAATCCTTTGATTTCTGACCATCAAATGTAGGCAACTCCTGAATCGCTGCCTCACGTGTCCATATTCCTATCAATCGCCGTAACGCTTCGGCATACTCAAAAACGCTTGCCGTGGCCCAGCTTTCGGGCCAGTGCTGATTGAGCCGATGGCCAGATGACCAAATTAGAACCTGCTCGGAGGTGGTCGGGGATTGACGAGTTGCGATCGCATATGACCAAAGCTTCATCAAACCAGTGCAGTGCTCAGCAAGAACAGTCCTCAAAAAGGTGGCATTCGGGTTTAAGGCACAATCGAGAAGGGCAGCGAAAGTTTCGAACACGTAGCAATAGGCATTCCCGCTCTTCTTGTAGTGGAACAGCGGCGCGTAGTGTCGCCATGTTCCGACATCGGTCTGTGTTCCGAACAGAGAATGAAACGCTTGGCGAATAAAATCCTGCTCGTCCAACCGACTTTGGTCCGACAAGGGATCAGCACATATTATTGCGAGTGCCCATGCAAGTTGATCGCTGTCCGAGGTAGAGGAGTGGGCAGAGTGCAATGACGTTTGGAAGGCGAGTACTTGCCTTGCCCATTGACGCATGGTTACGATCTTGGTCGATAAATGAAGTTCCTCATCCAATGCATTGTAATGATCACGATAGCGATCCTTATAGCATGCTAACGCCTTGAGCGCCCAGAATGTATGGTAGGCATTGGGGGGATACCATTCATCTCGCGCCCTCTCTGGAGACGCCTCCCCAACCGCGACTCGCCCATCACTTTTTGTTGGGTCGAGCTGAGCCAACGCGTGCCGGATATGATCGTCGATCGCGCTGTGCCATGCCGTTGCATTGTCGATTGCGAAAGGCAGTGCTCTGCATTCACAGTAGACCCGGGCTGATTCGTCTGAAATCCATTCATTGAGTTTTAAAGCCAGAATTCCATCGGCGAATCGTTGCGCCTTCCCATCTAATCCCAAGACGTCGATGTCAGGCCTGGAAACGGCGGCTTTGTGGGAACGAACGCCTGAATCATTCGCATACCGGAAATCTTCAGGGCAAGACCGCAGCGAGCAATAGGCTGTCGCTGTCGATGTGATGTGTCGCAGTGCCTCCGCCTTTATTTGAGGCTGTTCATCTGTAGACAGGTAAAAGCTCAGGCCAGCCGAGAAGTACATCACGCTGGTGTAATGAGCGTTGCAAAAGGAACGTAGAGCTCGTCTCTGTTCAGCCAACTGCTCGAACGTGTTCACGATCTATTTCGCAAGAGACCTCTGAAGATTGGCCAATTCCTTGTCCTGAACGACACGGCTAAGGTCGACATCCAAGACGTTAGCCATGTGTACCACATAAAGGAATATGTCGGCCAGCTCGCGACTCTCGGAGGAGCCAGTTGCTTCACCATGCCTTACGAGGCGTTCACGTTTGCGAATCTCCCGGGCGAGTTCCCCCACCTCTTCTACCATCAGAAGCAGGCACTCTTTCGGTCCCTCCGAGTGGTAACCACGCTGAATGGCTACGCGACGATAGTATTGCTGGAAGGCCTTCAGTGCTGGCTTCGGCACAGGTAGGACGTGCTTCGCGATACGGTCGAGTACTTCGCCTGGAGAGGCAACGACCTGTACGAACCCGCGCAGAATAGGATCGTCAACCGGCTCGCCGGAAAAAATCGGAACACCTATTGCATGGGCAAATCCAACTTCGAGAGCTGCCGACGTGCCAACATACCCTGATGGAGCATGAAGCCACATGAACTGTGATCGCTGAATTGCATCAAGATGGCGCGATTCAATCGCGTCGGGTGCCTCAGATTCCTCGCCCAGCATGTATACGAACCCGTCGAGCTCGTTAACAGCGTTGACACTGCTTGGAGAGAGAACTTCACAGTTGAGGTCTTTCAAATGCTCATACGTGCGCCGGAGCCCCTCATAGTCCTTGCGATAGGACCCGGAGAGCACGACTTGGACATTTTTCAGAGACGCTGCGGCCGCCGGGCGATGCACCCTCTCGTTTGGCGGGTTCTGAGAGGATGCCTCGGTCGTCCCCGGCATTGGAAAAAGAACAATCTGTCCCGATGGCACTTTTCGCGAAGTCATGGCGCAGCTAGGCTCAGTATTTCCGAGTCCTGCTGCTGCCACGCATTGCCTCAAGAATATTTCTGACGAAATCCTGTGAAGAAAGAGTCCGGCCTGTGGATTAAGCGCCAGAAACTGCGGGATGACCGGATTTCCACATATCCTTCGCGCCGAGAAAGCGCCACGGTGATGGTGCAATTGCCCACTCTTCGCCGTTGTGTTTGAGATGACAGATCCGATGCAACCGGCTATGACCGCGCTAAAGTCGCCATCGAGTGGGCGGGGGACGTGTGCCAACAGGGACAAAGCGGCACCGTCAACCCTGCTTACCCAAGGGTCAACAAACGCTTTCTCCTTCCGCACAGAGCCGCCTTGGTGTTCGGCTATCCACATGCAAATACCATTAAACCAGCAATTTGACGGACGCGGGGTGACCTCTTGGCAGAATTCGACTATGCAAAGTCAGTCACAGCACTTCACGATGCCATGTAAACAGGCGAGTCGCTTGGAATACTATCCTTCTTTAGCGTTATGCGAATCGAGCTACCATCCCTACTGCAATCATGCGGTTGTGAGATTTCTTGCAGCGAAGATCACGTTCCTTCGCAGCATCTCCTTCGGAGTTCTGGCCCGCAATCGGTGGTCGTCCTCCTCGGTCTCGGGCAGGATCAGTGCATACTCGTCGTCGCCGAGGCGAATGGCGCAAGCGGAATAGTCTGGTTTCGAAAGGAAGTATTCGCTTTTCGCGGTCCACGCCGGAAATGGCAACGCGTAGAAGTTTGCCAGGAATTCGGCGGCCCCGGCCATCATCGCCCGCCTTTCCGGCGGGAACCAGTCGGGCGGCTCCGCCGCGAGACATCGGGCGTCCTTGCCGAACATTAAGGCGTGGCTCCAACCGCTCCAGGCATCCTCCCAGTCTGCTCCAGCCTGGATCGCGAGGCCGATCTCGGTGAAGGTTCGTGGCCAGCCTCCGGTCCGTGAGGGCTCCCACCAGGAACTGGTGTCTCTTCGCGCTTCGGCCATCGTCTTCCAGACGATATCGTCCATTTCAGCCCGGGTGGATCGAATCGAGAGAACCCGGTCGATCCGTTCGGACAGAATTCCTTCAAGGTACCAATCGAAGAGGCGGACGATCTGCTTCAAATGCCGGTCGGTTTCGTGCGTGAGCCAGTCGAAATCGCGCTGAAGGGATGCGAGCTGGGCCCATTCGGAGACACGAGATGCGATCACGCCGTCGTGCGACGAATAGAAGGCGAGCCGGTGATCGACCTGCCGCTCCAAAGTGACAGAGTCCGCTGTCGTCGGGGAGCTGATCGAGATCACTTTCAGGTCGTCGCGCCCCGCCTCCTGAAGTTTGGCCGCAACCGTGCCTCCAAGACTGACTCCCATGAGGAGGGACCCCCGCGGTATTTGCATCGCCAGCAGGTGGTCCACCGACTGCTCTGCAGGGCTCTCGGGTTGGCAATGAGGTAGACGCGGTCTGAAGAACTCCAACCCGGGCCAGTGCCGTTCGAGAATGGTCTCGATCTTCTTCACTGTGCCGTTGGGTGATCCGGCTTTACCGTGAAGGAGGTAAACGGCGGGAATGGGCCAGACATGTTCGCACATCTGGCCAGAATCGTTATTGGGGCTGGCAGTCATTCGCCTCCTCAATTCCCTCTCTTTCAGCCGTAACGCTATGGAGGGTCGGTTTCGAGACCCTGCGGGGCGGGTCTGATTCGCCTGTCCACCGAAGCAGCAGTTGGAAGACGTTGGCGGAAGCCAGAATATCGGTCACAAGAATCAGTCGTTGCACCGCACGGGCCAGTCTACGGCTTCCCATGGTTGATTCCCCGGCGATGGCAGCACAACGGAGGATTTCCTCGATAGTTACCCTGCCGATATCGCTCCTCCAAAGGCCTTCTGCCCTCCGCTCGGCCGCGTTCTCCGCCACCAGGTTGTCGAAGCTCAATCCATGGTCCGTGGCGAGCCTGTTCGCGATCGCTCGTTCGCGCCTCGCTTCAGCGAGGCACCTCGCGCAGGTGCTCTTCCAGTTCGGTGCCTTCATTTTTCTGCTTTGATGACGCCTGGCGTTCGCCTCAAAACGATCCGCCAATTCCAAACGACTCAAGATATGGTCAATCAAACCTGATTCCCTCCTGCCAGACTCTGGCAGGTTGCCCTGGAAACGGCGAAGATTCCAGGCGAATCACCTCTGATTCCATCGCCGGAGATCACGCGTATCCAGCCGGGTCGTGGGTTTCTCCTGAGGAAATGGCTAATACGATTGCTTTCTCAACTCGCCCAGCGTCAGGCCTTCAAGTCGATCCGTCAGCATCTCCAGAAGTGAGCCAAAACGATAGGACGAACACCAATGCGGCCAGCCGAAGTCGTTCAGACCCGGAGCCGTTCTCGCGTTCGCCTGATGGCCATGTGATCGGACGGGATGGCTTTGAGGTGCCAGCAACTTTTCAAGAGTTTGTCGCACGATTTCCTCACTACGTGCGCCGGTTCGTACGCCGAAACATGTGCGGGCGAGCACCGCAAGACATCGAGGATCGCGAAAGCGAACTGCTCTGTTTTCTGATGGAACTCCCCGGAAAATCGATCTACCGCCAGCTGGGTGTGAACGGCCAAGCTAACGGATGCAAGGACCGAATCATGACCTTCAATCCTCAACGAGGACACGGGGCGTCGGCCGCGCAATTCCTTTCATTCATTAACCGGATTCTCCGAAACCACTTCATCTCCATCGAAAAGAACGAGCGCCACAACCCGATTGGCAAATACTGCAAAGTGCCCCTCATCCACAATGAGAACTGCCAGCCGCAAGCGGAAGGAGCAGATGGATTCAGCGCCAATCAATTGGCATTCATGCTTTTGCCTGACGGCGATCCGAATCCCCGTGAAATGGCCGAGATTTCGGAGTTCCTAGGATTTATCAAAGTCTACAATCCGGAACTTCTGCGCGTCCTGAATTGCCTCTTAGAATCACGGTCGATTTCAGACGCGCAGGCAAGGTCCCAACTCGATGACCGCTTCTTCAACCGCGCTCGGTTGCGCTTGCGCGTACTCTACCGTTGCTACCGAGTCGGCTCGCCGCCGCCACGCCAAAGACGCATTTATCGCGCTCGGCAGCGCGAGCAAGCTACTTGATGGCAGCGTTTCATGCCAGGGACGAACTCCCGACCCTCAAGAAGTCGACGGCTCTTTGCGTTCGCGCGGCCTTCCTCTTAGGCCGCGCATATTCGTTGCCCATCTGCCGACACTTGCGCGAGCATTAGACAGTCGTATCACCGAATACGAGCTCACGCCCCCTCGGATTCGAGTACAAACACCTCCGCGCCATGAATGCAGGTTGAGCTCTCGACGATTTCCACCTTCAAATTTCCTGCATCACGGTTAATATGAACTCGTTTCGTCCGGTGGGTGACGGTTCTGTCCAGGACCTCGCACGCGTCATCATCACCAAACTCGTTTTCGTATTCGATGCACATGAATACATCGGAAGGATTCTCCACCAAGCGCGAAACGGCCCGTAGCATCTGGGAGCAATCTTCTGAGCTTCCGTAGTGATCTTTGCCGATTGTCTCTCCGTATTCGCCAGCCGCATCAGAGATCGCACGATCGACGGCGCTGTATTGCTCATCGAACACCTGATCCGGATATCCATCGATCGTTGCCTCGTCAAGGATATTGTCCATATTTGCTTCAATGTGGGAGCGCATCAGTTGGGCAATCGAGCGCCTGTTCTTCGACAGCCATGCTTTCGCCTCCTCCTCGGACGGATGCTGCCATCTTTTGTCGCAATACGAGATGACATCTTGAGGCGTGATCCGGACTGCGGGCAGATAGTGACGCTGTGTTGAGTTATCCAATTGAATTTCCTTTCCCTGAAAATCGTATGACCCGCATGGCTATGTCTTCACCGCTAGGTGCGACCGCGGGCAGCCAGCCTTGATCGAATGGCTCCTGCATCCACATTCCGAACAAATGGCTGGGCACAGCGTCTGCCCGCAACTGGTACGAGCAGCAGGCCGATGCCCGTTTCTTCGCAGACCCGCATCAGTGCCCGCGTACTTGTGCGTAGCGATCTGGCGTGAAGCACCAAAGGTGAGTATTCGGTCGCGAACCTGGCGACCGATTCCGGGCTAATCCGTAGTCCGGTCGGTGTTCTGTAACCGGTCAGCCGCTTCATGTCGAGCAGCTTGGGTATAGTGCCTGGGTCACAGTGCAGCGTCGCCGCCACTTCTGTCGGAGATTGCGTATCACCGGCGGTACGTGCACGGACATCCAGCAGAAATCGACGGTAAGTCTGTAGGTCCAGCCTGATGCCATCGATTCCACTGCCCGCGCTGGCGCTCACGACGAAATGTCCAGCCAGCACGCGTTGAATCAATTCCGCTTTGGAGCCGGGTGGCAGGTGGCGGTTGTCCATGATCCGCCGGAGGCTGATGGTGTTCGTGTTCTCTCGGGCTGCCTCCGGATTCGCTGCTCCCAGCAGTTTCGCGCAAAATGCCTGCACATCGCGTTCATGCCATCCGGGGTATGTCGGCGGGAGGTGCTTGACCTCGAACACGCCTGATTCCTTCAGAAGCTTCAGGGTGGTTACCGGCAATCCCAGCATCCGTGCCGCCGCCCTCATGCGCAGGATGCGTCCTGACTTCTTCGCCGATACTGTCTCCACCGATGTATCGACGATGATTCTGGCGGCCTTGCCGCACTTCACTCTTTCAGCGGTCAGTCGCGTCGTCTCCAGGAGGCGGATAGCCGTTCTCGGCTGCACGCCGACCGTGGCCGCAAACTCCGCTACGGTCATAAATCGTCTGTTGCCGGGCTTGCTGACGTGCTTCGTCAGCTTCCGATCCACAAAACCGCGCCCCCAATGGTTCGTCGCAAATTCGACGAAGGCGGATCGAAGGAAATCTGATTGCTCCTTCCCGATGGTCTTGCTCTTGAATAGTGAGTGATAGAAGCTCGCAAACTGTTTACCGACCGCGCCGCGCTGTTTGGGAAGGCCACGTTCCCCAAGGGCGGTTATCAGGCTGAAAAAGTTCGCGGGCCACGAACTGAGCACCTCCGTAGCCGCGACGACGACCTCAAGCTGATCGTCGCCAGCCTCGCCACCGTTGGCTGTGATCCGAAGCCTGCCGAGTGCCCGGATGACGGCAATGAGAGCCCGCAGGTCCATGGCGATAAGATCGTTCAAGGGTAACCGGGCAGCATTCACAGGGCGACAACGATCGCCCAGAATCTTGGTTTTTATTAGCGACAGCAAAGTCAGGTCCACTCCCATCCGGGGATTGGGGGCGCCGCCGAGCAAGCTCGCGCCGCACTGGCACTCCAGAAGACCTGGCCTGAACCATCGCAATGTCTTGCGACAGGTCGGACACATCGAGGGGCAGCTCGTCAAGTGAATGGGACAAGCCACCATCAGCCGCAAATGCCAGTGCGCCTCGATGAAGCCTCGCTCGGATACACATTGCGGACAGAACAACGGATTCGTGACATTTAGTTCAGTCGGCAGTACCGGCTGACTCAGTAATGTGGCCCAGCGGGGTTTCCCCGGCGGCGGCACGAATGCGATTCTCTCGAGTTCAGAGACAGGTCGATTCAATATTGCCGCCAGCTTCGCGACCGGAATCCCAGTTGACCGAATCTCACTCTGCCTGAGGCCCGCGAGTTGGCAAATCGACCATGGACTCATATAACCGTTAACTTCGCTCAGGCGCAGCATATATCCGGTCAGGCTTTCGGTCTCGAACGGCGCGGGGTGTCGGACCAGAGTATATGGCGTCATCGTCTCCCCCTCGACGCTTGCCTTCTGCTAAGTCCCGATTTCAGACGTTCGAGCTCTGCTGCACGTATGTAGCACTGTATCCCCGATACCTTCTCAGCACGGGGAACAAAAACCTGAATCTGTTCCTTGTGACAAACGATCCTCAGTGTCCGGATCGACGTACGCTCGGACTTCGCGATTTCACGAAGAAACACGTGCTCGCGACGGAAACGGTCAAGGGATGTCTGCTCAACTGTCCATTTAGCCGCGTTAACGGTGCCTCTCAGCTTGCCAGAACGCACAAGGCCCTGAATCGCGGTTGGCGGACAACCGAGGTGTTGCGCCGCCTCTGCAGCGGATTTCATCCCGGCAGTGAGACTGTTCACGGTGAATGCCGCCGCTGCGCGCTTCCGCTGATCGGGCAAGTGATCCAACAGTCCAGTTGGGAGCCGCTCCGCATATCGGTTAAATTGCGAATGGCGGTAACTACAGCGCCTCAGGACATACTCGACGATGACCGCGCCGAGGAAGTCCATGTGAGACCGTGGCGCGTTCTCTGGGCCACACAGCAGATCATGGATGCGGATCAAGTTCTTTCTGAGCTGTAGCGGTCTATACCCGCCACTCGGGGGATCGATAAACTCCAGAAACTTCTGCGGCCACTCCGACAATATTCGCGCCGCAAGAAAGACCACCTGACGCCTATCACACCCGATCGCGGCCTCCTGAACACGAGCCAATGCATCCACAGCGTCGGTGAATTGCTTCAAGGTCATTGCCATCAATTGACTACTTGGAAATCCGTAGGGATTGTTCTCAGGTATTGGCTTAGCAAGAGTCTTTCGGCGTATCAGATCGAGAAGGGCAAGCTCCCGGTCCGTGGCCTGCCTCGGATGTTCAGATTTAAGAGTTGTGCCGCATGCACATTCCAGGAGGCCCCGTCGATACCACCTGAGGGGTTGTTTGCACCCCGGGCAGGCGGAGATCGCCAGCCGGCGATGCACCGGACAGGCAAACATATGTGGAAGTGCCCAATGTGCCTCGATGTATCCCTTGACTTCGATGCAATCAGGACAGATTCGAGCGGTCATCGTCCACTCGGAGGCACGAAGAAATTCGGCCTCTATCGGGCAGACCAGAATTGATCGTGCGGTAGATTCACTCTGGTGCTCCGGTGGGGAACCGATGCTCTGATTCGCAATTCTAGTCAGTGCCGATAGCGATTCCTGGGTGGCGAGGGAGACGCTGGCGTCAATGTTCGCAAGCTGGCGGATATATCGAGGCGAGTCGTATCCGTTCAGCGCGCTCAATCGCAGAATGTAGCCGAGCAGGCTCTCACCCACATTAGGCGCGGGATGGCGAACCAGATAGGACATTACCGTCCCCGCTTTCTGAGGACCGAATCAATGGATTCACGCGCTTGCCGGGGATGTCGTGCAGAACTTTCTACCGGCTGAACACTCGCCTGTCCGATTGAACGAACGGATTCCAGGAATTCGAAAGTTGGCTCGGGATTGAATGTCTGCTCGAACGGTTTCGGCGCTCCAGATGAGCGCCCATTCCTCCAAATGGATTCCATGTGCGCGATGTGGAAGTCATGCAGCTTCATGGTCAGCCGGCCTTCGCTCTCAGCCTTTCGTTCAGCATGTCGCAACAGCTTCGAAACGAGCGACATCAGTCCTCCGGTTGCGCAGTAAAACCGGAACGCCATCGAATCCGAATGAAGTTCCGGAATGCGGAACCTCGATGAGAGGGTGCTGCTAAAGGCCTCAAGGATTCCCATGAATTCCGCTCGATGCTCTGCGTCGTTCCAATCGAAGCGTGGCATTTGAAGCGAAGAGAGGAAACGTCTTTCGAGCTGTTCATTCTGTTCGATGACGACCCGGCAAACAGGAAGGCCGGCAACTACGAGAGTGCAGCGCGCGTTGTCGATCAAGACTTTCAACCAGTCGGCGACGTGATACATGATCTGTCGCTTCCCCTTGTCGTAAAAATGCTGAAATTCATCGAGCATTACCATGACGACCCCGGTGTTCTTCATCAGAACGCGGAGACGCTTCGTCTTCTCGTTCTCCGTACCGCGTTCGCTGTCATCCGCACCGAGCGAATCGAGCATCACGCCAGCGAGGCTCTTGACCGTCGGATTACTGGGCACTGTGGCACGCAAGATCGGTACAACCCTGCCGTCGGGTTCGCGCCGACTGGGATATTGCTCGCTGAAGCAATCCAGCACGCTTGTTTTTCCAGTACCGGACTCACCGACAATTGCGATGCCCTGCGCTTCGGCCTGATTGGCCGCGTACCTGAAGGAAAGGGCGAGTTGCTCTTTCGCTCTTACGAAGGCAGTATGAGGAACGACCGTGGTCTCGACCAAGGTTAAAGTGCTACTCATGTGAGTTTCCTCGTTTGACGATGGGAACGAAGTGGCGACGAGGCGTCGCCGGTGCCCGAGGAAGCTCTGCCGGCATCGTGCGTGCACTGGTAGGGACTGCTTCATCATCACGGCTCGACTTACTTGATGCCTGCGATGCCCGTTGGTCCTGCGATGCCTCGGTGTCTGCGGGGGTTATAGTCTCTTCGGAGCGAGACGTCTCAATGTGCCGAGCATACCGCGTGCCAGCTTTAGCGTTCCGCTGTGCGAGGCCCTCTTTCAAGATGCGTTCGACCTCGCGCTGTGCCTCGCGCAGTCCCTCAACTCCCGGGTTCGCATTTGGGTTTTCCTTCCGGCGAGCGCGGTAAACGCAGTGCTGATCGGCGGTAAGTCCGGCCGCGTAATCGATGTCGAGCGCTGGCACCTTGAACGGTAGGCGATATCCCGGCAACGACACCCAAATGGCTCCCAGGTTATCGTCGTCCACCCGTACCTCAACATTGACATTTGCTCCTTTTAGCTTCCTCAGATCGCGCAGCTCATCTGAGTTGTAGAGCAAGCCGTCAATGGTCACCCCTTTATGCGTGAGCTTCTTTGCAGTCGAGCGGGCCAGTGCGACGTCCGGGTCTATATCCTCCGTGTCATGGCGAATGTCTTCGGGTCTGATTGATGAGGTCCACATGGTTCACATCTACAACCCACTTCGTTATCGCGGCCCTGAGGGCCGAAAGTGTCACCGTTGCATGCTTGGTTGAATCGTAGTCTCCCTTTTCCCGCGTGTTCGAGAATGTTGTACCTGGTGCGATGTGCGCTACAGCTCGGTTTAAGCTGCCGATGACCCGCTCGACCTTCCCTTTAGCCCATGGCGTCCGCCGGGGGGCATGCATGATGTTGATGTTTAGTGAGAGACACGCTTTTTCCAGGCCGGTTCCATGAAATTCGAGGCCATTGTCACAGACCAGATTTCGCATCACACCGAAAGATGGCCAGTCATTGACGATGTCCGGATATCGATCCCTGAGATCGGCCTTGGGGCGGATGCACTGCTTGAGACACTGCGCGACGGCATAGTAGCTCGGGCCCTTAAAGCCTATATAGAACCCCAGGATCATGCGGGTGTAGTCATCCACGCAGACGGTTACCGTCGGGCGACCCAACACAGCATTAGTCCGATCGTCTACTACGATCAGGTCGAATGTCGTATGGTCAATCTCCGCTCGTTCAAGCGGCGCTGATGTGACAATGTGGCCTTTCACATGCCTGTATCGATGGCGAGCAGCCTCATTTCCGTGACGTGCTGCATACTTGTCAAACTCAGAGAGATTGGCGATCATCCGTCGTATAAGGCGGCGGGTTGGCATTTCCAACCTTTCTTCCGGCAGGCGAAGCTTGTTCTCTTCCAGCACCGCATACTCGGCGTTTTCCAGAGTTCGCTGGATGGAATTGCCGGTTCGCTGCAGATAGACTCTCTCGATCGCCTTCTGGCAGATTGTCCTCACTTCGATGTTGTATCGAGGTGCACGGCGGCCCTTAGCTGCGTGATTGTCCATCAAGACGCGGTAATCTTGACCGGCGTTGAGAAACTTCCTTTTCCAGCGGTAAACGCTGATATAACTCGGCCGCAGCTGCGGTTTGTTGATCCGCTTCCACACCTCGTCGATTGCGGGTTCCAGGTGTTGGCGTGAATTGGGCAAATCAATGACAGCTCTTACATAGACAAGCCTGACCGTTGCCGTTTCATGACCCTCACTGGAGATTTCGGATAGCGCCGGGTCGAGACGTAGTGTAGGACCGGAGCTGATGATCGTCAGCCGCCGATCGGCACGCATGCGGAGCAATGTTGAATAGTCCAAATTGCGCAGCATTCCCGTTTTCGGATTTTGAAACTGCCATAGCTCCTCCGTTCTATTCTTAAGGGTGTACTCTTCGTCCTCTATGTGAACGCGGACCCCGATTTCTAACGCCTGTGCTCCCATTTCAGAGATACCCCGCTCGTGGAAGGAATCGAGCAGCAGGTGATGGAAGCAATGTGGTGTTCACCTCGACGTAGCCTTCGAGTACGAGCCTGCAGAGGACCTGCCTTGCTCTTACCCCGTAGGTTCCCCTGCTGGCCTCGTACCAGTTGAGGCACCCGCTCTGGCGGAAACGGGTCCTCATTCCTTCGCGTTCGCTATCGCTAATGGGGCGCCAGCCAAACCGGAGCAGAGTATCTGCATTCTTCAAGGGGGCAGCCTCATTTAGGTCCCGATCGAGCACAAGGCGGTAGGTATACCCGTAGCGAATCAGACCAAGAGCGAGGAGAGACGTCCTCTGCGCGATCTCCGGAAGCCTAGCGCCTTTCTCGGTTTTCACCTCCCAGAGTTCGGATGAGCAGTCGGTTTCTACGAGAATGTCAGGGTAGTGGAGGTGTCGGACCCCATTCATGGTGAAAGGAACCACGCATGGCTGTTCGGAGAAACGCCGGACTCGGGGATCGCAGTCGAGGAGCATGAAGGCATGCTGCTCGTTCAAGGATTCCCACTGGAGCATCCGTCCCATCTTCCAGCTCGGGTACCTACCGGTTGTGCGGGAACGGGATCGCGTGACAACGCGACGTGCCCGAAGTTGTCCGGGTTCCGGGAAGATAGGTGCCTCTACTGTCGACGCCGCTGAGTGCGCGACATCGATCACGGCGCTCCCGTCGCCAATAGGTGCTGCCCAGGATGTCTGTCTCTGATTTCTCTGCATACCTGAATCTGCTGCCGTGTCGGGAAAGTGGCGAACTTTCTCCTGTGGAAAAGGTGATCCGGGTTTTCCAGGATTGATCTGCTCCTCCGCGCCCGAGGCTGGAACACAATCGAGCATCGAAATAGCGTTGGATTCCTGGACCAACTCATGCCGGTCTCCCAATGCATCACGCGCCTCTCCTTCACCCTGGATACATCCCGGTTGGAAGAGTCCCCGAACGCGAGATAACTTCGCGGGCTCCGAGTCCGGATTCGGAAAACTTCACATCTACTATTCGGTCCAACGATTACTCCATGAAACGAATGCAACACCATGCTTACTGTTTTAGCAAGCATGTGCATTTCTATGCGTACGGCAAGGATGTTGTCAAGTGCTTTCTGCAAGAAGGTAGTACACTGTGGGTGACTGCCGCGATGACGACGGACAAATCAAATCGAGTCAATGCATTAGCGCGAGAAGGGGGGTTGGCTCGCGCACGTGCGCTCACGCCTGAGCAGCGGAGCGAGATCGCCCGAAAAGCTGCTCAGGCTCGATGGGACCGGATCGTTACCCCGGAAGGAACGGTCGTCCACAGAGTCACGAGTTTCCTAATGCAAGATGTGTCAGACGAGTCAAGAATGCTGCGCCAGACAGAGATGGACGCCATGGATGAGATTTGGCGAAAGGTGCAAGACCACACCAAGAGTACTTCATGCCCATGCGACGATTGCGTGGACAGCGTAATCACGGAAACTCGAAACAGATACGTCTCGATCCTGGCGAAGATCGATAACGAGGAGAAGCTCGACAAAGACGAAGCCCTCTTCTTCCGACTGATGATTGGAAGCAAGCCAAATCGCTGGACGCGGGTGTATCGCAATGAATGCAGACGCCGAAATAAAGTGCAAGCTTAGCGAAAAGATCACGCCACCCTAGACAACTGCTACTCCCGCCAGCTTTCAGCGGACAAGGGTAGCTCATTAAGCTCAGCCCGGGCCTCCTGCCATGTAGGGTAGTGCTCTCCGAGAATGGCAAGGAAACGCTCACTGTGAGTCGGCTCGATTAGGTGGACCATCTCGTGCACAATGACATATTCGAGAAGGTCCTTCGGTTTGGTCACAAGCTGCGTGTTGAGTCGAATGTGCCCCGCAGTGTGATTGCAGCTCCCCCATTTGGTCTTCATCCTCTGCAGATAATAGGCAGTGACCAGTACCTTCAGGCGTGGCTCCCACTTCCAAATTATGCTGGGAACGACCTGATGCAGGAGGGATTTGTGCCAGTCGTGGATCACCTCAGCGCGTTTCCGAGCGTCACTGCTTGGACGAACCGTTAGCGTGATGCGCCGATGATCGAGGGACACGAATGGCTTGGTGTCCCGATGAACAATGGTCAGGAGGTGTCGTCTTCCCCACAAGTAATGACTCTCGCGCTCGACAAACTGACGAGGTGCTTCTCGGGCTTGGTTCTTCAACCGGGATTGCTGCTCGCGAATCCAGCCGAGTTTCGAGATGGCGTAAGCGCGGGCGACTTCGAGACGGGTCGCATCGGGTGCTACAAGGGTCACCCGCCCACCCGGCGGATGCACCGACAAGTGGACGTGTTTAACGGTCTTACGCGTCACATGAATGGAGAGATCGCCGATCTGGATCGTCTCAGTCATAGGTAATCGGGCTGATTCTTGATGATCTCGAATATTGCCTGTGTCGCCTGCCGGTCGCGTGCCATCAGCGGAAAGAGTGCATTCAGCACCTGCTTCTCGCGCGTATCGTCTCCGCGCCATCCTGCGGGCGCATTCTCGCGCATGGCCAAATCGATGTCGATCGCGAGCTTAGCCTTGCCTTCATCATCGGCGGGACACTGAAAGGTAGTCGCCGGAATGCTATCGAGATTGTTGAACAGCACTATTGCGCTGCTGTGGCCGTTCAGAATCAACGGGTGGTTCCCGCCGCCCTTGTGCACCAGGAGTTTTACCAAATCCTCGGCCCGTTGCAGGAATGCCTCGTAGGCCGCAGCGTCGGCGCGACTTTGCTTCACGAGATTGTCCAGCAGCTTCGACATTTCCGCGTAAAAGCGGGGGTCGGTGAGCTGGTCGCGGATGATGGTCTTGCGCACGTTATTGATAATGCCTTCAGCGATGGCGTTACGGGAGAGCTTTCCCTTCTCATTGAGCTTGTGCGCAATCGCATCGTGGATGCCTGTTTTAATGATTGCCTCGGTCAAAGACAGCGAATCCAGATTTCCCAGATCGGCAGCGGGATCGGCCTGAACATAGGTGTTCAAAAGGTGCCGCATATCGGCTTCGTAGGGCTTGATGTCGAGTTCCTCGCCGGAGTGCTTCTTGATCGCGGCGCGGGTGTCGCTATAGAACTCCACCTCCTTCTGCAATGCTTCGACTTCGGCGTCGGAGTAGCCCGCTTCGGGCAAATGCTGCGCGATATCTGCGTAGGCTCGCACGAACTTCGCCACAGCCTTATAGAAGGAGATGCGAAGCTGCTCGGTTTCGATCAGGGCGTTCGGATTGTGGGCATCGCCGCAGAAGTAATGAAGGTATTGCTCCATCTCACGAGGAGATGCGACTGGTTCGCAGAGGTAACGCAACGCCTCGCGTGCTTCATCGAGCTGCTTCTTGCCCTCCACCAACCAATCCTTCAGCGTCACATTGTTGTCGCCACCGTTGCCCTGGTCGATATCCAGCTCATCGGAGTTGTAAACGGCGATCGCTTCTTGGACCTTGCCGAACAGTTCTTTGAAATCGACGATGTAGCCGTAGTCTTTGTCCTCCCCGTCGAGCCGATTCGTTCGGCAGATCGCCTGAAACAGGTTGTGATCGCGCAGTTCGTTATCCAGGTAGATGTATGAGCAGCTCGGTGCGTCGAATCCGGTCAGCAGCTTGCTCACCACGATCAACAGCTTGAGATTCGCAGGCTCTTCGATAAAACGGCGCTTCGCTTCGTCTTCGTAGGCTTTCGTGGTCTGGCCGCTTCTCAGGACATGCTTCGTGTAAGTATCGAACTTGTAGCGCTCGTCGCTGTTGTTAGGCTCGCGCGAAATCGCGTTGTGGTTCGGCTCGTAGGATGTGATGATGCCGCAGAATTGTCCGAAATGGGTATTTTGAAAGAGCCGGTAGTAGTGGCATGCGTCATAGATACTGGCCGCAACCAGCAGGGCCGTTCCCCGGTCATTGTTGAGTCGGGGTTTGAGGGTGAAATCTTCGATGATGCTGGCGATGATGCGCTGTTTGCGCTCCTGGGCGCTCATCAGCTCTTCCATATTCGCCCAGCGCTTGCGGATGACGGCACGCTGAAAACTATTCAGCCCCTTCGTCTTCTGTTCGAACCATGCGTCTATGGCTGCCTTCGAGGTAATCCGCTGTGGCACATCGCGAGCCTCATACTTCAAATCGAGGATGACCTCGTCCGTTACGGCTTGGTGGAACTTGTAGGTATCGATATATGTGCCAAAGACGTCCCGGGTCGTCTCCTTGTCCTTGCGCAGCAGCGGCGTCCCGGTGAAGCCAATGAAGATGGCATGCGGCAGCCAGCGCTTCATCTGCTGGTTCATCTTGCCGCCCTGGGTGCGGTGACATTCGTCCACGAAGACATAGAACTTGCCATGGGTGGGCGGTGGCGGACCCTCCAGGTCCGAGGGATCGAACTTGTGAATCAGGGCGCATAGGACCCGTGGGGTCGTTGCTCCGAGCTTTTCAATCAATTCCGCACGCTTCGTGATACGAGGGGAAGGCGAGGCCTCGCCAACGATTCCGGCGTTCTTCATCACCCCTTCGATTTGCTTATCGAGTTCATCTCGGTCGGTAACCATCAGAATGCGGGCATCTGGATCGTGCTCCAGAAGCCATTTCGCGAGGAGCACCATCAGGATGCTCTTGCCGCTGCCCTGAGTGTGCCAAATGACACCGCCCTCGCTCTGGCGGATTCGCTCCTGCGCCTTCTTGATTCCGACAAACTGATGCGGGCGCGGAACCTTCTTTATCCCGTTATCGAAGATGACGAAGTTTCGAATGAGGTCGAGGAGCCGGGACTTCTCGCACATCGCAGCCAATGGGCGGTCGAGAAGACCGCCAGGCGCAAGCTCGCCATTGCTCGATACCTTCCATTCGACGAAGAACTCCTCCCGGGTCGTCGCGGTTCCGTACCGCAATCCCTGAGCATCGCTTCCAGCGAAAAGAAGTTGAGCCGTGGCAAAGAAGGCCTGGTTGAAGATTTCTTCCTGATTCGTAATGAGCTGGCGCACACCGTCGCCGATCTCGATGGAGCTGCGCTTTAACTCGATCACGCCGACCGCAATTCCGTTGATATAAAGGACCACGTCTGGGCGCCGCTCATACCCCCCGCGCAACGTCACTTCTTCAGCGAGCGCAAAGTCGTTGTTCTCAGGGTTTGCCCAGTCGATCAGGTGGACCGTATCGTGCGGCTGTCCGGCAGCGATCTGCACGGGGACGCCGTAGCGCAACAGTTGATAGACACGCAGGTTAGCCTGATACAGCGTGATGCTGGTCGTGTCGGTGGCGGCGAGCAGTTTTTGAAGCGCAGCGGAAATTTGGGCCGGAGAATACCCGCGCTCTATCAGGTTGGCGCTGAGAATTTCAGACTCGATGCAGCGGTTGTTGGGACGCTTGTGCCACTCGCCAAGATAGCGATAGCCAAGGCAATCCGAGCGCGACTTGTCGGTGAACAGGCCAATGACGCGGTTCTGGGTCCGGCGTTCTGAGCGCGTCTGCTCAGGCACAGACCATCTCCTCAGCAGCAACCAGGCGCGTTCTCCCGGTCAGAAGTTCCTGCATCATGGCCTGCTTGAGGTCGCGGGTCTTGGCGAGGCGCTGTTCTAGAGTCGCAAGCTCCGTTTCTAAGTCGTCTAGCAAAGATGCGATACCCCTCTGCTCTGCACCGTCCATGGGAACCTTCACCTCAACTTCCATCGCCTTATTGGGTTGGACTCGCTGGTGACTCCCTGTCGTACCAACTGCATGAAGCTCCATCTGTGAGCAGAACGCTGGAGACGACAGAATGTATCTGAGAAAATTCCGATCAATATGACTTAACGGCTTCAGCACGAGGAATTCTGTCGAACATACAGAGTTTGGAGGGATAGAAGCAGGCGCCCAGATGCGGGGAATCCGCGGGTTGAGCTTCGATACTAGGACCGCATCCGACGGAACGACGAACTTATTGCTCTCGATGCTCGCGCCAAATTCAATGACGGGCTCACGGCTCGCATCGAATGCTGGCAAACTGAAGTGAACGAAATGCAGTTCGGGTGTTGTGGACGGGGATATCCCCGTCCTCGACAACTCGGCGAACTCCCGCAATGGCCCCTCAATCCACTCGCCGCTGAAGCCGGGCAGGCGGGTTTGGCCGGTGAGGAGTTGCTGCATGGCGGCCTGTTTGAGGTCACGCTTCTTGGCAATCAATTTAGAAACCACGTCAAGCAGGGAATCAACATCGCTAAGAGCCATTCCGATCCTAGATTGCTCGGAGGGGCATGGCATCGGCAGGTAAAATTTCTTAATTTGGCCAACGTTGACTCGCTTGAAAGTTGATCCGACCATGAGATCAGTGAGTTGGTTTGCGATTATTGAAGAGCCAAAGACGGCCTGGAGAAAATCAGAAGAAGCCTCGGGACATTTCTTCCTGAGGAGGCACACATCCTGTCCCATGGCGAACAGTGGATGCCACTCAGCAACTTGAGCGATCTCCCCAACGGTGGCGTTTCGGCTCAGAATGAGATCGCCTGTTTTTGGTTTGCGCCCATCCTGAGTCAGCAGATCGTAGTATTTGGCGGTCGTCTGCTTCGCGTTCGTCAGGTCAACGAAACGACTCTGAACTTCCCTAATACTGGCTACTGGGAAACCGGTGGCTACGAAATCCGCAGTGACATGCTTGCAATCGGTGACGTTCCAGAAGTCAGACAGTGGACCGACGTCCCAGTCTTCGGGAACAACGCCAACTTCGCTTCGCTTGTATCCCTTGGTTAACTCCACAAAGCCCCCATACGGGCGAGGTGTGCCTCGACTTCATTCTCAAGCTCCGCCACCTTGTAAATCAGTTGTGGCAGAGGAAGCAAATATCGTTCAGCCAGTTGGCGGATGCGGCTCGTCAGATTCTGTGAGACGCGGTCGATTTCGCCCTTCACTCCCGCCGCGAACGTGGGCAGCCACTTGTCCTCCACCACGAGTGTCTTGATCTCTTCCTCGGAGAGCTTGGGATACTTCGCGTCCAGCTTTGCATCCAGCTCTTCCTCGGCCGTTTTGAGGCGATCCCTAAACTCGTCTTTCTTGTCGAGAAGAGTCCTGTATTCAAGAAGTGCGTCGCGCTCGTCGCCGTAATCTGGGTCTTTGCCAATCTCCTTGAGGCGTGCCTTCACGGCTTTGGCAGTGATCTTCTGCCTGTCACCCTCACCTTCGATGACATCGCTGAAAAGTCCGTCCTCCCCGCTCTGCTCATCGCGCTTCTCATCCAATTGCTGTTCTATCCCCGCTAGTTCCGCTTCAAAGCTGGCGATGGCGTCACGCTCGGCGGCGAAGTAGCGGGCAATGAGAATCTCTGCCGGGATGAGGTCCGATTTGAAGCGCCGCTTGACGCGCTTGAAATCGTGCTTCTCTGGCCAGACGAGTTTGTTCTCCTTGTTTTTGACCTGAACGATCTCGCGCGGCTGCACCCCCGCCTTCCACCCGTCCGTCGCAATGAGGTAGCAGTCGTCCTGCATGGTCTCCGCCCAATACTCCAGCAGGTACTGATAGAGGCCGTAGGCATCGAGTAACGGCGCGGACTTGAACGTGCCGAGCAAATCCTCTGAGATTACCTGGATGAGCTGCTTCGGATGGCCGTCCTTCTCAAATCCTGCAAGGCGGGGGGTGTTCACCTCCTTCCACTGGTCGAAAAGCCGATTGGTCTTCTTCTGAAAAGCAGTGAATTCGGGATGGCTGAAGATCGTGGACTTGATCTCTCCGATCGGCACCCGCAACTGGCAGTAGCCGGGGCGGCCCGCCGACTCAAAGAGCGCCTCTCGTACCCCCGGCAGTATCGACCAGTAGGATTTGAGCCGGACTGGATCGTCGATGTCTCGCTCCGGGATGCCGCCGCGCAGATGCCCATCGATATCCTGCAAATCCTCCGGCTCCGTGCTGTCGATGTAACGCGGGAGGTTGAGGTTGTAGTCGTTCCTGGGGTCAGCGATCTCCGAGAGAGGCACCATCCGGGCATAGCGGGGATCGCTCTCGTCCTGCCGCGTGAAGGTGTCCACGATACGGTGAATGTCCTGCTCTCGCAGCCGGTTCTTCGGGCCATCCTTCTTGAAACCTTTGGAGGCGTCGATCATGAAGATTCCCTTGCGAGCGGTGGCGTTCTCCTTGTCCAGCACCAGAATGCAGGCCGGGATGCCGGTGCCATAAAAGAGATTGGGCGGAAGACCGATGATGCCTTTGAGATAGCCTGAGAGCACAAGCTCGCGGCGGATGACAGCCTCGGCGTTGCCGCGAAAGAGCACGCCATGCGGCAGAATGCATGCGGCCTTGCCCGTGCTCTTCATGGACCGGATGATGTGGAGAAGGTAGGCGTAATCGCCTTGCTTTTTCGGCGGTACGCCCCAGGCGAAGCGCTGGAAGTGGTCCTTCTCCGGCACGATGCCGGTGGACCAGGTCTTATCCGAGAAGGGGGGATTGGCGACCACGTAATCGAAGGTGCGGAGCTTTTCGCCGTCTTTGAACTTGGGATCGGAGAGCGTGTTGCCCGAGACGATATTTGCGGTCGGGAAATCGTGCAGGATGGTGTTCATGCGAGCGAGACCGGCGGTGGTTACGTCCCGCTCCTGGCCTTCCAGAGTGATGTGTTTTCCGGCCTCGGCGGCGACCTTGAGCAGCAGAGAGCCCGACCCACAGGTCGGGTCGTAGGCGGTGGTGGAGGCTTTGGTATTCGCAGGCGAAATCCCGATGACCTTCGCCATGATGCGGCTGACTTCGGCAGGCGTGTAGAACTGCCCCTTGCTCTTGCCGCTCTCCGTGGCGAAGTGGCGCATCAGGTACTCATAGGCGTCGCCCAGGATGTCGTCATGCTCGGCGCGGTTCTTCGAGAAATCCAGCTCCGGCCTCTGAAAGATGCTGATGAGATTGCCGAGCCGTTCGACCTTCGCCGCTCCCTCGCCCAGTTTGTTCGGGTCATTGAAATCGGGGAAGTCGCTGCGGGCCAGTCGCTGGTTGTTATCGATGAGCGGCTGGATCACCTGGGTATTGATCCTGTTGCCGATGTCGCTGTCACCCTTCAGCGCGACCATGTCTTTGAAGCTGGCACCCTTCGGAATCGTGACCGGCGGGGCGAAGTCGTCGGAATCGGCGTACTTGTCGGAGATGTACTTGATGAACAGCATGAACAGGACGTAGTCCTTGTACTGGCTGGCGTCCATGCCGCCGCGCAATTCATCGCAGGAGGCCCAAAGGGAGGAATAGAGGTCGGATTTCTTGATCGCCATGGCTAACAGTTAGGGCAGACAGCCGGGGGTAGACGTGACGCTGCTTTCCGGAGAAGAGGCGTCCGATCGAAAAAGAACAGATCGCCTGTTCCGAAGGACCTCAAGATGCCGCCGCAAACAGCACTAAGGATAAACCGTATTCGGAGATGAGGAAGGAGGACTTTCGATCACCCTCTGGAATCCCCTGGGTTCAAATCTCGACTCTTTGGTCTGAAGGCAGCGCGGCGACCCGCTCCTTGATTTGTTACGATATCCGCTTAACGGTAAATCGTAATGGATACGGCTTCACCGAACATCGAACTATTGAGGCAACTCTACGAGCAGAGCGCGGTAGCCCGTGCCTTCTTTGATCTCGCCGCCAAGCGGGAGCGAGACCAATCGGAAACAAAAGTTGATCGGCTTCTTGTCCTCCTGCGGGCCGCCGGAGACACCTTTTCTCGTCACGAGATCGTTGCGCTTTTTCGGAGGCTCCAAGAATATGGCTGCGGCCAATTCGTCGAAGGGCGACGCGGCTGGCCCTCACGCTTTGTTTGGGGTGCCGGAATGTCCGGTGTGGGCCGAGCTGCAGCAGGGATGCCGCAGACCATCGCCCCAATCGTCAATGAAGAAGCCGCGCACCAGCCGGGTTTCGACAATGGCGAAGCGGGCCAGCCGGATTTGGCGCTCACCTTTAGCGAGGATGCCGATGAAGAGGAACTTGGGGAAGTCGGTGGAACCGGCCTCGAGGAGGAGGACACCGCCAGCGGTTTCGAGATCACCCAACCGTTCGATCCGGCCAGAATCCGCGTCGATACAAAGCCCATGGTCATCTCCCTTCTCATGGACCGTATCCGCAACATGGAGATTGATCTGACGCCCGGCTTTCAACGCAAGGGTGGCATTTGGAGCGCAAAGGCCAAAAGCCAATTGATCGAATCGTTGCTTATCCGCATTCCTTTGCCTGCCTTCTACATGGATGGCAGTGACGAGAGCAAGTGGCTGGTTGTGGATGGACTCCAACGACTATCTACGCTAAAGAGCTTTGTTATTGATAAAAGCCTTCAACTCACCGGACTCGAATTTCTCGGCAAGCTATGTAACGGGCGCCGATTTGACCAGCTTCCCCGCAACCTACAACGGAGAATCCTTGAGACCCAAGTCACTGTCTTTCTGATACAGGAGAATACGCCACCGGAAGTAAAGTTCAATATCTTTAAGCGAATTAACACTGGCGGCCTCCCGCTTTCGGGTCAAGAGATACGACACGCGCTAAATCAGGGTCCAGCCTGCACCTTGTTGCAAGAACTGTCGGAGTCCGCTGAGTTTCACACGGCCACCAACGATGGAATCCGCGACGACAGGATGGGAGACCGTGAATGTATTTTGCGTCTCTTAGCGTTTATGACAACCCCCTATGTTGATTACAGGGCAAATAATCTTGACTCCTTTCTCAATCAGTGCATGATCGACCTCAACAATGCCCCTAGCATCGACCTCAACCATCTCGCTGAGCGATTTCGGAGGGCCATGGTCGATTGCTATCGCATCTTCGGTGATCAGGCATTTCGAAAGCAGAAGCGGGGGGCCCCGAGGCGTCTACCCATCAATCGCGCACTGTTCGAAGTCTGGTCTGCAAATGTCGAGGCTTTAGCACCGGAGGATGTGGACCGGCTGATATCGTCGCGAAACCAACTGCGGGAGCGATTCCTTGATTTGTTAGACGACAGCGACTTTGCCGCAGCCATCTCCTACGGGACGGGTGACCCGCAAAAGGTGAGGGTCCGGTTCTCCAAGGTCGCCGAAATCATTTCGGAGAGTCTGGCATGATCGACTCAATCACATTACGCAATTTCAAATGCTTTGAATTGCAGACCGTTGCCCTAAAGCCCCTCACTCTGCTCGCCGGCCTCAACAGTTCCGGGAAATCCACAATAATTCAGTCGCTGCTTCTGCTACGACAGTCTTACCTCGACAATATGCTCCCCAATATAGGGCTGGCCCTTAACGGCAAACTTACGCAACTCGGCACGGCAAAAGACGCTCTATTTGAAGAGGCTGACGTTGATGAGATTGGCTTCGCCGTCACGGATCGCCCAGCGGGTTCACTCGATATACGGCTTGAATATCGGGATGATAGCGATCTTCTGGCGCTAGCCGGGATAGATGCCACCGATACGTTTTGGAAGGCCAGTCTCTTCAGCGATAATTTTCAGTATCTCAGGGCGGAGCGTATCGGGCCGCGCACGTCTTTTGGCATGTCCGATTACGATGTTAGGCATCATCACCAGATCGGCCCGAGCGGTGAATTCGCCGCCCATTTTTTGTCTGTTTTTGGGGCGAGTCAGGTCGAACTTCAAGGAATCCGTCATCCCTCTGCAACTGCCACGACTCTACAAGCGCAGGTGGAGGCCTGGATGACAGAGGTTAGCCCCGGAGTACGGCTGACCGTGAACCGCCGCGCGGAGATGGACTTGATGACGTTTGGTGTCAGCTATCTGCTAGGACATCAAGTATCTAGTGCCGAATATCGTCCAACAAATGTCGGATTTGGCGTTTCCTACGTCCTTCCGATTATTGTTGCCGTTCTTTCCGCGAAACCCGGCAGTCTCATTTTGATTGAGAACCCCGAAGCGCACCTGCACCCGAAAGGTCAGGTAAAAATGGGGGAGTTGCTTTGTTCTGCGGCCGCATGTGGTGTTCAGGTGCTACTTGAAACCCACAGCGATCATGTGCTGAACGGCATCCGGCTGGCGATCCAATCGGGTAAAGCTGCACCAAATGATGTTGGTTTATATCACTGCAAATGGGAACCTGCCGGGAAATCCCCGTCGATGAAAATGCTGACCGTTGATTCGGAAGGACGATTGTCGGAATGGCCGGACGGCTTTTTCGATGAAATGGAGCGGAGCCTGGACCGGCTTCTTGGCGTCGCGTGATATGCCAGCGTACCTCGTGTTCAACGAACTGTCGCTCAATCCTCTAAGCGCGAATCAAGAGCTTGGCCGAGAGCGCTTGAACGGTTTAGCCGAGGTGATTCTCGACGGTCGTATTGGCCGCGAAAGGATTCTCGTCTCGCCTGAGCACTTCCTTCAACGCGAGATTTGCGCCGGATACACTATTGGCCGCTGGTTGGCCGGGTACAGTCCGAATCAATCGGAAACTCGGGTTCGGATGAAACTGCTTGTCGACCGACGAATGCTGTGCGATCAGTGCGTAGCGGCTCACAAGTGGGATGACGAGGACGTGGAATATCGGTTCGCGGGTGAGAAGGTAGCCGGATTAGCGACGGCGCTGCTGGCCGACGGACTCGCGGTCAGCCTGCTTTCTGCTGACGACTGGAACACGTCGACAGTTCAAGTCGAAAAGACGTGGATCGAAGACGCTGAGGTCTTCAATCGCCACTTGGACGTACTCCACGCTGGGAATATCGCGCATCTTGACCAACACTTTGACTGGCTGAAGCGCGTTCAAGCTCCGTCACCGACGAACGGTGAGGAACTGTGGGAGCAGCGGCAGGCCATGTTTCCAAATTTGGACTTTTGCTCGTCGATCGAGGAACAACTCCGAAGACTTGGGGGCGATGGTGCAGGGTTTCGATCTGCGATCCGCGGACTGCATGATTTGCAGAACTACTGCGCAGGATGGAAAAATGGGGCATTTGACATTCACGCTTTCAACAACGCCTCCGGTGAAAGCGGCGCGACGTTAGAGATGTATGGGGAAGAACGGACTTTTCTCTGCCCAGACGGCGAGTATCGCCTGTTTAGTTGGCACTTGAAGAGAGGCGATAGCCGGCTTCACTTCTTCGACTTTCCACCTGCTCGGCGAATCCTGGTAGGGTATATCGGACCACACTTGCGAACAGTGAGGTTCGCATCTTGATATTTGTGAACTCACGGATCAGGCCTTGCATTCCTCGCGATTAATCGCAAGCCAACTCATTGCCGCTCCCTATCGCCGAGGAGAGGAATCGACTCCAATAGCGGATGCCGCCTCCCCTTTTCACGCACTGGTTCGCGAAGGATTTTCGCGAGTGATTCGACTTTCTCCGGGTTGAAGCGGTAGTGAAAGTGGATCATCGGCGGACGGGATTCGGTTTCGACCGTCCGGGTGAGCAACTCAAGAGGTTCAAAACCGCTTGTGAATTGCTCGCCAAGTGCTTTGCGCCTATTTGCCCACGCCACCAGATCGGCTGCCTGGAGAGCATTCACATCTCTGGGCGAATCGAACGTGAGCGCCCCAACGGTCTGCACTACAGCTTCCCTGTTTGCCAAGTAGGATTGGAGAAATGCGTGAGCATCGACCATCTCGATGTCGTTGTGGGAGTGGGCAACCATAAAGGCGGTCTTACCGGAGGCATTTTGGTCCCGTGCAATGATGGAATCCAGCACCATACACTCAAAAAAAGCCAATGGGGCTGGCCCGATCAGACCTCGGTACTTCTGTGTCGGAAAGAAGGTTTGAAAGTCTAGATTGTCAACTTCTACTGTGAGGCTGTATACCTTGCGCTGATTTATGAGATGAACTAGGTCCTGGAACAAAGCGACCCGTTCATCTGGCCCCAAGTGACCCAACTCGCGATGTTGATTAAACTGCTTCATGCTGATCGGACTTGTAGTGGAGTGCCTTGCCAGAATCCGATCCCACTCGTAGTGAAACTCGAAAAAATGCCTCTGCAGAAAAACCGGGCCGCCCATTACGACCAGCTTAGAATCTTCGTGTGTTCCGCTGTCATCGATGTAATGAGAGAGGGCAAGCGCCTTCCGCTGTGGATTCTCCGAATCAGGCATAGGTCAGGAATCGAGCCTTGGAATCGATCAGAAATCCCGCAATTTGGAAGGCTGGACAGCCAGTCGGGACCCTTCGCTGGGTTTCAGCTTATTGGGTCCCAACTTTCGCCTTATGCGGTCTAACTTTCAGCTTTTGCGCAAACCCACAAAAATCAGCCGCCCGTGAAATTAGGCCTAACTGCAACCGCTGGTGCTGCCGCAGCTCATGCATCTGTAGCAGCTTCCGTTTCTTACCATGATGGCGCCGCAGGTGTGGCAGCTGGGGGCGTCGCCCATGTCGTACATGCTGCGCATGGCGTCGGCGGCGTGGACGATGCCGCGGTCTACGACCGCGTCAGGGGTTAGGGAATAGGGATTCGGGATTGACGAGCCTGGTTCGGGAGCGAGGCCGCCCTGCGGGGCTCCGTGGGCGCCCATGCCTCTTGTGGGCGTGTGCTGATCGGCGGAAAGCAGGTCCCTCGTCTGCGGGCCTTCCGGCCCTTCGCTCGGGATGACAACTGGCGCAGCCGGTGTCAGGCCGGCGAACAGGTTGAGCTGCTGGCCGGAGAGGAAGCGGAGCTGGAGCCAGCGGAAGATGTAATCCATGATCGATTTCGCGTAGCCGATGTGCTCGTTGCCGGTCCAGCCAGAGGGCTCGAAGCGGGAGTGCGCGAA
>Ga0335075_10002510_pt1 | contig 29443 bp, 26 predicted proteins | sample Lox_Sample_24_FD_206723 | JGI IMG/M metagenome (GOLD analysis project Ga0335075, IMG submission 206723) | Soil microbial communities from Loxahatchee National Wildlife Refuge, Florida, United States - Lox_Sample_2.4 | ecosystem: Environmental > Terrestrial > Soil > Wetlands | place: USA...
CCTTCGCATCCGCACCCTGCTTGTCTAAGAGCGCAAAATAGTAACCGTAAAACGGCTGGTGCTGATTAGGCTGGACCTTGTATCCTTCGGCGGTCGCGAAGGCAAGGAGAGGCCCAAGTGGGCTCTTTGCTTGCCCGCTCGACTCCGGCCAATACAGGCCATTCTCCTTGCCCTCGTCGCTGATAAACTTCTGCGCGTACTGATCCGTGCCGTCATGTCGCTGCGAGAAGTACTGCTTTTGCGCATCGGCGATCTCCCAACAAATATCCATCGCGGCAAGTTCGTCTCTACCGATTTGCCGCGCCAGAAGTTCCTGCTTGCCCGCCTGCACATCGAAAGACCACTGGCCCGACGCATTCTTTTTGAGTGGTAACGGGAATGTCTTGTTATCCGTGCCGGTAATCAACACTTCGCTCCCGTCCGGAAGTTTTCTCCAGCGGTGCATCGCGTCATAGTCCGACACAAATCCTGCCATGTCTGACTTGTCCTGCGCGGCGTTCCCGGTGCTCAACACTTCTTTCGATCCGGGCCCAAGCACTCCCACCACCGCCTCGCCATTGCCGAACTTCGCCGCCGCAACCAATGCGTTGGCTGCATCATCGGGCGAGGCAAATGTATTTTGTGCTGCCTTTGGTTGTTCCTGTTTGCTGCAGGACGTCACCAGAACTGTGAGGGACAGCGCCACAGTAAGAAGTTTTCGCCAGGAAGTTATCTCTTGAATCAAGAACATTGCAATCCTCCGTTCGACGGCCTTGTATCCTTCGCTCCACCTTTCATCGCGAAGCGGCGAAATCGGTCACTTACCTCCGGAAGCCACCGCCACCGCCACCACCGAACCGGCCGCCGCCCCAGCCGCCACCTCCGCCCATGCTGTGCCAGCCTCGCGAACTGGAAGAGCGGTCTCCCCAGCCTCCGCCGCCGAAGCCGCCCGAGTGGTTTCCATAGCTGCTGAACGCGCTCGTATGGCTGTCGCTGTTATGTGAGCCCCAGCCGCGTGCAGAATCAGAATTCGACCATCCCGACTTGTCCCACGAGTCGGAGCCGCCGGCACCATGATTCACATTGACTGTGTTGCCGCTGATATTGGTATTGTGGTGAAAGTTGTTATTGCCGTAGTGCTGATTGCCGGTGTTGTAGTTCGGATGATACCCATAGCGGTTGTTGTCGCCGCCGTAGTATCCGCCATGCCACGCGGCGTTTCCGTAATAAGCACCGCCGTGGTAATACACGCCGCCGCCGTGCCAGTTGCAGTTCCAGCTGCTCCATCCCCACCCGCAGCAACCTCCGCCGCCGCTCATCATGGCTCCGACCGCGATGCCGGCTCCGAACGAAAGCAATCCCGTCGCCACCAGGTCGCCGGTGCTGTACCCGGGTGCCGTGTAGGGAGTCCCATACACGACAGTGGGGTTATAGCTCGGGATGTACACCACCTGAGGATTTGAAGGCTGAATCACGATGACCTGCGTTCCGTTCTGTGTTTCTGTCTTCACCGTCTGCTGCGTCGTCGTCTTCAGATTTCCCGCAGCCTGTGCCTGCTTGCGCAGTGTCTGCACGGCAGCCATCATCTCCGATGCCTGATTGTGATAAGCATCCCCCAGCTGCGAAGTCCACGACATGTTCTCCGCCAGGTTATTCAGCACCGTCGGAAACTGCGTGAGTGCCTTCACGCTGGGATCCCAGGACTGCTTATCCACTGCCTGCATCAGCGCATTGCCCGTCAGGTTTTTGTTCTGCTGCAGCCAGTAGTTGGCAACCGCGATCTGGTCCGGAAAAGTCGCCGCGCTGAGAATCTGCGCCACCAGCGCATCGGGATAGAGTGCGATCGGAGAAACAAGAGAATCTATCTCCTGCGTCGTCAGCGGCGCGCCCTGCCCCGTGTATGAAGACGAGCCCTGCTGGTCCGCCGAAGTGCTGGTGTTCGCTGGAATGTCAGGCTGCGCAGCCTGCGACCACGCACCGTCCTCGGGTATCGTGGCGAAGACCAGCACGCAACTCATCACACATACAAGAGCCTTGTTCAACGCGGCCGATAACGGTTCCATACTCTCCTCCACTTCTGCCCGCTTGGAACAACCAGCAAGAGAATGATGATCGCTCGCAGAATGTGCAGCATCGTTAATCAAAGACCTCCGCATCCTGTCGCCGGCATCCTGATCTCAAACGCGCACAGTTTACCCAGCAGGGTTGCGGGCTCCTACTGGCATTAGTGACAGTCGGCATCCCAAACACTTAACGTCAACTAGAACGATGCCTGCAACCCTACAATGGCCCCGCTCTGCGTCAGGCGGAGACCGATCCGGTTAGCGCTGGCACTGTTATTCACCACTAAACGCGAGCCCAACTGATAACCCGCGTTCACACTCAGATGCTTCGTGACGGTAAATCCAATATCGTCCGCAGTGGAAACGAAGTTCCCGTAGCCGAAGAGATACATGCCCATCACTTGGCCTTCCACAAATAACCGAGGCGAATCCGTCAGGTAGAACCGAAAATCCGGACCTGCAACCGGAATCGGCGCCAGCAGCGATCCAGAGGCAGTCCCAGCCGCCTGCTGCGTGCCGTCTCCGGTCACCTGGGCAGCCGCGCTGATGCTCGCGGATGCATCAAAAAGGTCGATCTGTATCCCCACTCCAAGATGTCCGCGCTTGCGCCGAATGAAGTCGTATTGATACCCCGGCGCAATTTCAGGAGCATCGAGGTTTGCGCGTACGGTCGCTCCAACGTTGAACGTCTGGCCCTGAAACGTAATGGTTCTCTTGAGAACCACGTCCCGGGTCTGGTTGAAGTCGCTTCCCACGAGATAGAAGTGATTTTTGTGAGTAAACTTCCAATCCGCTTTGCCCGTGAAGGTCGAATAACTGTTGAAGCCGAAGTCCTTTTGGAGATCGATCATATCGGCATCGTGACTGCCTTGAACGTCTCCCGACGGATTCGAGTAAAAGAAGAACGCACTCACGCGAAGCTTGTACGCGTCGAACTCCTCGTCGCCGCTCTTGCCGTTCTGCGCATGCAGTGCGGGAGGGACCGCACCCAGAAACAGCCCAACAAACAGCAATGTCAACGAAATCCGCTTTTGCGCCGAACCTCCACCACCCTCCATGATTGGCTCCCTGGTGATCGGTAGTTCAGTCTGTCAATCTTGACCAGGAGGAATCTCCGATCAGTTGCTACTTCACTCCAGATGAGGGCGCGGTGAAACTGTCACCTGCGACAGGTGACGGTACCGGAGCGCATGCGGTCTCATAACACTGTTCATGTCACAGTTCGACCGGAGGCTGGGCAGGGAGTCGACCGTTGCTCTAATCGCAGCCTATGAAAGCCCGTGGTATTTACTTATCGCGATCGGCTATCTCTTTTTCGGCCAGGCGATCCACGAATACTGCCAACCCACCTGCACGCTGTTATAGTTGCCGCCGAACCGCACGTATGTGCCGTCACTGTAGCTCATCTTCAGGGACTGGTGCTGAGAAAATCGCCATGCAACGGTGCCTCCAATTCGGGAGCTCGTCTGCTTGGTCGCAGGATTTCGTAGGCCGTTCAGGCTCGTCACCCCGCCCCACCAGAAATTGCCGTCCAGAGATACCCACGTGCCCGGCCCGAAATTCCGGCTGATATGGCCTTCAAAAGAGCCAATCGGCTCCTCCGCTTGGGTCCTCGGCAACGGCCTGGCGAAGTACGCCGGATTTGCGGTATAAAACCACCCTCCAGCATAAGCATCGAGCAGCCAGTTCCCCCAACGTTCGGAATAGCCGACTTCCGGTTTGAACCCCCACCGGTTGATGCCCCAGTTGATGAGCTTTTGCGAAGAGTATTGCCCGGAGGGCGCCACCATTTTCAGGCTGGCGCCGAGAAGCACTTTCTGCCTCCACTTCACGAAGTCTCGCAAAGGTAGCGCCGGCCCCCCGATCAGGTTCACGGATACGCGCGTCACCACATCCGCTAGTCCCGAGCGATACACCGAGGCTTGCAGTTGCCCTGCCTCTCCATAAAAATTCCCGACGCCATACGGCAAAGTGAATGTCACATTCGCCGAGTGTCCATAGATACCAAAGGAATGGTAATAGCTGAAGCTCGGAACGCTGTATACCCCTGTCGCGGTCACGCCCGTGATCGGGATCGCTCCGTTCAGGTCGATCCCGCCGTTGAAATACGAATACGTCAGCACCACAGCATTTGAATTCAGTGGAGTAATCACGTAGGCCCGCGGCGATAGATCCTGCGCCCACGCACGCCCCGCCAGCCACACCGCCAGCCCGCACACGAACAGTTTTGATGAAAACCTCATCGTAAGGACCTGTCGTGGGAAGAATAAATGCAGACCGTCAGCAGGCCCAGAAGTATGTTCCGCGCGAGCGCTTCGCGCGCCAGGGTCATTTGAAATTGAACACCGCTCCCAGGCCGACTCCGCTCACCGTCATGTTATAGAGGAAGAAATTGTCGTTGTTTTTGTGGTAATCCACATCAAGATACCGCCAGCCGCCAAACAGCGTAATACTCTTCTTGATCTTGTAGTTCAGAGAGCCCGCTATTTGATAATCCTCAATCGCGCCGCCTTTGCCCCCATCCCCTATGACCGTGATCGACGCCTTTGGAGAAAGCGGCATCTCGATTCTCAAGCCCCCCAGGGCATCCGCCCAGGCCTGCGACGTAGTGAAGCTGTTATAGAGAATCGGATTAAAGTGGAACCGTTCTCCGAGATGCCAGTACCGCACGCCCACCAAGCCATCCACCTTCAGCTTGGGCTTATCGATGATCTTGTAACCAACCTCCGGGGTCAGGATGAACTGCCCAGCTCGGAGGGTGATGGACTCGACGCCTGGTTCATTTTCGGGCAGACCTTTGTCGTCGCTCAGTGCAAGCCACATGAAGTCGACGGGGAGCACCCACGGCCCCTTTCGCGCCTCCACCGTCCCCATCAGTCCGACATCGGCATGCGACAGCAGATCGCCCGGCGACGCCCTCACGCCGGCGTTTAAGCCGAAAGCGCCCACATAACCATGCATCCCCGCAAACCAGAGATAAGGGGCAAACGCGAAATGCCACTGGTTGTCGACCGGCGCGCTTGTATCCGCCGGAGCGGCCGGAGCGCCCAGGGCCGTAGCTTCGTGCGCCGCGGCGTAGAGTGTTGTCCCAAAATTCCGGCGGTCGCTTTCAGGCGCGTCCGGGTTCTGAACAAAGGAAGACGACTGAGCCTGGCACGCATACGTCGCAAGCAGGATGAAACTAAACGCAACGGTCGCGAGTGCTTTCGTTGATGCGAGTTTTCCGATGACGGCCATCTCTGTTGCTCCTTTGATTTTCCAATGTGTGGTGCAGTCGTCACCTTGCTGTCTACGACCCGAAGGCGAAGATGCGCTTCCAATCGCGCTTCATGCTGATAACAATCCAGCCTTTCGATTTGGCTTCGTCGTAAAGCGCCTGCGTGAATGTGCCGACTTTGGTGTCCGGCAGTCCTTGCGCTGGACCATAGGCGTACTCACGCTCTGCGTCGTCGTGCATTAGGAGCATCGCAAGCCGTTCGCCACTGCCGGCCTTCGTGTATTCCAGCATCTGGCGATCTCCGGTTGAATTGCCGAAGGCGGCAAAGGGCTGGCGTCCGATCATCAGGTGGATGCCCTCCGGTTTGCCGGCGTTATTGTCGTTCAACAGCAGCTTCGGATCCCTGGTCAGAAACGGCTTGCCGCTCTTGTCATAACCGAAGCTTGTGCCGCCTGCTGTTCCGACGACCTGCTCAGGCGGAATACCGTAGACCTGTTCGGCGTACATCCGCACGAAATCCTGTCCACCCCCGGTGACAATGTATGTCCTGTAGCCGCTGTCTCGCATATGCTTGAGCACTTCGTGCATCGGCTGGTAGGTCAACTCGGTGTAGAGCTTTTTCCAGCGTGGATCGCGGGCTGATCCGAGCCATTGCCTTGCCTGACCCTCGAACGTGTCGACGCTCATGCCGGTCAGTGTCGCCACCAGAATCTTCATGAGCTGGTCAGTCGGCAGTTTCGCGATAGCCTCGCGGTCTCCGGTCAACACCGTCTTGAATGGCTCGACATTCGCCAGTTCCGGCTTTGCCTTCACCACTGCCGGCACCCGATCGAGGCAGTACACCACCTGGCTGTACATCGGATGCTCAACCCAGAGCGTGCCATCCTGATCGAACGTCGCAATGCGTTGTTCCGGAGGCACAAACTTCGAACTCGACTTATCTGTGGTGGCGTGAATGAAGTCGAGGATTGCCTTCTTGGCCGGCCCGTCGTTCCATGACGGCAGAGGGTCTCCCAGCGCATGAGCTTCAGGAGGAAGAACAAACTCGGCACCGCCAGCAACAAGTGAAGCAGCAGCGGCCGCCGCTCCGAACTGCAGCAACTGCCGTCTCGATAACTCAGTACCTGAAGATTTGTTCATCACACCTCCACTCAGACTTTTGTGAACGTCTGGTCCGAGCAGGTTTGCCGAGCGAGCCCATCACTTCTTCGGCTGGACGGAATGCAATTTCTTCATTGCGGTGCCGTATTCCCCCAGGTGATAAGCCGATGCAGCGGCGGGGGGAGAAGGTAAAATCGTCGAACGGCTCGGAGCCAAGGGTCTTCAAAAAGTCGGTGGTACCGGCGCCGATGACGGACGGCTAACTCGCCGCCAAAACGTTCTTTAGCGGTTGCTATTTGAGCGCGAGAGAGAAATTGATGGAACTGTCTCTTGGGACAGTTAGAGTAGAAAGCGCTTCCTCGTTCGTAACAGTGAGGACGCAACTTACTTTCTCGCCTCTCTTCTGGGAGACACAGCGGGCGTTCCCCTGGTTTGATGATTCGCCCGCTTCACGAGAGGCTCGTGCCTCTACAGACACTCTGCGGTCTAATCGGCTGTGCCTATGACTCGAACGGCGTGCTTTAGATCCATCAAAGGCAATGGATTGTCCGGGTGCTGCAGGTCCGGAGACGTGTCATTCGACGCTCCGCCGGGAAAGCGCTTGATGTTCGGGAAATCGACGATCGACTTGTCAAACTCTCCGATCGGTATCGCGGCTAGTGAAACAACCCACCCATTGTCGTAGCCCGCATAGCGGCCAGGCGACGTGGTCGGGAGACGCGTGCTTACCGCACCGTTGAACGTCATATCGTATTTCTCGAATGGATCCATCGTCAGGTTGTATACCGAGCCGCAGCAGCCTAGATCCTGCTTGGCGCCAAGCCAGGTGTCCTTGGATGTATACAGATATTTCCAGGCAATCTTGATATCCGGGTTAGTAGGATCGTCTCCGACGTCGACGCGAGCGCCGGCAAAACTCTCACCGTCGATATAGATCCACCCGTTGCGTGCCGAATGCTTCGCCTTGCCCAGAATGTAGGCGCTGTTGTCGATACTGTCGAAATAGATCGGCTTGCCGTCGTTGTCTTTCCACGCACCGTGAGGCGGCGGGGTCAGACCTACCATCGTCGCCAGCGTTGACCAGCAGTCAATGTGCGACATCATTTCGCCGTAGCGCGCGCCGGCAGGAATATGGTTTGGCCACCACATGATGCCGGGCACGCGGAAGCCGCCTTCAAACGGCGAGCCCTTTTCCCCACGGAACGGCACTGTGCCCGCGTCCGGATAGGCGTCCTGCCATGCGCCGTTGTCGGCGGTGATGATGACAATGGTGTTGGGCGCATCGGCGCGGATCTCATCCATGACTTTGCCGATGTTGTAGTCCAGTTCCAGCATGGAGTCTGAGTAATTGCCGAGGTGCGACTTGCCCTCAAACTGCTTGGCGGGAATGTTCGGGTTATGCATCTTCATGAAGTTGACATCCATGAAGAACGGCTTGCCGCTGTGCGCGTGCGCCTTAATGTATTCGACCGCTGAGTCAGCCTGACGGATGTCGAAATCATGCAGGTAGTCGTAATCAATACGCGCAACTTTGGTCGCGGGTTTGCCGGCGACGCCTTCCCACTCATAGAGGTTGACGATCTTCTGATATTCCTCCCAGTAAGCGGTGTTGTACTTGGGAAACCAGGGATGCGCGAAGAACGCGGTGTAGTCATAGGTGTAAACACCCGGATAGTAAGCAGCGAACTCTTTCATTTCGTCGAAGCCGTGCTCGATCGGGTAGAACTTAGGCTGATCTCCCAGATGCCACTTACCCGAGAAGTAGGTCGAATAGCCGTTCTTCTGGAAGAACTCGGCAATCGTGGGTGTGCTCTTGGTGAGACCGTTCTCATCGCCGGGCACAACCACCACCGAGAGGGCCGAGCGGATCGGAATGCGTCCGGTCATAAACGAAGCCCGGCCCGCAGTGCAGCTCGCCTGGCCATACCAGCTCGTAAAAACAGCGCCTTCCTGGCCCACCCGATCGATGTTCGGCGTCGGATGGCCAAGATTCGCGCCACCTCCATATACCCCGAAATCGCTCCACCCTGTGTCGTCGGTCATCAACATCACAAGGTTAGGTCGTTGCGAATTATCATTCTCCGCTGTTGCAGCCGACGCCACGGCGGCGCCTGCCATCAATACGCTTGAGACTGAAAGCGCCGCTAATCCTAACTTGGACGTCTGTCTGCTAGGTTTCATGATTGGCTCCTTTCAAATGCAGCTTTTCCGTCATCGACGTCAGCGTGAGCGTTGAACAGGAGACCCGGACATCACAACCAGGCTGGGGTTGCCGATCCAACACTTCTGTGTGGCGATCGCCATTTCAACCTGATGGGTGATTGAAGAGAACTGTCACCTGCGACAGTTAGAGTCGAAAGCCTACTGATAGCACTTCTGGGAAGCGATTAGTTACAGCTGTCGCAAGTGACAGTTGTGACCATCACTGGTAGATGCGAAGGTCGCTATTGCGAGTTCCATCCGGGAGTTGTGTAACAAGACTCGCCAGGCGCCAGGTGTAAGGCTTCTAGCTAGACCTCACGCACTCTCAAACGACACCTGCCAACGCGGAGGCCACTGTGAACTTCGTCAAGTCTCCAGGAAAATCTTTGGCCTGCGTCTTGCTCTTGTCGTATTTGGTGGCCGGAGGGCTTCTTTGCTATGCACAAGAGAATGCTAATGGCGGTTCCATACAGGGCGATCCAGCTCCTGTGGCCACAACGCATGACTCGGAGGACGCCGCTCATGCCGACAAAGTCGCGGAAAATGATTCCGGCAGGAAAGACGAGGGCAAGCACAGATGGGATCTGGATCCGAACGGCGCAATCGTCGCTGCACCTCTGCCCATTGTGAGCCCCGCACTCGGTGCCGGCATTATCCCGGTTCTCGGCTACATTACTCCGATTCCCGCGAAGGACAAGGCAGTCGAACCTTCGGTTTTCGGCGCTGCCGGCCTGATTACGGACGATGGTAGTCGTGGATGGGGGTTAGGTACAGATCTCTACATCGATAAAGCCCGCTATGAAGTAGAAACTGTCTATGCCAAGGGCAATCTTGACTACAACCTTTACGGCGTCGGCTTCGAAAATGGAGATGCCGGACTGAAATTGCCTCTGGAGCAGACAGGTCACTTCTTCTTTCTTAAAACATTGCGTCGTATCGGTTGGGACTTCTACGCTGGCATTCGCTTCATCGACGGAAGTTCGTTCATCACGCTCAAACCGACTTCTGAGAAAACGCCGCCGATCCCTCCTGACGTGGGACTGCATACAGATCTGCGAGCCCTTGGCATGGAAGTATGGCGCGACTCCCGCCCCAATCGCTTTTACCCTCTGAAAGGAAGCGTAATTGACTTCACCGGTGATTTCTTTGCCTACAACCTCGGCAGCAAATACTCGTTCCAGTCCTACAAATTCACCTTCAACAAATATTGGAGTCTCACCGATAAGCAGGTGCTGGCATACAACTTCCACTGGTGCGGGACAGGCGGATCGCCGCCCTTCTATGGCAACTGCATCTATGGAACAAACAACGAACTCCGCGGCTACACTGCTGGCCGATATCTGGACCGCTACATGTTCGCTACTCAACTCGAGTATCGCCTGGTGTTGCCGTGGCGTTTCGGTCTGGTGGGCTTTGGCGGAGTCGGCTCAGTAACTCCCGGCGGAAACCAGTTGCGGCTCAACCAGTTCCTCCCCGCTGGAGGAACTGGCATCCGCTACTTACTGAGCAAGAAGTACCACGTCAATCTGCGCACTGATTTTGCCTGGGGCAAGGATAACTTCACCTGGGGCGTCGGAGTAGGAGAGGCCTTCTGACTCACGGTGCTATCGCTTTGAAGTTCTGGTGCATCGACCACGCCTTGGGAGGTGAATTGATGGGAGGAATAAAACATGAAGGCAATTACCGTAGAGCCGATGCTGGCCGGTAGCGCGCAGCTTGAAGACGTTCCAGAACCTGACGCGCGCGAAGGAGAGGTGCTCGTCGAAGCCATCGCTGTCGGCGTGTGCGGAACGGATGTTGAGATCGTGGAAGGAAAGTACGGCTGGGCTCCTTCCGGCAACGCGAAATTAGTTCTGGGTCATGAGTCCCTGGGCCGGGTCATCGATCCCGGCGCGAGCACTGCGCTGAAAAAAGGCGATCTGGTAGTCGGCATTGTGCGCCGTCCCGACCCTGTTCCCTGTCCTAACTGCGCTGTCGGTGAATGGGATATGTGCCGCAACGGTCGATACACCGAACGCGGCATTAAAGAGCACAACGGCTTTATGTCGGAACGTTGGCGTATCGAGCCTGATTACGCCATGAAGATTCATCCCTCTCTCGGCCTGCTCGGAGTGTTACTGGAACCCACGACCGTGGTTGCCAAAGCATGGGAACAAGTCATGGCCGTGGGCCGGCGCGCTTTTTGGGAGCCCCAGACGGTTTTAGTAACGGGTGCTGGACCGATCGGCCTCTTGGCGGCATTGCTGGGCAAACAACGCGGACTTGAGATCCACGTTCTCGATCGGATCGATTCCGGTCCTAAACCTGATCTTGTCCGTTCCCTTGGAGCCACCTATCACTCCGGGGCTATTTCAGGGCTGGGCTTCGAGCCGGACATCATCATTGAATGCACTGGAGTCGGACAGGTGATAGCCGACTCCATTCGCGCGGTTGCTGCCGGTGGCGTTGTCTGTCTTACGGGCGTCGGCAGCGGTGGTCGCACTGGCGGACTGCCAATCGCCGATGTCGCGGCTCACGGAGTGCTCAAGAACAACGTCGTCGTCGGAAGCGTAAACGCCAATAAACGTCACTGGTACAAGGCCGGCGAGGCGCTTGCCCGAACCGATCTCGCTTGGCTGGCACAGCTCATCACCCGTCGGGAGCGCCCTGCGGACTTTACGAAAGCCTTAACGCGAACAGCGGAAGACATCAAGGTGGTCATTCAATTCGCCGAAGCTTGACTCCGGAACTTACTGAACCGCCTTGGCCGTGGCTTTACCTTCGTCCTTTAATCCGACGGCCGTCTTTTCTCCGGCCTTCTCGGTGTACTTGACCGAGACTTTGCTGCCCTCGCCGATCTCTTTGCCTCGGAAACAACAATATCCTTCGCATTCAGCAGCAAGAGCCGCGCTTCGCAGCCCGGCCCTTACCGACGAATTCTCTCTCTTGGGGGAGAGAGCACTACATACTGGCACCTTCTTCGATGCCCTTATTAACAATCACCTTCACATCTACGCGTTGGTTAATGTCCTGCCCTTGAGTCGTCTGGTTGCTCACCGCCGGATGGCTTGCGCCATACCCCGCAGGAACGAGAATCCGTCTCATCGGCACGTTGGCCGAATCGCGGAGATAGTTTGCCACCACCGCCGCGCGGTCATCGCTCAGCTTCAGATTCTCATCTCGCGTCCCTGTGCTCGAGGCATAGCCGGCAATCTCGATCATGTAGTTCTGGATTGCCGAAGCATCGCTCGCCAGTTTGCTCAGCGCTGCCTTGTCATCAGGAGACAAGGAATCCTGGCCGGCTGGAAAGAATAGATCTGCCTCGACGATCGTCTTGTAATCCCCCAGATCCGACACGCGTTTGTTCACCAGCGCAACGGCTTGCGCATCCGTGACTGCGACAGCGCCTGCAGCCACCGCCACCTGGCCGGCCTGATTCGCCGATGCCTGGGCAACGTCAGCCGACACCTGTGCCACGTTAGCTGAGGTCTGCGCCTGGTTTGCCGCGGCTACACCTTGATCCGCGGTCGCTTGGGAGTGCGCCGCTGCGGCCTGGTTGGCCTGGATCTGCTGTTCCTCGGCTACTTCGACTGCAAAGACGTTGGGATCGAAGGTGATCTTATTGGCATCGAGCTGACCCTTCGCGTTTCCGAGTCCTTCTGCCTCGATCGTCAGTCCCGGCACCATGGCCGTGATATCCATATCCGCGTGGCGCAGCCGGAAATCCCTCTTCCGTTCAATCTTCGTTGTATCTGTAAGATCGATTACTGCGATGTCGCCGGTTTTCTTCTCGCGAATCGTGACCAGGTCACCGTTTCGCGACTGGATTATGCCCGTGACCTTCGTCTTCTTGCCTGGCTCAAATTGCTGACCGCCTGCGTTGCATAGGCCGCCCAGCAATAACAGCGCTATCGTGCCGTGAAACACTGCTAGTGTTGAATTCCTGATGCGAAAACTCATTGGAGTTCCTCCTCTCGGCCCTCGCCGACAAAGCTTTTGAATTGGGAGCACCTGCAAGGCCGAGGCCCAGATGCAGAGCTTGTTCGCCCGATTGTTACTTCACTACAAATGGGGAAGGGTGGACACTGTCACCTGCGACAGGCATAACAGCCTCCACAGGACTCTCGCCTAAGTCGAGGCTTTGAGCTAACTCGTTATTGAACTGGAGACGAAGATCCGCCCCGCGAGAGCTTCATGTATGGCGGGAACAAGATCCGTGGCAACCTCGCCCTTCGTAACGTATCCAGAAGCGCCTGCAGATAGAGCCGCATGGACGAAGTCCTGCCCTGTGTGAACCGTCAGAAATACAACCTTCGTCGGTTGTTTCGCGCTGCGCAGTTGCAGAGCTGCCTGCAGTCCGTTAAGAACAGGCATGGATATGTCGATCACCAGTACATCAGGATTCAGGCGAAGGGTCGCCACCACCGCATCCCGCCCATTGTTCGCGGTGCCGACGACTTCGAAGTCCTCGCCGAGGAGTCCGCATACTCGTTGCAGAGTTGCCTGATGATCGTCAGCGAGCAATATCCGAATCTTGCTCATAAGCTTCCCGCATCTCGGCACGCACGAGACTCAGAGCATTCTTTCCTCTGCGCCCGCGCTCGCCTACTGTCCGATGTGACAGTAGGCCACCGTTTTCCAGGTCAGCTTCGGTCATTCAACCGCCACTTAGCCCGACGGGATGATGGAATGCTTAACGGCATACTGCACGAGTTCAGCGTTGTTCTTGAGGCCTAGGTCTTCCATGATCCGGTACTTGTGATAGCGCACCGTCCGGTGAGAAATGTTCAGGATGTAAGCGACCTCTTTCATCGAGCGCCCCTCTGCCAGCAGCTGAAGCACTTCTCGCTGGCGCTCACCAAGCTCCTTTTGCTGGTTCAGCGATCTCGGGTCGCGGATGAACATTTCCTCTATCGCCTGGCGGATCTGCGGCGTAACATAGCTCAGCCCGCGAAGCGCATTTTGCACCGCCTTCAGTAGTTCCTCTTCCTCAGAGTTCTTTAACAGATAGCCTGATATGCCAATGCGCAGGGCTTCGTTTGCGAGCATGGGGTCTGGATTCATAGTCAGGAAGATAATCTTTACCTTGGGCGTCAGCCTTTTTAGCTCTCGTCCCGCGTCCAGCCCGTTCAGCAAAGGCATTCCCACGTCAACGAGCACTAAATCCGGCTTCAGTTCCACGGCTTTCTTCACCAGCGAATGCCCATCTTCAACTCGGCCGATTACATCGTATTCGGGCTCCAGAAGCCTCTGAAGCGCCGCAGAGAACATCGTGTGGTCGTCGGCCAGCAATATCGTCGTTCGTTTCATGGAATGGCTGGGACGTTCATACTTCCCTGAATCGCCAACAGTCTAGGTCGAATGCCGACTACTCCTCTACTGTCGCAAGTGACAGTAGAACATCCTGTTACGAAGGAAAATCATAGAACTTAGAAGTCACACAAAAAGGGTCTTCTTGGGCCGGAGTTCACTCCGGCCTGATTTTTGTCACGCGCTCAATGCTTAACCTATGAAACCCGCTTCTCATGCCGCCCCCGCAACGCCTTCCGGTTCTTCTTCAGGAGATCCATGCCTCTCACTGACCACCGGGACGACAACGAGAATCCTTGTCCCCACACCAACCTCGGATTCCACATGGAGGCTGCCATGCACCAGGTGTACCCGCTCCTGCATGCTCACCAGCCCGAGCCCGCGGTTTTGCTTCGCTGCCTCCACATCAAAACCTCGGCCTGCATCGCTCACAACAAGCTGAATCTCCTCCTCTGTCGCGGTCAGTTCTACTCGATAGTCGCTCATCCCGCTGTACTTCACCGCGTTATGTAGTGCTTCCTGCGTCACGCGAAACAGGCACAACGAAACTTCCCGCGGTAACTCTGCAGGCACATCCTTGTCGGTGAACTCGATGCCGACCTCGTGTTGTTTCGAAAACTCGTAACAGAATCCCCGAATCGCAGCTACGATCCCGAGATAGTCCAGTCTCGACGAATGCAGTTCGTGCGAGAGCGACTGAACATCGCCCGCGATCTCCGAACAGTGCTGCCGGATCTCCTTGAGTCTTAGCTTCGCCGCGTCGGGCGACTCGTTCACGCTGCGGTTCGCCTGGTCCAGTTCCATCGACAGCAGCGCCAGCCTCTGGCAGATATCGTCGTGGAGGTCCCTCGCTATGCGGCTGCGCTCCTTCTCCTGCGCCTCGATCAGTTGACCGCTCACCTTCTCAAGATCATGCTGCGCCATCTTTTGGTCTGTCACGTCGATGGCCGAACCGATAAATCCTGCGAATGATCCATCCCCACTCAGCCTCGGAGACGCCACATCAAGCATCCAGCGATAGATGCCGTCGCTGCGCCGCAGCCGGTATTCATGCGAAAACGACTGGCGATCTTTCAGGGACTGCGAAACAACATCCTGAACATTTCTGCGATCGTCCGGATGCACATATTCCATCCACGAATCGCCATATCCGGCATCAGGATCCGTCCCCGTAAAGGCCATCCGCCGTTCATTCAGATACGTGATCTTGCCCTGCTCATTACACATCCACACGAGCGTGGGAGTAGTCTCCGCCATCACCCTGAAGCGCTTCTCGCTCTCCCGCAGCAGAGCTTCAGTTTTGCGTTTTCTGGCCCGCTCCCACAGCAGGCCAATGACCAACACTAGTAGAGCGAAGATCACTCCCGCCACGGCAATGACGTACCGTCGGTAGCTCTCCCAGAACGAAGGTGGCCGGTACAGAATCACGCTCCCCGCTGGCAGCGCCGACTCCGGAATATGCCAGCGCTGCATCGCCATCCAGTTCACGCGGATTTGCAAATCGGAATCATACGTAACAGGAATGTTCTCCGGCCGCTCGCCTGACAGCACTCGCGCCACTATCTCACCATTCAGGGCAGCATCCTTGAAAATGTTACGGTACGCCCCGCCAACGCCTCCGCGTTCCAGCGAAAGCCCTGGCCATGCAGAATAAGTTGGCATGTGCTGCGTAACTGCAGCCAGAACCTCATAAACTCCGAACGCCGGCAGCGCCAGATCATCCGGCCTCATCTGAAACAAGGCCACGGTGTGAGGGGGTAGCGCGGCGATCTTGTCCAGAATATCCGGACTGGGCGGCCCCATGATGTCGATCTCTCTTACTCTGTTCTGCCGGCGAACAAGCTCAGAGTGCGTGACTGCAAGCCAGCGTTTCTCCGAACTCGATGGGCCCGAAAAGACAGCAACTGAAGTTGTATCTGGATTGAGATGAAGCGCGAGGTCAATCGTCTCCCGTATCCCCAGCGTACTCATCACACCGGGCACTCCCGGTGCTTTCTTCCGAATATCGAGATTGTTAAGGTCTGTAAAGACGATCGGTACACCCGGGAACATCCGGTCCCGGTATCGCATGGCAAAATCGAGCACCGGATAGGTCGCAGCAACGACTACATCCAGTTTCAGCCCGCCGTACCCAGCGCGGAGAGTCTCTGCCAGGATCTCTCGGTAAGCTTCCTCGTCGAATCGCTGGTTTGCCACCGATACGGTATAGAAGTTGATCTCCCCCGGAACGCGAGACCGCACCGTCGATTCCATCACCGTCCAGCTCTGCGGGAGACTGATCCAGTTGTGCAGGATAAGTACGTTCTTCACCTTGGTCTGCGCCAAAGCGGCAGGACAGCTGGCAATGCAGAGCAGAACACCTGAGACCAGGATGGTTACAAACAAAAAAAAATCCCGGATGCCGAAACGCTTCATGCCATTCCGTTGCGCTTGGACTCGCAATCTCCTCACCAATCCCCCCAGCTGTCACCAATGCGAGGCCGGAGCGTGGATTCAACCAGATCCGAGAAGGGAAGGTCGTCGCGGTTAAGGCGACTGAAAAGCATAAACACATGCCTGGATTTGTCTTTGGCAATCGTGAGAGGAACGCTGAGGAATAAAAGAAGACCAGCCAGCAGGATCTTAAGAACCGGAGAAATACCCCGCACGCCGAAACGTCTGGTGCAGCCGCATTGCGCCTGGATTCGCAATTTCTTCACCAGCCCTTTTACGATCACAACTGGCGCCTTTGGTTAAGCCCGCATAGCAACGCGCGAAACCGATTATCTTGTCAGAATAATGTTCTCTGGCGGTCAGCCGTCACACCAAATAGGAAACAAAGCAGCGCTCATCACAACAGGATTTACGCCCGCCAGCTACAACATGCGGGAATTGTAGCGCGCCGGATCATGTTTTAACAGTTAAAACCGCGTTCGATTTCGCGACGAAGCCTGATAGGCCACCCGCGGCACCGCCGCACTTGCCGTGGGAATCGGACAGATCTTCGTCCGTGCGATGGAAGTAAAGAAAAAGAACCGGCACCGGATTTTTGGAAGACAGAGACACTCCGGCTCAAAACCGGAGTGTCTTTGGCGCTCACTCGGCGATCTCGTGGAAGGCCCGATCACAGAGGAGCGAACGCGACTCCTGAATCTCTACTTGAGAATCACGACCTCTGCATTACCGTTCCCGCACATTCCGTAGATCGCCCCGGAAAGGCACGCTCCTGCGGAATACCGGAAACAGCCGGGCGTTTTGGCCGTCGTGGTCACTGACTTATCGGAACCGCCGATGATATCTGGAGTATCGAAGGGTGACTTCGGCCCCATGTCGACAACAAAGCCCTGATGCTTGGTATCGCTCTTCCAGGTCACCTGCGTTCCTGCCTTCACGCAAAAGGTTGAGTTTCCTTTTGCCCCGGGAAAGCTGGGAGTCGCAGATGCAGCATTCGCAGTCCTTTTCACATCCACGGAACACGATCCCGAGCAGGTGTTGGCTGCTGTGCAAAGGGCCGTCGGATCGGCTTCCTTACAGGCATACGAGTTTTTTTGAGCGAAAGCGCTTTGAAGTTGCGCCAGCAGGACCAGGGCCAGCGCTGGCACTGCGCATCGGACAAGCATTCGATAAATCGTCATAAACTCACCTCGCGATCGAGAGAAGCATCCTCGCCGTTCAAGCTGGTCCGAACATCGGCGTTAGTTAACTCCAGCCGTACCCTTCCAATCGATAATGCCGGAAAGTCTCCAGGGATTCTGGTTGAGATCCCACTGCAGCTGACCTTCTTTATCGAGAACGAGCTGCGCCAGCGGATAGAGCACTCCTGTGCTCTTGCTCTTATCCTGATCGTTCAGTTCGATGATGCCCGCCGTTAAGTCGAAGGACTGTGTCTGGCTGTCCGTCCATGCCTCGGCAAACCTGATCTGTCGGCTGGTGAGGAAAATGATCTTCCGCCCCGTCGGCGTGGGTATCATTTGGATATACGAGCAATCGTTACCCAATGTGCCCGTGATCTCGACGTGCCCCACCGCCCTCATTTTCCAGAGCGCGTTGTATAGACCTTGATTCTGCGCCTTCTCGTAGGCCTGCACGAGAATGTTCCGGTCGGCTGGCGTCGAGAACTCGTAAATGTTCAGCGTTACACCAATATTGGCGCCCAACTGTGTGCCCGTGCCGTAGGCTTGCGCGTCAATGGTTTCGTACTTGTCCCTCGCTGCGACCGTCGGACCGGCGCTTACCAATATCCCGAGCAGGATTGCGCTCAGCGATCCGTATTTCAGAACACCACTGGAAATCTTTCTGGGTAAGTGCATACTCCTCGCTCCTTTCGCGAACTGAGGCCTCACCTTAACCCGATGCCTTGCCGTCTACCACTGTCACTTGCGACAGCCGCTTCATGCCGTGTCCGTTCTATGACTGCCTGGGCGGGTAGTTCTTGAGAAGCTTCTGCATCGCCCTATCGAGATTCTTTTGGTTTTTCTGCTGATTTGAACTGGGGTCGAGTGTCTTCGTGGCGCGACCAGTCCAGACAAGGGTTTTTGTGGATGGATCATACATGTCGAGCACAAGTGTTCCAACTTCGATGGTTGAGCTGGTGGCAGTGCCCATTCCGCCTCCCAGCCGCCATCCCCCACCCATCCCGTAGGCATTCCACTGTCTCTGTTGATCCATGGAAGTTTGGTAGCCAACATAGAGGTCTGCCTTATCACTTTCGGTGAGCGTCAGACCCTTTCCCTGCAATTGCGAATTGATAGCATCCTTAATCTGCGTGTCCAGGATCTGATTCGGATACTGAGCGCCCTGGACCGTTACCCACTTGTAGGTGTGGAATTTCGTAAAATCCGTTCCCGGCATGAAGTTGGATGTGACGTTTTGCGCCGCTGCTGCCATTACGCCAAACAACGACAGAGCAAGTACCAAGAAGCATGTGCCGCGATTTATTCGCATAGGCTCTCCCTTCCTGTTCATAATGGGGAGCGCATTCGGCCGGTGGAACTGTCACTTGAGACAGGTCACACCGGTACTTCCGCCAGTATTGGTCTTCCTCAATCAATGTTTATGAGCGGATATTGGCGGTCCTTCGCAGGTCTCTGATCAGCGCGTCGGCCGAATCTAAGACAAAGCTACTTGGCTCGCTTGCTGCTTGTTTGCCGGGGTTTCGGCTTGGGCCGGCCTTCGAGATTGAGCGCCACTGCAGCGCGGATGAGATCCGTTAGCGCCGCCTCATTGACCTTCTCGCCTTCATGGATATCGATAGCGCGCCTTACATTCCCGTCGAGGCTGGAGTTGAACAGACTTGAGGGATCCTTCAACGAAGCTCCCTTTGCAAACGTCATCTTGACGACGCTCTTGTAGGTTTCTCCCGTGCAGACGATGCCGTTGTGGTACCAGACAGGCGTCCCCCTCCACTTCCACTCTTCGACGATCTCAGGGTCGGCCTTGTGAATGACTTCTCGCACCTTTGCGAGCGTCTTCCCGCGCCAGTCCCCAAGCTCCTTGATCTTCTGGTCGATAAATGCAGAGGCAGGTTCCATAGGATGGCCTTTCTTATATAGCTTATATAGCTCCGACTCTCGCTCTGAACCCGGTCAAGGGATGCAGGATAGGATGGGCAGGCATTTCATAACGTCAGGACTTATGCTTGCCCTCGTTCGCTGTAGCTGCCGAGTACGATAGCTCAACAAAGCCGTTCTTGTAAGCGACCACATTCTTCAAATCCCACTTTTGCTCCGTGAGTGAACCACCGAACAACCGGAGACCTTCACCCAACAGGACAGGCGCAACTATCAACCTGATTTCGTCCACCAGACCAAGTTCGAGAAAGCGCTGGCACAACACGGCTCCGCCCACGAGCCAGATGTTTCGATATCGAGGCGCGAGTTTTTCATCAACCAGTGTCTTGAGATCGCCCGAATATAACTCGACGCTCTTCCTTGCCGCCGGCCATTCTCTGCTGGTCACCACCACCACGGGAGTATCGCCATAGGGCCAGCCCAGCTCAAGCGCGTGTTCATATGTGCGCGAGCCGAGTACATAACAGTCGATCGATTTCACGAAGGCGGCGGCTTCCTCCTCCGAAACGGAAACCCCGGCTTCATAGACGCTTCCCGGGCTATCCATCCAGGAGATACTGTTGTCCTTCTTCGCGATGAAGCCATCCAGACTGGAAACCGCGTGCAAAGTCACACTTCGTCCCTTTGCATCTCCTCTGCTGGTAGACATCGTCCCTCCTGGCTCTTGCCTTTCCGTCTGCGACTCGAAGCAGCTCCCCACGTCAGCCACTGCGTCGCCGGCGGCGCCACCTGCCGGCATAGGGCAACACGAACAAGTACATACCGGTGAGCCACATCAAGGCGAGCACTGCCACCGCCGTGAGCCCCAGCTTATTGTTGTACTTCCTCTCTACCACAGCGACGCCATTGACGATGACTACCAGCGTAAAGGCTATGGACAGCCAGCGGTGGGTCTGCCGAATCCATTTGTTCCAGTTCAATGGGACCTCCTCACGACTTCTGCGTCGCTTTAGGCGGCAAATGCGCCTCGACACCGAACTGCTTTGCGTACTCGCCGGCCAGTCGCTGCCAGCCGCTTAACTTCATGGCGTCAGCTCCGGCGATGCGTCGAATCGGCTCACCCTCCAGGTACCGCTTCAGGACGTCGAAGCAGATGTGCCAGCCCGCGGCGCCCCATGAGATGAAGCGGCGATCGATGCTGTGCCACAGCGTCAGGCGCGTGTCGCTGCCCAACGGCTCAAGCTCCCACCGGATATCGTCGTACTCCAGCACCCTGGGAGCATCGGCTCGCGCCACTCTTGTTTCGGAAACCCGCCCCGTACCCACCCAGGTGAGCTTCACCTTGGCTCCCACTGTATCCAGAATCCCATCGGCCTCAAAGGGCGCCCACTCGCGCAGATGCACCGGATCGGTCAGCGCCTGCCAGACCTTCTCCGGCGGGTGGAGCAGTTCTCTGACAAGGATGAGCGTCCATTTCTCTCCGTCCTTTCGTATCTGCGCCACGCTGGCGGAACCCGGTGCGTACTGCTCGCGATTGGTCACCTTTTTCTCCTTGTATCCGTTAGCGTCCATCGGCGATCCCGCTGAACGTCCACCCTACCAGCGCTTCAGCTCCGTTACCTGAATAAAATTGCCGCAGGTGTCGTTCAGCATGGCGATCTTGGACGCCGTCACGTCCATCGGCGGCATGGTGAACTCCGCACCGCTGGCTTTCATGCGCTCGTAATCGGCCTGCAAGTTGTCGCTAAAGAACATGGCAGCGGGTTGGCTTTGCTGGAACAGAGCCTGCTGGTAGGCTTTCGCAGCCGGGTTGTTATTGAGCGCCAGTTGCAGTTCGGTGCCGTCCGGCTCATCGGGTGAGGCCACGGTCAGCCAGCGATACGGGCCCTGGCTGAAATCGGTCTTCTTCACAAAGCCCAGCACTTCGGTATAGAAGCGGAGAGCCTTCTCCTGGTCGTCCACGTGTACGGTGGTCACTTTAATTTTCATCTCGTTTTTCCTTTGTCCCGTCGCGGTTTGGGCCGCGCCGTCTTCTTCTCGTGTTCCTTTTCGTTGGCGTTGATCCGATCCATCCGGTCGAGATGCCGTTCGAGAGCATCAATGTGAACGGACCAGAACCGGCGAAACTGTTCAAGCCAGGCATCCATCTCCTGAAATGGTTCAGGTTTCAGCCGGTAGAGACGGCGCTGTGCGTCCACCGTGGATTCGACGAAACCCGCTTCGCGCAGTACCCGCAGGTGCTTTGACACCGTTGGTTGCGGCATACGAAGTCGACGCTCGATCTCTCCAACCGAATGCTGTGACGAGACCAGCAGGCTCAGGATCGCGCGGCGGTTCGGCTCCGCAATAATTTCAAAGACAGATTCCACGCCTCTTGATATACCCTAATGCGTATATACGTGTCAAGGCATATAACCAGGGCTGGACATCGGCAGCATGTGGAGACATCGCGGCATCAACGAAGAAACAGAGCCGATGTTCCTTGCCGTCTTCTGCGTCTCCCCTGTTTTGCGTGATGCTGTTGCTGCTATTCTTCTCGCAGGACAGAAGAGAAAGCGGCAATGCAGCTTATCTCCAGCCGCCCCCAAGGGCAGCATAGAGCTGAACCAGGGAAGCCGCTTCTTGTGATTGGGCGTCCGCCAGTTTAAGCTGCGCGTCGTAAAGATCCGTGTCGGTGGCAAGAACTTCGATGTAGCTCGTGTTGCCTCCTGCGTAACGCAGCCTGGCGAGGCGGACCGCATCCGCTGCCGAAGCAACCGCTCTGGTCTGCTCATCCCGGCGGTTCCGGGTCTCCTGATACGCGGTAAGAGAGTCTGACACGTCCTTCAGCGCGTTCAGGATTGCTTTTTGGTAGCTGGTCAGGGTTTCTTGCTGTTCAGCTTGAGAGAGCCGGTAGTTGTTGCGAATGCGGCCGCCGGCGAAGATAGGTTGCGAAAGCGACGCTGCCGCATACCAATATGCATTCTTGCCATCGAAGATACTTTGCAACTGGTTACTGGCGGAGCCGCCCACGCTTGTCAGAGATATCTGCGGAAAGAACTGAGCCTTGGCGACTCCGATGCGCGCGTTGGCGGCGATCAGCGCCGCTTCCGCCTGCTGGATATCTGGCCGCCGTTCAAGTAACTCCGATGGTAGCCCGGTTGGAATCTGTACGGGATGGGGCTCATCCTCGATCTTCAATCCGCGATCGATCTCCTGTGGCGGATGGCCGAGAAGAATACTGATGGCGTTCTCCTGGGCCGCAATCTGACGGCGAATCTCCGGAAGATCGGCCTGCGCGGTGTAGAGCAGTTCCTCGGCCTGGCGTGTATCGGCTCGCGATCCCGCGCCGTAGTTTTCGAGCGACTGCGTCAGCTTGAGTGAATCCTGCCGAGCCTTGATCGTGTTCTTCGTGATCTCCCACTGCGCATCGAGGCTGCGAAGCTGAAAATACGCGGTCGCCAACTGCTCTATGAGCGAGGCTCGCGTTGCGCGCTGCGCCCACTCGCTTTCCAGGAGTTCGGCTCGTGCCGCCTCCGTCTGGCGGCGATAGAGACCCCAGAAGTCAAGATTCCATACCGCGGAGGCATTGAAGCCTCCTCCGTTAACGAAGTCGGTCGACGTGCCGTTGGTGTTCTGATACGCAAGACCTGAAGGAAGCTGCAGAGCGGTATAACCGCCTCCTGCGCTGACAGAGGGCAGCTGTTGTGAGCGAACGATGCCGACCTGCGCCTGTGCTTCGAGGACTCGTTGCGCTGCAATCCTGAGATCAAGATTGTTTGCGAGTGCCTCCGCGATAAGGCTTTGCAGCACTGGATCTGTAAAAATACTTTTCCAGTTCTGTTCCCCAATGGATGCCGCCTGGGTTGGCGAAGCAGCGATCTCGGGCGCCATCGCTCCGCGGTAAGACTGCGGCACATTAATGGCTGGCCGCTGATAGTTTGGGCCGACCTCGCAGCCCACCACCAGGAGGGCCAGGATCCCGTAGAGAATAACCCGGCCCGCGACCCTGAGGCTCTCGTCTAATTTATTGGACTTCGACATGCTCTCCCTCGACAAGCAGGTCGCTGGGACTGGCGACCAGTGACTCGTTTCCGTCAAGGCCCGCAAGGATCTCCACCTCTTTCCCCATGTCTTTGCCGATCGTCACCGGAACGAAGTGCAGCTTTCCGTCCGCATCCACCGTGACGACGTGCATGCCTGCGCGATCGATCACAAGCGAACTCGTGGGGATAATCAGAGACGAACGCCGCTTCGGCAGGGTGAACTGCACCTGCGCATACATCCCCGGCAGCAGCGACCCATCGCGATTATCGATCTGAACCTCGGTCCGCAAAGTACGCGCCGCATCGTTCAGAGCGGACGCATTACGAACCACAGTCCCGGTGTAAGTGCGCCCTGGACGTTCCGAGATGAGAACCGTTGCCTTCTGGCCATCCTGAATATTCACCGCCTGGGACTGAGGCACATCCACGTAGATGCGAAGCGTGTCGTTCTGGGCGATGCGGAAAAGCGGCTTGCCATCCGCGGAAACAGACGCGCTGACGAGATCGCCGCGCTCAACATTGCGCTCGGTGATCACGCCATCGAACGGTGCGACGATACGCTCAAACGCCTGCATTTGTTGGAGACGCGCCACGTTGGCCTGATTGGCGGCAACCGTGGCTGCAGTCGAGGCTATCTTGGCGTTTGACGCTTCGACGTCCGCAACGCGGGCATCGTAGGTCTGTACCGCACCATCGACGATCTGTTGTGAGATCGCGTGTTGTTCTCCCAGCGGTATATCGCGGTCCTTGGTCAACCGTGCGAGTTCCGCATTTGCCTTTGCCTGGTCGAGTGAAGCGCGAGCCTCGAGCAGGGCGGCCTGCGACTGGACAAGCGTAGCTTTTGCCTCGCTGAGTTGCTGGTCAATCTCCGGAGCGGAAATCACGGCGAGCACTTCTCCCGCGTGTACCTTTGTCCCGATGTCGACATTACGTTGTTGCAGGTAGCCGTTGACACGAGCAAACAGGCCGGCCATATACAGCGGCTCTATGTTGCCGGGAAGCGCGAGTTGCGAGCTTGGCTCTCCTCGCAACGCGTGAATCACCGACACAATGGGATGAGTTACCGGCGCGTCATTGCTTGCGGCGATTGCTTCTCGCTCTTTGAGGACGCGCGGAACGGCGCCGATTGCAATCAGGACCAGAAGCAAAACGATTCCCAGGCCGATGACTTTGATGTGCCCGCTTGAACCTTTTCCTACGCGGTCGCTAGTACGACTCTCCTCTGTACCGATCACGCAGCCTCCTTTGTGGACGTTCTTCCGTGGATGAGAGTGAACATCAGGGGAACGAAGAAGAGCGTGGCAAAGGTAGCCATGCTCAAACCGCCGATGACGGCACGCGCCAGCGGTGCATTCTGTTCGCCTCCCTCGCCAAGCCCAAGCGCCATCGGCAGCATACCGATGATCATGGCGCAGGCCGTCATGATGATCGGGCGCAGGCGGGTGAATCCGGCGACGACAGCAGCTCTGATCGGAGCTTCCCCCTTTGCCCGCAGGTCGTTAGCGAAAGTCACCAGCAGGATGGAGTTTGCCGTGGCTACACCAATGGACATGATCGCGCCCATCAGGGATGGCACGTTGAATGTCGTCTGCGTCAGGAAAAGCGCCCATACGATTCCGCAGAAAGCGCCAGGCAGAGCGCAGATGATGATGAACGGATCCAGCCAGCTCTGATAGTTGACCACCATCAGCAGATAAACCAGCAACGCCGCGAAGGCGAGGCCGATGCCCAGATGCGTGAACGCCTCGTTCATGCTTTCCACCTGGCCGCGGACAATCACCTTCGTTCCCGGAGGCAGGTGCTTACTCTCCTCGTCCACAATGCGCTGGACCTTGGCCGCTACCGATCCCAGGTCGCTGTTCTGTGTGTTGGCAAAGATGTCATAAACGGGCGCGCCATTGTGATGGTTGATCACCACCGGCAGCGTGGAGGGTTCAAGTGTCGCCATGTTGCCCAGCACCTCCGTGCGGTTTTCGACCGTATGGAGTGGGATCGGCGTATTCTCCAGCGCATTGATGGAATTGATCCGATATTGCGGTGTCTGTGCGGCGACCGTGTAAGTGATCCCCATCTTCGGGTCGAGCCAGAAATTGGGCTGCACAGCGGCGCTGGAGCTGAGAGATATGTATACGCTGTTCGCCACGTCTTGTTGCGTGAGTCCAAACTGGGCTGCCCGCACGCGGTCGATATCGAGATGCAGATCAGGAGCAGCGACCACCTGATGCATATGGACATCGACAGCTCCTGGAACCGTGGCAAGCCTTTGACGAAGCCGGCGCGCAATCTCATAGTTTGCCGGGTCGAAGCCCTGCACCTGAATATCGATCGGTGCAGGCAGGCCGAAATTCAAAATCTGCGTCACCATGTCCGCGGGTTGAAAAAAGAAAGTAGCGTCAGGAAATTTCTCCGGCAACTCAGCGCGCAGCTCTTCGATATAGCGCTCCGTGGAGTGATGATTTTTCTTGAGCGCGATCAGGATCTCCCCATCGGCGCTGCTGATGGTCGAACCGTCACCGAAGGCGTAGTTGAAGGTCTCCGGAGTGAGGCCGATATTGTCGAGGACGAGGTCCATTTCGTCCGCAGGAATGGTTTTGCGGATCTCGGCTTCGACCCGGCTGAAGACGACCTTTGTGGTTTCGATACGTGTTCCAGGCCTCGTGCGCACATGCAGCTTGATCTGCCCGGCGTCAACACTGGGAAAGAAGTCGCGGCCGATAAAAGGTAAGAGCACAAACGCTGACATCATGACGCTTGCCGAAGCCAGGAATGCCGCCCGCCGGTGAGTCAGAAAAGTTTCGAGTGCGCGCGTGTAACGATGCTGCAGCCAGTTGTAGCCTTGATTGAAACGCTGGTTGATGCGGCTGAAGACAGAGCGCGAACTTATGGGATACGGATTGTCTGTCGCATGCCCCTCAAAGTTGTGCTCGGCTCCGAGCAGAAAATTAACCAGGACAGGCACCAGCGTGCGGGAGAGCACATAGGAAGCCAGCATTGCGAAGACCACGGCCAGCGCCATCGGAGTGAAGAGATATTTGGCCGGACCGGTGAGGAACACGACGGATACGAAGACGATGCAGATGGTAAGTGTCGAGACCAGTGTCGGCGTGGCGATCTCAGAAGCTCCGATGAGCACTGCCTCGCGAAGAGATTGACCGTGCATGTGGCGATGAATGTTCTCGATGGTGACGGTGGCATCGTCAACCAGAATGCCGATCGCGAGGGCCAGCCCGCCCAGCGTCATCGTATTCATCGTTTCGCCTAGAGCGCTGAGTATGATGATGGAGCTGAGAATCGACAACGGAATGGAAACCGCAATGATGAGGGTGCTTCTCCAGCTCCCCAGAAAGAGCAGGATCATGAGCGCGGTGAGTCCCGCAGCAATGACGCCTTCTCTCAGCACGCCAACGATTGCGGCCTTTACGAAGATCGACTGATCGAAGAGCTCTGTAATTTTGAGTCCTGGAGGAGCCGCCGCACGCGATGCGGGAAGGACATCGTCCTTGATCTGCTTTACGATGTCGAGCGTCGAGACGGAGCCTGTTTTCATGATGGTCAGCAGCGCAGCGGGCTTCCCATTCGCTCGCGCTACGTTCTGCTGTACTGACCAGCCATCGCGCACATGCGCAACGTCACGCATGTACACCATCGACCCGTTCACCTCCTTGATCGGGACATTGTTCAGAGAGAGCGCGTCTACTGGACTTGAGTTGGTGCTGACGGTGTACTCGGTGTCATCGATCTTTGCTGTGCCAGACGGCAACGTCACATTCTGCGCATTGATCGCGTTCGTAATGTCGATCGGCGTAAGGCCTTTCGCGAGCAACGCGTCCTGATCGAGATCGACCATGATCTGACGGGCTACGCCACCATAAGGCGTGGGCAGCAAGGTTCCGGGTACCTTCGATAGCTGCTGGCGCACACGAAAAAGTCCATAGTCGTAGATCTCGGATTCGGAAAGCGTATCGCTCGAAAGGGAGAGCTGAATGATTGGAACAGTCGAGGCGCTGAAGCGCAGGATCCACGGCGGATTCACGCCCTGCGGCATGCGAAAGCGAATCGAATTGACTGCGGCTCCAACCTGCGACATGGCGGAATCGATCCGCACCTGTGGCTGAAACGATATCTTGATGACCGCGGCGCCGCTCGTCGTCTGCGAATCGATCGATTTCACATCGTTGACGACGGCCATTACGAACTCGCTGAAGGTCGTAATGCGCTCTTCCATCTCCTTGGCCGGCAAACCCGAGTACGACCAGATCACCGTGATCTGGGGAATGTCGATATTCGGAAAGATGTCGGTCGGAGTCGTGGCTACAGAAGAAATGCCCAGGATGACGATCAGGATCGCGGCAACAACGAACGTATAGGGTTTATTGAGTGCTAAGCGTACGATCCACATTGCGTGAGGTCTCTTTGATCCCTTTTTTCAGGCTGGCATATAATTCGATGATCATCGAAGTATTAGGATTCAAAGGATGCATCCCCCCTGATCCCATCGCGGCCAGGAAAGGTCATGAGAAATGGACAAGCGGGGTAAGGGTATCGGTCGGCATGCGCAAGAACGCGTTTATCCTCGCCTCGGATGGAAAGCGGGGCAGCGGAAAATCAGCGGCCCCTTCTTGAGCGGCAGGGAGCCGGAGACCGTCTACATCGTGTCCGCGAGTTACCCGACTCGGCGCTTCCGACGGAGTCGCCTTCGGCGCCGAGCCTCTCATCATCCTCGGTGCCATCGCAAACGGCTAAGGCCTTCCTGCGCCCGCTCAGCAGAAAGGCGGGCATCCGTGGGGCGGTTTTAGAAATTGGTCCGGAGGCCGGCGAACGACTATACAGAATGGTCCCCTTTCGATCTTGCTCCCGTCTTTCTTGATGTGGACGAAGTCGAATTGAAAGGTCCCCGCGGTCTTATAGACAAGAGTTAACGGCTTATCTAGCGACCCTTTAAATATCGCACTTTTTCGCGCGTTGAACGGGTTAGATTCTCTGAAATACAGATAGAAGTCAGGATAGCTGGACTTGCCAAATTCCCACAACGTGGTGCCGCCCACCTGGCCCTCTATGCAATCCAGCGGATTCTTTGGAGATGTGAGTATGATCACCGTCTTGACAGGTTTGCTGTGTTTTCCCTTGACCGCCATTGTTGATCTCGCTCTCTGGGGAAGTGGTTAATTATCCTGATTGCGTTTGCCCGTCACTACCAATCATGCCGGACTTCGTCTAAGTTGCTATCTCTTGAATGGTCACTACTGGTCTTACTTTTACAACTACAACATCGCAGCTATCGAGTTACTAGCTTTGGACAGTTGGCGATCCTAAGTGTTGCTGGAATCGAGTTACCAACTGCCGATAACGCGGATCCTTCTGGATCGCCTGCATGTCCGGAAAGAGCATCACCTCCAATGGGGTCGCCCCCTTTTCAAAGCAGGTCTTGAACGTAGCCAGTGCTTCGTCGCGCCTGCCCAGCAATTCGAGCATCCTGGCCTTGTAGAGTTGTGAGTCCATGTCAACTGCGCCCAGTGACTCTGCTTTTCGTATGAGCGGCAAAGCGTCGTTTGGGCGGCCCGACTTTGCTCGGTATAGCGCGAGAGACATCCAGACAAATCCATCCGCCGGATTAGTTTGCAGACGGTGCTCAGCCTCTTTCGCGGCGCGCATGTAAGCGGTCTTCGCTTCACTCTGCCGATTGCGCATTGAGGAATAACACTCGCCGACCTCCAGCCAGTTCTCGTCCAGGCCGGGATTCACCTGCGCCGCCTTCAAAGCATAGGAAAGAGCATCCTGGTATTTGCCCTGGTATCGCAACGCAAACGAGGTGAAGCCGAGCACCGTATCCGAATTAGGTGCCAAGGCCAAAGCTTTCCTCAGGCTCTCCATCGCCCCGGACAGGTCGCCCGTTTGCAGATATTCAAGACCAAGGTTGCTCAGCGGCATGGCATTCGCCGGTGCGGCGGCGCTCGCTGCGCGGAAGGCACGGATGGCTTCCGGAAATTTCCCTTGCTTGTGATAAACGATGGCCAGTTGGTTGTAGTTCATCCAGAAATTCGGCCTTTGCTTCACGGCTCGCTGATATGAATTCTCGGC
>Ga0335075_10002511_pt1 | contig 29441 bp, 28 predicted proteins | sample Lox_Sample_24_FD_206723 | JGI IMG/M metagenome (GOLD analysis project Ga0335075, IMG submission 206723) | Soil microbial communities from Loxahatchee National Wildlife Refuge, Florida, United States - Lox_Sample_2.4 | ecosystem: Environmental > Terrestrial > Soil > Wetlands | place: USA...
CGACAAACGGCTGCCGCGACATCCGGCCGCACGCCAGCTAGCGGTGCGACTAAGAAGACGCCGGTATGGCTCGATGACGTGCAGATGGTGTCGGCGAAACTCGGGTGGGCCCTGCTCTGGACGTCGAGCCCAGACGTGCCTGCGGGTGCCCCCCTGGAAGTCGGGCGAACTACGGACGGCGGGCGCATCTGGACTGTCGTCACTCCCCCGGCCGCCGTGTCCGCGCTGGCGAACGGCGACGCGCTGCTTAGGGCCGTCTCGTCGCGGCGCGCCTGGCTCGCGGTGGCGCCGTACAGCGGGCGGCTTTCTAGGTACACGCTGATCTTCGGCACCGGCACCGGCGGCGCGAGCTGGCAGGTGTCAGCGCGGGTGCGCGGCAGCCAGCCGGTCGCGATCGACTTCGTCGGCACGATGCGGGGGTGGCTGCTGGAAAGCCTCGGTGCCGCCATGGCCCAGAACCCGGTGCGGCTGTACCGGAGCAGCGACGCCGGAGTGCGCTGGTCACTCATCGCGCGCAGCGCAACATCGGCTGCTGACCCGCCGAGCAGCAGCGGACTGCCGCTCTACTGCGGCAAGGTCGCGCTGGCGTTCGCATCGGCGCAGACCGGCTGGATTACCGGGTACTGCAACAGCCTGGCCGACGCGGTCCTCGAGTCTGTCAACGGCGGGAAGAACTGGACGTCGCCGAGCCTGCCGCTCCCGGTTGGCCTGTGCCAGCTCGCCGGCTGCGAGGTTCCGGCTCCACAGTTCGCCGGGACGAGCACGTTCCTCGAAATATGCGTCTATCCCTCGGCGGCATACCTGCTGGTCAGTGCGAACAACGGAGCGACCTGGCAGACCGAGCGGCTGCCGGCCGGCGCCGGGCCGTACCCGCGGCTGCAGTTCTTCTCGGCCACCCGCGCGATTGCCGTGTCAGCGGGCTCGCAGGGTGCGATCGGGCGCGACTTCTACCTGACCACGAACGGCGGTCAGAGCTGGACAGCAGTGCGGCAGAGCAGGCGGTTCGGGTCAGGCGGCGCGAGCTACGACTTCGTCAGCCAGAGCACGGGCTTCGCCTGGAACGACGGGATCGAAGGACCCGTGCAGCCACGGCTCTTCCTGACAACGAACTCAGGCCGCTCCTGGAGGACAATCACGCCGGTGCTGAGCTGAGCGGATGCTGGCGGATCCCTGGCCGGCAGGATGCGGATACGCTAGGTAGATCGCGCGGGAGTCCGGTGCTGACCGGACTGAGAGGGCGGCTGGTGAGCCGCCGACCGCAGGAACCTGATCCCGGTCATGCGGGCGAAGGGAGGCGAACGTGAGCGAGCCGGCACCTGCCGAGACCGACGTCCTCATCGTCGGTGGTGGCGTGATCGGGCTGAGTATTGCCTGGCGGGCCGCGCAGCAAGGCCTCGCCGTCGTCATCGCGGATCCGCAGCCGGGCCGAGGGGCCACGCACGCAGCCGCCGGGATGCTGACGCCCATCGCCGAGGCCGCCTACGCCGAGCGGGAGATCTTCGCGCTCGGCCAGGACTCGCTGCGCCGCTACCCCGCCTTCGTCGCCGAGCTGGAGCATGCCACCGGACTGCCGACCGGATTCCGCCAGACCGGCACCCTGCAGGTCGCCTATGACAGTGACGATCTGGCGCTGCTGGCAGAGATGCGAGCGCTGCAGGAGTCGTTCGGCGTGCAGGTGCGGGAGCTGACCGCACGCGAGTGCCGCGAGGCCGAGCCGATGCTGGACCCGGCCGTTCGCGGCGGATTGCTGGCCCCCGATGACGGTTCCGTGGACCCGCGACTGCTGTCCGTGGCACTGCTCAAGGCAGCCGAGAGCGCGCGAGCCCGGCTGGTGCGGCAGGCAGTCACCGAGATCGACTGCGGCGGCGGCCAGGCCGGCGGAGCGCGGCTGGCTGACGGCAGCGTTCTCAGGGCACGGCAGATAGTGCTGGCAGCTGGCTGGGAGTCCGGCACACTGCCAGGGCTGCCCGCCGACGTCGCGCCACCGGTCCGGCCTGTCAAGGGCCAGATCATCCGGCTGCGAACCGGCGTGGCACCTGGATCGGCCGGCCTGTCGGCACTGGCTCAGCCGCCCGGCCTGCTGAACCGGACGGTCCGCGGGGTCGTCCGCGGCTCGACCGTCTACCTGGTGCCGCGAGACACCGGCGAGCTGGTGATAGGCGCCACCCAGGAGGAGCTCGGGCCGGACACGACCGTGACCGCCGGCGCCGTCTGGGAGCTGCTGCGCGATGCGCGCACCCTGGTTCCCGGCATCACCGAGCTGGAACTGGCCGACGTGGTCGCCAGGCTGCGGCCGGGCACCCCGGACAACGCACCGGTCATCGGCCCCGCCGCAGTCGCGGGACTGGTGCTGGCGACCGGGCACTTCCGGGCGGGCGTGCTGCTCGCCCCGGTGACCGCTGACACTGTTGCCGCCTACCTGCGGACCGGGACGCCCGATCCGATCTGGCACGCGTTCGAGCCGGGCCGGTTCGCCGGCCGCGAGCGGAGCCTCCTGAATGGCAAGGCTGCGACTACGGCCGCCGCCGCCCAGGCGGTCACCCCGCCGGTCACCCAGGCGGGCACCCAGCCGGTCACCCAGCCCGGCGAGGCTGCAGCATGGAGGTGATCATCAACGGCGAGCCGCATCGCGCGCCCGGCCCGATGTCACTGGCGGAGGCGGTCGCGCTGCTGACCCCGGCCGAGACCGGCGTCGCAGCGGCGGTCAACGGCGACGTCGTCCGGCGGTCCGCCTGGGCCGCCACCCGGCTCGCCGACGGAGACCAGGTCGAGGTAGTGACCGCGGTGCAGGGAGGATGACAGTGGACGATCCGCTGCTGATCGCCGGCGAGAGCTTCAGCTCCCGGCTCATCATGGGCACCGGTGGAGCGCCGAGCATGGACGTGCTCGATCGTGCGCTCGCAGCATCCGGGACCGAGCTGACCACAGTGGCCATGCGCAGGGTCGACCCGTCGGCCGCCGGATCCGTGCTCGGCCTGCTCGCCGAGCGCGGTATCCGGGTGCTGCCCAACACTGCCGGCTGCTTCACCGCGACCGAGGCCGTCCGGGTGGCCAGGCTGGCGCGCGAGGCCCTCGGCACCAGCTGGGTCAAGCTGGAAGTAATCGCGGATGAGCGGACGCTGCTGCCCGATCCGGTGGAATTGCTGACGGCCGCCGATCAGCTCGTCGCGGACGGCTTCACCGTGCTGCCGTATACCAACGACGACCCGGTGCTTGCCAGGCGGCTTGAGCAGGCAGGCTGCGCCGCGGTCATGCCGCTCGGCTCGCCGATCGGATCCGGCCTCGGCATCCGCAACCAGCACAACATCGAGCTGATCGTCGAGGCGGCTGGGGTGCCAGTCATCCTGGATGCCGGCATCGGCACCGCCAGCGACGCCGCGATCGCGATGGAGCTTGGCTGTGCCGCAGTGCTGCTGGCCACCGCGGTGACCAGGGCGCGCAGCCCTGAGCTGATGGCTGAGTCGATGCGCCTGGCAGTCGCGGCCGGGCGGCTCGCGCACCTGGCTGGCCGGGTGCCGCGCCGCAGGTACGCGATTGCGTCGTCGCCGCCCGTCGGCTGAGCTGCAGGCAGGCGGCCCAGTCGTTCCCGGGCGCGCAGCGTCACCCGAGCCCTACAATTCTTCCCGATGGATACGACGTTGTCGGCGCCAATCGGCCAGCTACTGGACGGCCGGTACCTGGTCGAGTCCCAGATAGCCCGGGGCGGCATGGCCACGGTGTATCAGGCCAGGGACGTGCGGCTTGAGCGGACGGTGGCGCTGAAGATCGCCCACCCTGAGCTGGCGCGCGACCAGGAGTTCGTGCACAGGTTCATCGGCGAGGCACGCGCGGTGGCCCGGCTGTCCAGCCCGAATGTTGTCTCAGTCTTCGACCAGGGGTCGACCGGCGACCTGCACTACATCGCCATGGAGTACGTGCCAGGGCCGACGTTGCGCGAGCTGCTGAACGCCCGGGGCAGGCTCAGCCCCCGTGAGGCACTCGACATCATCGAGCGCGTGCTGGCCGGCCTTGCCGCGGCGCACGACGCTGGCATCATCCACCGCGACGTCAAGCCAGAGAACGTCCTGCTCGGCAACGGCAGCTCGGTCAAGGTAGCCGACTTCGGGCTGGCCAGGGCCGCGTCCGGAGTCCGCCACACCAGGACCGGCCTGCTCATCGGGACGGCCGCCTACCTGGCTCCTGAGCAGGTCGCGAGCAACATGTCCGACCAGCGAACTGACGTCTACGCGGCCGGGGTGATGCTGTTCGAGATGCTGACCGGCGTGCAGCCGCACACCGGGGAGTCGCCGCTCGCCGTGGCCTACAAGCACGTCAACTCCGTGGTCCCGGCTCCGTCGAGCCTGGTGCCCGAGCTTCCGGCCGCGCTGGACACGCTGGTGGCCATCGGCACCAGCCGGGATCCCGACCTGCGACCTCGCGACGCACGGCACTATCTGCGAGCGATCACCGAGGTGCGGCGCGGAATGCCGGTGCCGCCGGTGCCGCGGCACGGTCAGCTGCCGGCCGCCGGTGGTGATGGCGCTGGCTCCGACCGGGCCGCTGACTCAGGCGGACGAGGCCGGCATGTCACGGCTCGCAGCGCCCTGGCGACCGCCGGAGCGCTTGACGACGACAGCCCGGCCGGCGCGGACCACGCCTCAGCCGCAGCCGCGGCAACCGCTGGTTCCGAGGCAGCGACGGCCCTCCTTGGTGCCGGAGCTGGCGGCGCGGGAAGCGCCGGGCCGGGATCTCGCACCAGCGCCCTGACGGGGCCGCTGCCCGGTCAGCCTGGCGGCCATGCCATGGGCTACCGCGAGCAGACCAGCACCATGCACGGCTCGAATCAGACGGTGATCGTGCCGGCCGGGCTGGAGGACGACTTCGGTGCGGACGACTACCCTGCCTGGCGCCAGCCCAGGCGGCAGCGCCAGCGCGGCTACGGCGAACCGTGGCTGCAGAAATGGCTGTTCAGCCGCCGGATCCTGATCCTTGCCGCGGTTGTCATCGTCGGGCTCGGCGTCTGGTGGTTCACCGACGGGCAGTACTTTGCGGTTCCGTCGGTGGCCGGCATGCCACTGACTAACGCGCGCGCCGAGCTCACGAACGCTGGCCTCGCGGTCAAGGTCGCGACGGGCAGGAACAGCGACACGGTGCCCGCCGGCGATGTCATCTCGACCGAGCCGAGGGCCGGCTCGCGGGCAACCCACGGCGGCGCGATCACGGTCGTTCCGTCGCTCGGGCCGGTGATGGTCACCGTTCCGCAGGTGACCGGCCAGCAGACGGCCCAGGCGAAAGCGACGCTGGCGGCGGCCGGCCTGAAGCTCGTGCAGGTCATCTCAGAGGCCTCGGCCAGCATTGGCTCCGGCATCGTGATCTCCACGAACCCCGGGGCGTACCAGCACTGGCCGGTGAACAAGCCGGTCCAGCTGATGGTGAGCGCCGGGCCCCCGCTGCCGAACTTCGTTGGCCAGCAGCTCAGTGTCGCCCAGCAGGCAGCGAGCTCAGGCGGCTACTCCATCGATGCCGTCCAGGCCACCGGCAGCACGCAGCCATCCGGGACGGTGGTCAAGCAGTCGCCGGACCCCAACACGCCTATCACCCCCGGCGAGGTGGTGACCGTCTACGTCTCGCCGGGGGCGGCGCAGGTCAGCGTTCCTGACGTCCAGGGCATGAATGTCAACCAGGCGACCTCGGTGCTGACCGCGGCCGGATTCAAGGTGTCAGAAGACGATCTTGGCTTCGGCCAGCGGGTGATCAGTTACTCCCCGACCGGCACCGCGCCGCAGGGATCGACGATCACGATCGTCGTCGGCTTCAGCTTCTAGCCGGCAGCTTTCACGCCGCTCAGAGCGGCGGCCCCTCGCCATCGAGCTCCTGGTAGGAGTACCGCTGCTCGCGCCACGGGTCGGCAGTGTTGTGGTAGCCGCGCTCCTCCCAGAAACCGCGCCGGTCAGTAGTCAGGTACTCGATCGCGCGGACCCACTTGACGCTCTTCCAGGCGTACAGACTGGGAACGACAAGTCGCAGCGGGTAACCATGGTCGGGAGTGAGCCGGACACCGTCGCAATGGGTGGCGAGCAGGGTGTCGTCGGCAGCGAAGTCGGCGATCCGGACGTTGGCGCTGTAGCCGAAGTCGGCGTAGATCATCACGTGCGTCACCGCCGGAGCCGGCGGGAACCGGCGCAGGATCTGTCCGGCCAGGATGCCAGCCCAGCGAATGCCCGGCACGGTGAACTTCGTCACGCAGTGGAAGTCCGCCGTCACCTCGCTGACCGGCAGCTCGGCCAGGTCCTGCCAGCGCAGCTGAGTCTCATCCCCGGTCTCCGTCGCGCCGGAGATCTTCATGTCCCAGGTCCGCGGGTTGAACGTGGGCACTGGTCCGTAGTGCAGGACTGGCAGCGTCCGCGGGATGTACTGACCGGGCGGCAGGGCCGGCCGCTGCCTGGCAGATCCGGAGTCCGCGGCGGCTCCCTCGCCAGGTGCCCCGCCGGCAGCTCCAGCATCGGCAGGACCAGCACCCCCAGCATCGGCAGGGCCGGCGTCAGCAGCTCCGCTGTCAGTCACTTGCCCGGCCGCCAGCACGCCACGCCCGGCCTCGGCGCGGTCCCGCGCTCCAGTCTCGGGCTGCGTCATCTCCCGCTGACCTGCCCCTTCCGCACTCGCGGCACTGACCCGACCCCGGCCCTTGCCCTCGCAGGTGCAGCCATCCTCCCACTCCGGGGGTGACCGCCTAGCCTGGGCCACCGCGCAATCCTGCTCCTGATGGTGCGCTATGCTTCCACCGTGCGTCGCGAGTATTGGTTTGGCTTTGGCTACCGGCCCGGCCCTGGGACGGTCGCCCGCCAGACTATGCGCTGACGCGAGCGACACTAACTAAGCCCCGGGCCGACAGGACCGGGGCTTTCGTCATGTTGGGACCTTCTTATCTCGAGACCTGGAGGACGCGATGGTAGTGGTGATGGCGGCTGAGGCCAGCGATTCCGACATCGAGCGGATCGTGGAGCTGGTAAACGCCGCGGGTGGCGAGGCATTCGTCAGCCGTGGCGTGTCCCGGACGATCATCGGGCTGGTCGGCGACGTCGAGCAGTTCGGCGCGCTGAACCTGCGCAGCTACCCCGGCGTGAGCGACGTCGTCCGCATCTCGGTGCCGTACAAGCTGGTGAGCAGGGAGCACCATCCCGCCAGGTCGGTCATCACGGTAGGCGGTGTGCCGATCGGGCCAGGCCACCTGACGGTCATCGGCGGCCCGTGCACGGTTGAGACACCGGAGCAGACCCTGACCGCCGCCCGCATGGCCCAGACCGCAGGCGCGTCCCTGCTGCGCGGGGGTGCCTACAAGCCCAGGACGTCCCCGTACGCCTTCCAGGGACTCGGCGAGGCCGGGCTCCGCATACTCGCCGACGTCCGGGCTGAGACCGGCCTGCCGGTCGTCACCGAGGTGATCGACCCTGCGTCAGTCGACCTGGTCTGCTCGTACGCCGACATGCTTCAGGTCGGCACGCGCAGCATGCAGAACTTCGCGCTGCTCCAGGCCGTGGGCGCGGCCTCCAAGCCAGTCCTCCTCAAGCGGGGCATGAACGCCACGATCGAGGAGTGGCTGATGGCCGCTGAGTACATCGCCCAGCGCGGCAACCTCGACATCGTGCTGTGCGAGCGCGGCATCAGGACCTTCGAGACAGCGACCAGGAACACCCTCGACATCAGCGCGGTGCCGGTCGCCCAGCGCCTGTCACACCTGCCGGTCATCGTCGACCCGTCGCACTCTGGTGGCCGGCGCGACCTGGTGCTCCCGCTCAGCCGCGCGGCGATCGCGGTAGGTGCTGACGGTCTCATCATCGACATGCACCCGAACCCCGCCGCCGCGATGTGCGACGGCGACCAGGCGCTGACCGGTGAGGACGTCCGCGAGCTTGCCGTCGCAGTGAGCACACTGCCCCAGCTCCTCGGCCGGACCCTGACCCCCGCGCCGACTCCCGCGTCCCAGCCGGCGGTAGCCGTCTGATCGCCGTTGCCGTCTGACCGCGGGCGGAATTCCTGATAGCCCGCCCGCCCCGGGAGTGCGCTCCTGTCCGCTGCGAGCGTCTACCTCACAGCACCTGACGTCTCCGGGTATCTTGATAAAGCCTTGACCCTCACGTTGCGCACCTGCGAACAACGAGTTCTGGCCGGGAAGGCGCGGAGACGCCGATGCAGAGGATCCGCCCGAGGATCCGCCCGAGCATGCTGCTGGCGGGCCTGCTTCCCGCGTTCGTGCTGACCGGATCAGCAAGCGCGGCGGTGGCGCTGCTTCCGGCCGGCAGCGCGGCGGGCAGCAGCACGCGCGCCCAGCCGGCCGCGGCGATCGCCTCCGGCGTCCGGATCCTGGCAAGCCGTCACTACGGAGCTCCCGGCAACGCGTCCGGCTTCTCGGTAGTCGTCGCAGCAGGCCGCGGCACGACCTGGGCTCTCGGCGGCACCAACCCGGGGGGCCTCAGCAGCCCGGTGGCCGCGCGGTGGAACGGGCGACGGCTGATTCAGGCCCGGCTCCCGGCCGGGCTGTCCGGCTTCCTCAGCGACGCCAGCGCTCCGGCGCCAGATGACATCTGGGCCGCCAGCCGATACGGCGGCTACGTGCTGCACTGGGACGGCACGAGCTGGAGCCTGTCCCGCCGCTGGGCGGCAGGCGAGATCACCGGCCTGGCCGCCATCTCCGCAACCGACGTCTGGGTATTCGGGACCACGGTCAACGGTTCCACAGGGACGGGAACGTGGCACTTCAACGGACGGTCGTGGAGCCAGGACGCAGCCGGAGTTTCTCCTGACCTGTACCGGGCCAGTGCCATCTCGCGCCGCGACATCTGGGCTATCGCGACCTCCGGCGGCGGCGACTTCATCGCGCGCTACGACGGCCGAGCCTGGCGGCGCGTCAATACCGGCAGCATCCTGGCCGGCGTGCAGCTCAGCGACATCCTCGCGATCTCCGGCCACGACGTCTGGGCCGTCGGCAACTCCGAGACCAGGCAAGGCACCATCCGCCTCGTGCTCGCCCGCTACAACGGCACCCGCTGGGCGCGGGTGCCGACGAGGCTGCAGGCCTGGGCCGGGCGGCTCGCTCCTGGTCCCCGCGGCCGAGTGCTGCTTACCGCGACCCCCGCGCACGCTGACGCGGGCGGGCTGATCCTGGAGGCGTCGGCGGCCGGGTGGCGGCCCGCCGTCCTGGTCAAGTCAGACCTCGGCTGCGGCGTGAGCGATGCGACGCTCGTGCGCGGCACTAGGGCGGTACTTGCCAGCGGAGGCATCCTGACCCGTGTCGGCGGCAACGCCATCGTATGGGTCCAGCCGGCCGCACGGACCCGGCACCGGGCGGACGGCGACGCCTGAGGCCTTACCGGCCCGGCCTGTGCTCCTGCGCTCCGGCAGCCAGTTCCTCGGCCAGATCGTCAGCGTCCAGCCGCGCCTCGATCTTGCGCAGGTCGTCGATGCGCGCCCGCGTCTCCACCTGCCGCGGCGTGAGCAGAGAGCAGCAGTCCTGGTCGGGCAGCTCGGAGATGGCGAGGGTAGCAATCCGCCGCGCCTCGGAGATGATCTCCGACTTATCCATCCCGATCAGGGGACGCAGGATAGGCAGCGAGACCGCATCGTCGAGCGCGGTGATGTTCGTCAGCGTCTGGCTGCTCACCTGGCCCAGCGAATCGCCGGTGACAAGAGCGGTCGCGCGCAGCCGCCGGGCCAGCGCGGCGCCGGTCTTCAGCATCAGCCGCCGCTGCGCGACGATCTGCAGGCGTCCCGCGCCGGACGCGGCCAGCCGCCGCTGTGCTGTGCCGAACGCGACCACGAACAGCCGGGAATCGGTCTGGTACCGGTCCAGCTGGCGAGCCAGCCCGTAAGCCTTGTAAACCGACTCCGGCCCGGTCAGCGGCATCCCCGAGAAGTGCAGGTAGCTGCATCGCAGGCCGCGCCGCATCATCCGGTAGGCGGCGACGGGCGAGTCGATGCCACCGGACATCAGCACCAGAGCCCTGCCGCTCATGCCGACCGGCAGACCGCCCTGGCCCGGCCAGCCCTGCGTGAACACGAACACCTCGTGCTGGTCGACCTCGACAAACACGGTGGTGTCCGGACTGGTCAGGTTGACCGGGTAGCCGTACTCCTGCTGGATCCGGCTGCCAATGCGCACAGCCAGCTCGGCCGAGGTGACCGGGAACCGCTTGTCCCGCCGTCGCGCGCGAACGGCAAACGAGCCAGGGCAGCCCGCGGCCAGCTTCACCGCAGCGGCGGTCGCCGCGTCCGGATCCTTGGCGACCCGCACTGCGCGGCAGACCCTGGCCAGGCCCATAACATGCGTCATCCGCTCCGCGACCAGATCGACCGCCGTCTCAGATACCAGGCCGCCGCGCTCGGCGCCAGCTAGCCGGACCACGATGACGCCCTCGCGCTGCCAGACGCGTACCTCGATCCCGAGATCACGGACAGCGCGCCTGATGTTGTCGTGCAGCAGCCGCTCGAACTGCTGCCGGTTCCGGCCTTTCAGCACGATCTCGCCGAGCTTCAGCAGCACGCATGGCTCGCGGAACTGGCCGGCGACCTGAGGTTCGGCCTGGTTGGTAAGCGGAACTGCGGACATCACCTCAGTCTGCCACCTGTGCCCGCAGCCTGCGGACATGCCGCGCTCCAGTGCCGCTGACGGCGTAATTGCGGCGAAGGCGCGTAAAGAATCCAAGTTCGCCGTCCTGGTGGCGTCGGACAGTGTCTGCTCGGATACTGACAGTGAAGCCCCTACGCAATGGAAGGCTGCAGTCGGCGCCACTGCAGCCGGGGGAACCAGAACGGGCTGAAGGACGCGATCAACATGGCATTCTGCACCAGGTGCGGTCGGCAGACTGAGGGCGGGCAGCGGACGGCCGACGGCGCGGAACTCTGCCTCTACTGCGGCGAGCTCGCGGCAGGGCCGGAGATACACCACGGTTATCCAGGCCAGCGTGCCTCGCGCCACGGCGGGCCAGGCGACTTGTACTCCAGGCAGAACGGGCCGGGTAACGGCTACTCGCCGCCGGCCGGCGCCGAGCAGAGCGATCCCGCCGCTGACCACGCTGCGCGCGGCTGTCGTGTCCCGCTGAGCGACTATCCGTCGCTGACTGACCTCCCGGCGGTCGCGGTCGCCTGGCCGACGACCAGTTACTCGTCCAGGTTCCGGGCCGGAAGGCACGCGCTCCCGCCGGAACGAGCACCGCGGCGGTACGCGCCGGTGGCTGCGCAACTGCGCGTCCGTCCCGGCCCGCCGGAGTTCGAGGACGGCTACCCTCTGCCAGCAGCGCCGTCGCCGTTACCGTCCGCGCAGCAGCCGGCCACGCCGGAGGTTCACGCCGAAGCGCAGGCCCGGGCAAGCGTGCAGGATCCCGCGGTTCGGGAGGATCAGGCCAGTCACGGGAGGCACGCTCTTCTTTCGGCCGCCGCGGGCGCCCAGCGCGTTCTGACGCTCGCACGCGGTAGCCGCTGGCTCGCCGCCGCCACGGCCGGGCTCGTCCTGGTTGCCGGCGCCGCCACCGCCGCCCTCGCGCTAGGCGGCCACGACCCGCAGACGCAGCTGGACGAGGACGGCACCCAGGCGAATGGCCTGGTGCGGGCGGCTCTCCCAGCGGCCGCCGGCGCGGACGAGGCGCAAGTGCTGGCGTTGCTTGACCGGTACTTTGCCGCAATCAATGCGCACGACTTCGCCAGGTACCGGCAGCTGTTCAGCCAGGCGCTGCGCGACCGGCTGTCCGCGGCTGCGTTCCGTGCTGACTACGGCTCAGTTACTGACTCTGACGCGACCCTGCGCAGCATCACCGCGGCAGGCCCGCGGCGGCTCACTGTGCTGGTCACGTTCAGCAGCCGTGGGCAGCCCGCCTCCAGCTCGGCAACCAGCTTGTGCACCGACTGGACCACGTGGCTCTACCTTTCGCGCCACGGCCACCGGTACGTCCTGATCAACCCGCCCAGCGGCCGCCAGCCATCGGGCCGTAGCTGCGGCTAGACCGGCCTGACGCCGCAGAGCAGCCGGTTCTCGCCACGCTGCCAGAGCGTGCCGACCTCGGCGAACCCGGCCGACCGCAGCGCCGCCACGTGCACGCTGAGCAGGCCAGCGGGCGAGCCGTGGTGCTCGGACTCGACCTGCCGGGCGGCACGCTCGGCGACCAGTGCCGCGAGCACCGGGTCCGCCGCCGCGGCCGTCCACCAGTTGGTCCAGCTCTCGGTCTGGCCAGCAGGGAACCGCCGCTGCTCCTCACGCTCGATGAGGGTCCGGCCGAGGCGCAGCAGCGTCGGCGCGGACTCGTCCTCCCGCATGTGATCGCCGTTCAGCACGACCCCGCCGGGCCGCAGGACTCCGGCCAGTTCCGCATACAGCGCGGCAAGTGCGGCCTCTGGCAGCCAGTGCAGCGCCGTCGTGCTCACGGCGGCATCCGGCTGCCGGTCCAGGGCGAGCCCGGCCGACCAGCCAGGCGTGCGCAGGTCGGCGTCGGTGAACCGCAGGCCGGGCAGGTCTTGCCAGGCCGCCTGGCCGAGGCCGAGAGTCAGCGGATCAGCGTCGATCGCGATCACCGTCGCGGCAGGCAGCCTGCGGAGCAGGCGGACGGCGAGCGAGCCGGGCCCGCAGCCGAGGTCGAGAACCAGCGGGTCGGGCCGGCCGGCCGTCGCTTCGACGACGTCGATGAGCGCGGTGAACCGGTCCTCCCGGTCCGGCAGGTAACTCTGCTGCTGGGCATCCCAGCGCTCGATCCAGGCTCGCGCCGCTTCCTGACTGATTCCCTCGCCCCAGGCCACCTGTGCCGTCGTGCCGCCTGCTCCACCGGACATGAGCGCTCCTCGTCCTCGGCGCGAGGCCGGCCCGCCGGGCCAGCATCACCGCGCTTTGCGTAACTGTCATATAGGCTTTCAGCAGTCACAACCTAGTAACCCGGAGCATAACTGGTCAAGTGAATTTCACCAGTCACGTAGACGCGGTCGTCACTGTCGCTGTCAGCCTCGTGAACGCGGTGACGCCGGGCGAGGCGCACGGACGCGCCTTCGATCCGCCGGGCGGGGGCGAGCTGCTTGCGGCCGTCACCGCGGCGCTCCGAGCCGGCCAGCCGGCGGCTCGGCAGGTGAGTGCGGCCGAGGCGGCTGACCTGGCGGACACCGCCGCGCAGCTGCGGGTGGTCTTCGACGCCGTGCGCGACGGCGACGTGGACGGGGCCGCCAGGCAGGTCAACGCCATGCTCGCCAGCACCGGGGCCCGGCCGCAACTAGACCGGCACGACAGTGAGCCCTGGCACCTGCACTTTCACGGCCACACCGACTCGCTGGCCGAGGGCTGGGCGGCCGGCTGCGCGACCGGTCTTGCGGTCGTTCTCGGTACCGAGATGTACGACCGGCTGGGCGTCTGCACGGCTCCGCACTGCGACCGTGTCTACGTCGACATATCCAGGAACGGGACGCGCAGATTCTGCTCGACGTCATGCCAGAACCGGGTCAAGGCCGCGGCGTTCCGGGCCAGGCAGACCTAGCCGAAGAAGACTTCAGCCTCCGCGTACCGCGCCTCGGGCACAAGCTTGAGCTCAGCAGTTGCGTCCGCGAGCGGAACCCTGACGATGTCCGTCCCGCGCAGCGCGACCATGCTGCCGAACGCTCCGTCTGCCACGGCCCTGGTCGCGTGCACGCCGAACCGGGTCGCGAGCACGCGGTCGAACGCTGTCGGCGTACCGCCGCGCTGGATGTGGCCGAGGACCGCGACCCTGGCCTCCTTGCCGGTGCGGCGCTCGATCTCGTCCGCAAGCAGCTGGCCGACGCCGCGAGTGACGAGGCGGACATGGCCGAACTGGTCGACCGTGGCGTCCGCGGCGATGGTGTCCGAGGCCTTCGGCTGGGCGCCTTCCGCGACCACGACGATCGGCGCGTACCTGGTCTGGAAGCGGTGCTGAACCCACTCGCAGACCTGATCCATGTCGAACGGATTCTCCGGGATCAGGATGACGTTCGCGCCGCCAGCGATCCCGGCGTGCAGCGCGATCCAGCCCGCGTGCCGACCCATGACCTCGACGATCAGCGCGCGGTGATGACTCTCAGCGGTCGTGTGCAGCCGGTCGATCGCCTCCATCGCGATGTTGACCGCGGTGTCGAAGCCGAACGTGTAATCGGTGGCGCTCAGGTCGTTATCGATCGTCTTCGGCACGCCGACCACCTTGCCGCCGGCCTGGTAGAGCTTGTTCGCGACCCCGAGGGTGTCCTCGCCGCCAATGGCTACGAGCGCATCGACGCCGAGGCTCTCGAGATTCTCCAGCACCCGCTCCAGGCCGGTCTTGCCATCCACGGTGTTGGACTCGGCCGCCGGGTTGGTGCGGGAGGAACCGAGGATCGTGCCGCCGCGCGGCAGGATGCCACGGACGGCAGCTACGTCGAGGACCATCGTGTCGCCCTCAAGCGGGCCCCGCCAGCCATCCCGGAAGCCGATGAACTCCATCTCGTGCTCGGCTGCCCCGGTCCGCACGACCGCACGGATGACGGCGTTCAGGCCGGGGCAATCGCCGCCTCCGGTCAGGACTCCGACTCGCATGAACACTTCCTCCCGGTTCCGAACTCTCGTGATGCTTACCGCCACACTAGTGCGCATGAGTGTTCTGGCGATCGACGCCGGCACCACCGGCGTGACGGCTCTCATCGTGACGGATGAGGGCGGCGTCGCGGGCCGTGGCTACCAGGAATTCCGGCAGTATTTCCCGCAGCCCGGCTGGGTCGAGCACCTGCCTGAGGGTATCTGGCAGGCCACCCTCGGCGCCTGCGCGCAGGCCATGGATGCGGCCGGGACGCCCGTCATCAGCTGCGTCGGGATCACCAACCAGCGGGAGACCGCGGTGATCTGGGACCGGGCCACGCTGGCGGCCCCCCGGCGGGCCATCGTCTGGCAGGACCGGCGGACGGCCGCGATCTGCCAGGAGCTCCGGGAAGCCGGTCACGAGGACCGGGTCGCTGAGGTGACCGGGCTGCGGCTCGACCCGTATTTCACTGCCACGAAACTCACCTGGCTGGCCGGGTCCGAGCCCGATGTCTGGGCCGGGGTACTGGACGGCTCGCTCGCGGTCGGCACGGTGGATTCCTACCTCATCGCCCGGCTGACCGGGGGGCGGCGCCATGTATCCGATGCCTCGAACGCGTCCAGGACCCTGCTGTTCGACATCGCCGACGGACAGTGGTCGGCCGAGATGTGCGAGCTGTTCGGAGTGCCGCCGCATGCCCTGCCCGAGATCGTCCCGTCCAGTGGCGTGGCGGGACACACCGACCCGGCCGCGTTCCTTGGCCTTTCGGCGCCCATCGCCGGGATCGCCGGGGACCAGCAGGCGGCGCTGTTCGGCCAGGCGTGCTTTGCTCCCGGCGCGACCAAGTGCACGTACGGGACCGGGTCCTTCGTGCTGGAGAACACCGGCGCGTCGATCGTCAGGTCACAGGCCGGGCTGCTGTCGACGGTCGCCTGGCTATCCGAGTCCGGCGAGCTGACCTACGCGCTCGAGGGCGCGGTGTTCGTCACCGGTGCTGCCATCCAGTGGCTGCGCGATGGCCTGGGTCTGCTGGACAACGCTGGCCAGAGCGAAGGCCTGGCCAGGTCGGTGCCAGATGCGGGCGGCGTGGTCTTCGTGCCGGCGCTCACCGGCATGGGTGCGCCGGACTGGGACCCGGACGCACGAGGGGCGATCTTTGGCCTGACGAGGGGCGCCACCAGAGCCCACCTGATCCGGGCAGCGCTGGAGGCGATCACGTTCGAGGTTCGGGACGTCTACGACGTGATGACGGCCGAAGCGGCCGAACGCGGGGTGCTGACCGGGCAGGCGGCCGGCGCACCTCTGCGGGTGGACGGCGGCGCCAGCGTCAACGACCTGCTCATGCAGCTGCAGGCTGATCAGCTCCAGGTCCCGGTCGAGCGGCCAGTGATCGCGGAGACGACCGCCCTCGGCGCCGGGTTCCTGGCCGGCCTCGCGGCCGGAGTGTGGTCGTCGCGCGAGGAGGTGGCGGCGAGCTGGCACCTGGACCGCCGGTTTACCCCCGCCGACCGCGACGAGGCGGCACATGCCCGCTGGCGCAGCGCGGTCGACCGGGCTAAGGGCTGGGCTCGCTGAGCGCCCTCGCGCCTCGCTAGATGCTCGAGGTCTCGGCCTCGTCCGGGTCCTGCACCTGACTGTCGCCGCGGCGCAGCGCGTGGACGAGGCGGCCCTTGGCGCGCTGCGCGTACTCGTCCACGTACTCCTGACCGGACAGCCGCATGAGCTCGTACATGATCTCGTCGGTCATGGCCCGCAGCACGATCCGGTCCTTCTCCATGCCGTAGTAGCGGGAGAAGTCCAGCGGCTTGCCGAAGCGGACGCCGGGCCTGACGGCCAGCCTCGGGGCAAGCTTGCCGGGCGGCTGAAACTCGAAGCCACCGATCATCGCGGTCGGGATGACCGGAGCTCTGGCCTCCAGGGCGAGCCGTGCCACGCCGGTCTTCCCCCGGTACAGCCGGCCGTCGGGCGTCCTCGTGCCCTCAGGGTAGATGCCCAGCAGCTCGCCAGCGGCCAGGACCCGCAGGCCGGTCCGGAGTGCCCGCTCGCTCGCGGCGCCGCCGGTGCGATCGAGCGGAATCTGCCCGACGCCGCTGAAGAAGGCCCGGCTGACCAGGCCCTTGAGGCCGTGGCCTGTGAAGTATTCGGATTTCGCCAGGAACGTCACTTTCCGTGGCAGCGGCAGCGGCGCGAAGAAGTGATCGGAGAACGACAGGTGGTTGCTGGCCAGGATCGCGGGGCCCTCGCGCGGCACGTTCTCGGTGCCTTCGGACCACGGCCGGAAGAGCAGCCGCAGGAACGGGCCGATGATTGCCTTGACCACCCAGTAGAACACGGTCATATGTTCCCACGTCAGAAGAGTTCCGGCGACGCCCCGAGGCAGTCGGCACTATCCCGGTGCCGCACCACGGCCAGGCATGCAACGATGCCGAAAGGAGCCCGGACCGCCGGGTGGTGCAGGAGAGGACTCAGGCCATGCCAGTTATGCCAGGGGCGGAAGCCTTTGCCCAGGACGGCGGCCCGACTGGCGCCTTGCTGTGTCACGGCTTCACCGGCAGCCCGCAGTCACTGCGGCCGTGGGCCGAGTACCTGGCCGCCGCCGGGCTGACGGTATCGCTGCCCAGGCTGCCAGGGCACGGCACCACCTGGCAGGAGATGGCCAGAACCAGATGGGAAGACTGGTTCGCCGAGATTGACCGCGCCTTCGACGAGCTTCAGTCCCGGACGGACGAGGTCTTCGTGATGGGCCTGTCGATGGGCGGCTGCCTGGCAGTCCGGCTTGCCGAGCTGCGCGGGCCGGCAGTCCGCGGGCTGGTGCTCGTCAACCCGTCGCTGACCGCCGATAACAAGATCGTCTTCGCGCTGGCGCCCGTCCTGAAGGTGCTGCTGCCCTCGGTGAAAGGCATCGCCAGCGACATCAAGAAGCCGGGAGCGCATGAGGTCGGATACGAGCGGACGCCGGTCAAGGCGGCGGCCACCCTGCCCGGCCTCTGGCGGACGACCCAGCAGCACCTCAGTGACCTGAGCCAGCCGGTGCTCGTCTACCACAGCACGGATGACCACGTCGTCCGCGCGGCAAGCCTGAAGCTGCTGGCCGACACCCTGCCTCCGAGCCTGCTCGAAGTCCGCGAACTGGGGAATAGCTACCACGTAGCCACGCTCGACAACGATGCCGAGGCAATATTTGCCGGCAGCCTTGAGTTCGTGCGTATACACAGCGCGGTAAGCCGGGAATCAACAGGCGGAGCCAGCAGGGATTCGACAAGCGGGGATTGACGGCGGATGAGCGGACCCGGGGACATCGACGGCGAGGTAAGCGGAGATGAGGCTGCCTGGCGTGATCTGATAGCCCATTTCGACGACCCCGCCGGCCCTGAGATCGGCGAGGCTCCCTGGCCGGCCAGCGAGAACGTGACGGGTCCCGCTCGCGGCCCCGGACCCGGACCCGGCACAGGCAGCACCACTGAGGCACCTGCACCGGCGCCAGACGTGGCCGCCGGACCAGGCCAGCCCCCGGCAGCGGACGGCAGCAGCGGGTACGGCGATCGGCCGCGCGACATGCCCGGCATTTTCATACCGGTGGACCGGACCAGGGTGATCCGGCACGCTGGCGACCCGCGCTCGTACTCGCCGCCAGACGACGAGGACGACAAGTACATTCCGGAACCGCTGCCTCCGCCCGGAAAGCTCGATCCCGTTTCCAAAGGCGCCTGGCTTGCTGTCGTCGGCGGTCCTGCCTACCTGGTGATCGCCGGCCTGTTCCTGCACTGGCCGATCTCGGCAACTGCCGCCTTTATCGCGATCGCAGCGTTTGTCGGCGGCTTCGTGACACTGGTCGTCAAGCTCGGCGACCACCCGCGCCGCGACGACGATGACGACGGCGCGGTGCTCTGAGCGCCGGGCTGCCGCCTAGCCCAGCTGGCCGTTCCTGGCGAGGTGAGCGGCTCCGATCAGGCCCGCATCGGCCCCGAGCTCGGCTAGCCGGACCTCGGCAAGCTCGCGGTAGGCACGGCCGGTCACGTGCTGCTCGTACGACGCGCGGGCCGGTCCGAGCAGCAGCTCACCTGCTTCGGAGACGCCGCCGCCGATGACGAAGCAGCCCGGATCAAGGATCGCAGTCAGGTCCGCCAGGCCGGCGCCAAGCCAGCCGCCAACGATATCGAAGCAGCGCACTGCCCCTACGTCTCCCTCGCGAGCGGCCGCGGTCACCACGGGACCGTCGATGCCCTCAGCGCTGCCGCCGCCAAGCTGCAGCAGCCTGACGGCTGCTTCGGGCGACCGGCGGGCGAAGTCACGAGCCTCGGCGACCAGCGCACTGCCGCTGGCGTACTGCTCCCAGCAGCCGCGGTTGCCGCAGCCGCAGAGCCGGCCGTCGGGAACCACACGGTAATGACCTGGCTCGCCGGCTGTGCCGAACCGGCCCCGGTAGAGCTGGCCGTTCACCACGATGCCGGCGCCGATGCCAGTTCCCACCGTGATGAGCATCATGTGGTCCTGCCCGCGGGCCGCGCCTAGCATCGCCTCAGCCCACGCGGCGGCATTGGCGTCGTTTTCCACCACGACCGGCCGGCCGATGCGCTCCTCAACCAGCTTTTCCACCGGCTCGTCCCGCCAGGCCAGATTCGGCGCGAACAGCACCGTCGACCTGGTCTCGTCAACGAACCCGGCCGCGCCGATACCGACCGCGTCCACCTCGTGCCTGCTCAGGAGCTCGGTCACCGCCCCGGCGATCACCTCGACGGTGCTGTCCGGCCTGGCAGCCGGCGTGCTCCGGCGGAGTTTCTCGATGATCCGGCCACTGTCGTCCACCACGCCCGCGGCGACCTTGGTGCCACCGACATCGACGCCGATCGTCAGTCCCATGTCACCGCTCGTCTGGCTCAGCCGACGCGGCCCGGGAGCCGCTGCCGGTCTCGTCGGCAGTTTCCGGGACACCAGTCTCCGCGCCGTCGGCCGCCGTCGCACTCCCCCACGGGTCCGATGCCTCAGCCTGCGGGCGAGACGCCTCGCCGGCCGGGGTGTCCTCGCCAGTACTGCCGCCACCGCTCTGCCGATGGGTGCTGCCGGGACTGTCCTGACCAGCCCAGCCGGGTGGCGGCGGGCCAGTCCACCCGTCGGGCCGCGGCTGGCCGCTGTCTGCTGCCCTGTTCAGGAACCCGTCCAGGGCGCCCATCGCCTCCTGAACGGCTGCGGCAACTGCGTCGCTGGCCCCGTGCAGCTGGTCGCCGAGGCCAGTGCCGGACTCGCGCATGTGCCGGGCGGCCCGGCAGATCGGGCACCACTGGCACTCGGGCGACTCGCCTGCCTCAGGCGGTACCTCAGTGGTCGCGATATCCCAGACGTCGGAACTGTCCTTGCGGCCGCCGAGAGTCTGGCGCACCTGGCCGCTGATCTCCTTGCGCATGTTCTTGGCGCTCTGCCGGATGAACCAGCGCTGCAGGTCGCCGATGATGTCGCCGCCCGCCGAGCTACGGCTCTGCCCGCCCTCGCCGTATCCTCCCGGCTGGTTCTGCTGCGAGCCCGGCCGGCCCGACGGGTCAGCTGGCCCGGACTGCTCAGTCATCTATGTCACCATTTCCTGATCGCCTTGCTTCAACCAGCCTCATGCGCTGGACTCGACTCGCGCCTTCAGTCCCTTGAGCGCGGTGTCGATGATCGTCTTCTCAGCCCGGCGTTTCAGCAGTCCTAGGGGCACCCTAGTGCCGACGGCAAGCTCATAGCTCACGGTCGTGCCGCCCGGACTCTCCAACAGCAGATAGGCGCCGGTCATTTCCGTGACCATCGAGCCGCGCTCGGCCAGCTGCCAGTGCACGGCCGTGTCCCCGGTCCACTCGTAGGCCAGCACGTAGGTGTCCCGGATCGGCCCGGCATCAAGGCCGAACCTGACCCGCAGCGCGCGGCCATCGGCTCCGCGCTCCAGCACCTCGGCCGACCGGACGCCGGTTGCCCACTCGGGGTAGGAGCCGAAGTCCGCGATGACTCCCATGACGGCCGCCGGCCCGGCCGCGACCATGATCGAGGAGGAAGTCTTATCCGGCATGACGGGAGCGTACCTCGCCGTGCGCGCCTGGCAGCCGCTCCGAACGCAGCAAGCTCCGCGGCGGCCGCAGCTAGCTCCACTGGAGCACGTACGGCCTGCCGCGGGCGCGGAAGTGGCCGACGTTGATGCATTCCGTGCTGCCGATCCTGATCCTGCTCTGGAGCGGCTGATGCACGTGGCCGAACAGCACATACCGCGGCTGGGTCCGCTCGATTGCCGCCAGCAGCGCCTCGCTGCCGCGCTCCATTCGCCGCGCCACCGTGTCATACAGCAACTCCGGCACAGCCGGCGGGATGTGCGAGCAGATCACGTCCACGGCTCCGACCGCGTCCACCTTGGCCGCGAACACGTCGTCGTCGAGCTCATTCGGGGTCCGGTAGGTGGTCCGGAGGCCGCCGCCGACAAAGCCGAACGTCCAGCCGTCCAGCTCGGCCCGCTCCCCGTCCAGAACGTGCTGACCCGGTCTCAGGTGCTCCGGCCAGAGCCGCGGCAGGTCGACGTTCCCGTAGGTCAGGTAAGAAGGCACTGGCATCGCTGAGAACAGCTCGGCGTACTGCCGGGAGACCGCAGCCTCGATGTGCTGCCGCGGATCTCCGCCGAGCCTGGCCCAGAGCCCACCGGACATCTCGCGCGCCTCGTCGAACCGGCCGGCCGAGCGCAGCTCGACCAGCTGGCGCGCCCGCTCGGCACCAAACAGCTCAGGAAAGATGCCCTGGCTGTAATCGGCGTAGTCGATGAACAGCAGCAGATCACCCAGGCAGATCAGGATGTCGGCACCCTGGCCGGCCACCCGGAGCGCGTCGGTCCGGCCGTGAACGTCGCTCACCAGGTGCACCCGCATGCGCCTACAGTAGGCATGTCGGGCACTACGGCATAGCCGGCCTGCGCCGCGCTGGCCAGCCCGGCAGCGGTAACGTCCAGAACGATCGGCATAGCGCGAAGGATCGGGATGGAAACGTGGTAGCTGGAGGGCCCGTGCTCGAATTTGGTATTCCGGCGCTCATCGAGATCCCGGATGACGCCGGGCTGGCCGATGTCGTTTTCAGCCGTGCTACAGCCGATCCGGACGAGGTGATGCTGCGCCGCCGGGTAGCCGAGGGCCGCTGGCAAGATGTGACGGCTGGCCAGTTCCGCGATCAGGTGTCCGCGCTGGCCAAGGGACTGATCGCGGCCGGGATCGAGCCTGGCGACCGGGTCGCCCTGATGTCGCGGACCCGGTACGAGTGGACGCTGGCCGACTACGCCATCTGGACGGCTGGCGCGATCACCGTGCCGGTGTACGAGACCTCGTCGGCCGAGCAGGTGGAATGGATCCTGTCAGACTCCGGCGCCCGCGCGGCGATCGCCGAGAGCGACCAGCACGCCGAGATCATCTCCGGCCTGAAGGACAAGCTGCCGGACCTCGGCCAGCTATGGCGGATTGGCGGCCTGGACGAGCTTGCCGCGACCGGCGCTGCTGTCACCGACGACCAGGTGCGAGAGCACCGCTCCAGCCGCCGAGCGAGCGACCTTGCGACGATCATTTACACCTCGGGAACTACCGGCCGGCCGAAGGGCTGCGAGCTCACCCACCGCAACCTCCTGTCAGCCGTGCGCAACGCGGTCCATGGCGCGCTGCCCGAGGTCTTCGAGATCTCCGGTAGCGGCACGCTGCTGTTCATGCCGCTGGCCCACGTCTTCGCCCGGATCATCGAGATCGGCTGCCTGGAGTCTGGCGCGATCCTCGGGCACTGGGAGGACATAGGGACTGTCGCCGAGGGGCTGCGCGAGTTCCGGCCCACCTTCCTGCTCGCCGTCCCGCGGGTATTCGAGAAGGTCTACAACACCGCTCAGCAGCAGGCATCGGCCAAGCCCGCGACCGCAAGGATCTTCGTGGCGGCCACGGACACCGCCGTCGCCTACAGCCAGGGCGTGTCGGCCGGCCAGCTAGGCCTCGGCTTGCGAGTGCGGCATGCGCTGTTCGACCGCCTTGTCTACGCCAAGCTGCGCGCTGCCGTCGGCGGCCAGGTGAGCTATGCGGTGTCCGGCGGTGCCCCGCTCGGCGAGCGGCTTGGTCACTTCTTCCGCGGCGTCGGGATCACCGTGCTCGAGGGCTACGGCCTGACCGAGACCTCAGCCGCGGCGACCGTCAACAAGCCGGTCCGGAACAAGATCGGGACGGTCGGCCAGCCGCTGCCAGGCGTCAGCGCCAGGATTGCCGACGACGGCGAGATCCTGCTCCGCGGCGGCCCCATCTTCGCCGGCTACTGGCACAACGACGCCGCGACGGCAGAAGCCATGGACGCCGAAGGCTGGCTGTGCACTGGCGATCTCGGCTCGCTGGACGACGAGGGCTTCCTGCGGGTAACCGGGCGGAAGAAGGAGATCATCGTCACCGCCGGCGGCAAGAACGTCTCGCCGGCTGTGCTCGAGGACAGGCTCCGCGCGAACCCGCTGATCAGCCAGTGCATGGTGGTCGGCGACGGCAAGCCGTTCGTTGCCTGCCTGATCACGCTGGACCCCGAGGCACTTGATCACTGGAAGCAGCAGCACGGCAAGCCGGCCGGCGCCACCGCGGCTGACCTGGCGGACGACCCGGATCTGCGAGCCGACATTCAGGCGGCGGTGGACGACGCGAACAAGGCAGTGTCCAGGGCCGAGTCGATCCGCAAGTTCACGATCCTGCCAGTAGACTTCACCACCGACAACGACTACATCACGCCGTCGCTCAAGGTGAAGCGGGCCCTGGTGGCACGAGACTTCGCCGCCAAGATCGACGCTATCTACTCGTAAGCCATGATGTCCTGCAGCCTGCGCGCGACCAGGTCCTGAGTCCACTCGCGCTCGATCCAGGCCCGGCCCTTCTCGCCCATGGCCACCGCCCCGGCCGGGTCAGACAGCAGCCCGGTCAGCCGGTCCGCCAGCTCCGCCACGCTGCGGCCAGGCACGACGTAGCCGGTCTCGCCGTCGAGCACGGCATCCGGCGCGCCGCCCGAGTCCCCGCCGACAACCGGCAGCCCGGTCGCCGACGCCTCCAGGTAGACGATGCCGAGTCCCTCGACGTCGAGTCCGCCGCGCCGGGTGCGGCACGGCATGGCGAAGATGTTCCCGGCGTCGTAGTAGGCCGGCAGGTGCGCTCCGCTGACCGGCCCGGTGAACATGACCGAGTCGGCGACGCCCGCCTCGGCGGTGAGCCGGTCCAGCCGTTTCCGGTCCGGACCATCCCCGACCAGTAGCAGCAGTGGATCGCCCGCGGACTGGCCCCGGACCGACGGCCAGGCCCGGATCAGCATGTCCTGACCCTTGCGCGGCACCATCCGGGAGACACAGACCACGACCGGCCGGTCCGCGGCGATGCCAAGACCGGCGCGGATGCGCGCGCCGCCGGCGCCCGGCCGGAACTCGGCCGGGTCGACGCCCGGGGCGAGCTTGACCATCCGGCCGGCGGCCTCCGCCGACAGCGCCTTCGCCAGCCGGATCCGGAAGTACTCGGCCAGGTAGGTGAGCGCGTCGACCTCGTCGCCTATTCGCCGCAGCAGCGACCTGGCGACAGGCAGCGCGGCCCAGCCAGCCTCGTGGCCGTGAGTCAGCCCGACGATCCGCTTCGCCCCCGCGCGGCGGAGCCGCGGAGCCAGCAGCCCGAGCGGTGCGGCGGCGCCGAACAGCACGCTGTCACAGCCGTACTCGGCCAGCAGCGCAGTGGCCCTGGTGCCGACCGCGGGCAGCGGCAGCATCAGCGACCGCGGGTGCCGGATGACCGGGAATGGCTGCCGCGCGTCGAACTCGGCCGCTCCCGGCCAGGCCGGAGCGTAGACCACGACGCCGTCGGCCGGCAGCCTGGTCGCCAGCGCATGCACGAACGACTGGATACCGCCCTTCCGCGGCGGATAGTCGTTGGTCACGATCAGGACTCTGGTCATCTAGCTCTCCCGAGTCCCCGATCGTAGCGCTACGGTCTGACGACGCCGACCAGGTTCTCCCGGTACCAGCCGGTAAACGGGACGAGCTCGACGTTTTCCCCTGTTTGCGGCGCATCGATGAGCTTGTCGCCGCCCACGTAGATGCCGACGTGGCCGCCGTCAAGGAACACCAGGATGTCGCCGGGCTGCACGTCGGCAACGGGAACCGAGGTCAGGTCATCCCACTGCTCGTAGCTGGTCCGCGGGATCGATATGCCTGCGTGCGCCCAGGCTTCCATGGTGAGACCCGAACAGTCGAACCCGTCGTCGCAGGGGCCGGTGCCGCCGTAGATGTACGGGCAGCCGAGCTGGTCGTAGGCGTACGCCACTGCCTTCTCCGCCTGGGTAGTGGTAGGAAGCGGGTCCGTGGCGTGCTGAGTTCCGGTGACGGCCCCGAGCGCGGCCTGCTCGGTCCCCGAGAGCGAGGAGAGCAGCGAGTTCTCGGTGGCCAGCAGCTTATTCATCGCGACCCTGCGCGTGGCGAGGCTAGCCCTGAGCTCGAGGATGCCGGTCTTCGTCCGCTGCGCCAGCGCCTGCGCGTTAGTCAGCTGCCTCGTCGCCGCAAGGAAGTTGCCGATCTGCGCGCTGTTGGCGTCCGACAGCTCAAGCAGGATCGAGGACTTGTTCAGGATCTGCTGTGGGTTCCCGGATGTCAGCAGAGCGATCGAGGAATTGAGGCCGCCGCCCTCGTAGTCGGAGATCGCGATGTTCGCGATCTGCTGCCGCAGCGCGGCGAAATGGCCGGAGTCAAGGCTGATCTGCTTGTCGATCAGCGTCAGGCGCTGATCGGTGGCCTGCTCTTCCTGCTTGACCTGGTCGAACTGCTGCCCGAGCTGATCGGACTTGCTCTGCAGCGACTTGATCTTGGCCTCGACCTGGCTGAGAGTCGGCTTCGAGGCTGCGCCAGCGCTGCCGGTCACGCCGAGGATGAGTCCCGCGCCCACGACCAGGGCGCTCATGGCCGCCAGTCGTTGCTTGCTGATCCAGCGAACCGACGGTGGCGTACGCACCTCGGTAACACGCTCCTTCTTCCGCTGTGGCCTGCCGGATCGGATGGCCAACTGTATCGGCTACCGGGCAGGCGCGGGGTGGCGTCTGAGTAAGCGATGCGGTTCGGTCCAGAACCTTAGCGGCGTCTGGATGTCGGATTCAACCACTTCGCGCACTCTGGCACGAAGTCGCTGGTTACCAGGCCGTGTCCGCACCGTGTCCTGACCGTGTCCGTGCGCCGGCGCGTCGGCCCCGGCGCGCCTGAACCGGACTGTCGGTACCCCGCTCTAGCGTGAGGTTGTGACCCGAGCACTGGCGGACCTCAGCCTGGTGGTCGTCGACGTCGAGACGACCGGCTGGCTGCACGAGCAGGCCGAGCTCACCGAGATCGGCGCGGTTCGCCTCCGCAATGGTCAGCTGACAGGTGAGTTCTCCTCACTGGTCCGGCCGGGCGCCCCGATCCCGCCCGACATCACGAAGCTGACCGGGATCACCGATGAGATGGTCCGCTGGGCTCCGCTCGCTGCGCCGGCGCTCCGCGCGTTCCTGGCGTTCGCCGAAGGCTGCCTGCTGGTCGCGCACAACGCTCCCTTCGACGTCGGTTTCCTGACCGCCGCGTGCGCCGCCAGCCGGATCGCCTGGCCTGGGTTCGCGATTCTCGATACCGCCGTGCTCGCCCGGCTGCTGCTCAGCCCCGATTGCGTGCCGGACTACCGGCTCGCGACGCTGGCCGCGTATTTCGGCGCCCGGACGACGCCGTGTCACCGGGCGCTCGCCGATGCCAGGGCGACCGCGGACGTGCTGGCCGGGCTGCTCCAAGTGGCGGCTGGCGGGGTGGCGGCTGGCGGGCCGCCCGCCGGCGGTCAGCGGCTCGCCGCCTGACCGCTGCCGGCTGGGCCTGAATGCCCGGGCGTACGCTACTGGCGCGGCCGGCTTCCGAGACCGGCCGCGGGTCCCGCCCGGGTCAGGAGGCAGGCATGGTCACCGCAATCGTTCTGATCAAGGCCGACGTGGCCAGCATCCCGGAGACGGCCGAGGCCATCGCCCAGATCCCTGCTGTCACCGAGGTCTACTCCGTGACCGGCGAGTTCGACCTGGTCGCGATCGTCAGGGTCCGGGCCCACGAGGAACTCGCCGACGTTATTCCCGGTGCGGTCAACAAGGTGCCCGGCGTCACGCACACCGAGACGCATATCGCGTTCCGTGCCTACTCCCGGCACGATCTCGAGGCCGCCTTCTCGCTCGGCTACGCCGAGTCCTGACCGCGACCGCGGCCTCGTGGAAGAGAAATACGGCGGCCTCATTTTCGTGGACTGCGAGGCCCGCGGCCCGAGTCCGCTTAGCGGCACCATGACCGAGTTCGGCGCTGTTCACTTCGTGACTGCGGACACCTTCCACGGCGTGCTCTATCGTGGCGAGCCCGATCCGGCTAACCCGGCAATCCCGCGAGTGCTGGAGCGGCTGGCTGAGCCGGCGACCGTGGCTGCCGAGTTCGTGAAGTGGATCCACAGCCACACGAGCCGGCCGAGCCTCGTGTCCGACAATCCTGCCTTCGACTTCATGTGGATCGCCGCCCTGTTCGACGTGGCCGGGATTCCCAACCCGTTCGGCCACTCAGGGCGCCGCATCGGCGACTTCTACGCAGGACTGACCGGCAGCTGGAGTAACACACAGCAGTGGAAGCGCTGGCGAGTCACGCCGCATGACCACAACCCGGTACACGACTCCCAGGGGAACGCCGAGGCGTTCCGGCAGATCCTCGATCAGCTTGGGTGAAGACTTCGGGCCGCCGGCGGACCCGGGTCTTCACGATCATGAAGTGCGCGCTGCCAGACGCTGACTCGCCGCAGCCCACCGCTCGAGCAGACCGGCTGCAGCGCCGGAGTCGACCGCCTGGGCCGCCCGCCGGTATCCCTCCGCCAGCGCAGGCACCAGTGCGTCCGGGCCTGGCACGCCGGCTTCGGCGGCAAGCGCGGCCCCGGCGTTCAGCAGCGCGGTCTCCCTGGCAGGACCCGGCGCGCCGGCCACGAACGAGCGGACCACGCCGGCGTTGTGCGCCGGGTCGCCGCCGCGAAGGTCGGCTGGCTGTGACCGGGCGATGCCCAGGTCTGCCGGGTCGAACCCGGTCTCGCTGACGGTGCCGTCGTGCACGATCCACACCGCAGACGGCGCGGTCGTGGTCAGCTCGTCGAGGCCGTCCTCGCCGTGGAACACCAACGCCGAGCAGCCGCGGGCCGCCAGCACCCCGGCGAGCACCGGCCCCATCCGTGCGTCGGCCACGCCGAGCGCCTGCACGGCGGGCCTGGCCGGGTTCGCCACCGGCCCGAGGATGTTGAACACGGTCGGCACCCCGAGTTCGCGCCGCGGCACGATCACATGTCGCAGCGCCGGGTGATAGAGCGGCGCGAACAGGAACCCGGCGCCCACCTCGGCAACCAGTTGCTCGGTGGCCGCCGCCGGCAGGTCGATGACTACCCCCAGCGCCTCGAGCACATCGGCGGTACCGGAGGCGGATGACGCAGCCCGGTTGCCGTGCTTGACCATCCGCGCGCCTGCGGCCGCCGCGGCGATCGTGCCCATGGTGGAGATGTTGACGGTCTTCGCCCCGTCTCCCCCGGTCCCGACCAGGTCGACGGTCCGGCCGGTGATTGTGATCGGCGCCGCGTGGTCGATCATCGCCTGGGCGAGCCCGGTCACCTCACTTGCGGTTTCGCCCTTGATCCGCAGTGCCACGCCGAAGCCGGCGATCTGGGCAGGCGTCGCCGCGCCCTCCATGATCTCGTTCATCGCCCAGGCCGTCTCCTCCGCGGCCAGGTGCTCGCCTCTGATCAGGGCGCCGATCAGGGCCGGCCAGCTAGTACGCGCGTCCATCAATGGCCACCTAGGTCAATGAGCCGAGCTGCTGGTGGCCGGCTTGCCGGCCGCGACCTGCCGCATCAGGCCGGCCAGCTCCCTGGCCAGCGCGACCGGGTCGATTGGGTGGCTGGTCACCGCGTCGGCCCTGGACCAGGTCGCCAGCCAGCCGTCGTCGGCGCGGCCGATGATCAGCAGCACCGGCGGGCAGTCGTGGATCTCGTCCTTGGCCTGGCGGCAGACACCCATCCCGCCTGCTGGCTGAGACTCGCCGTCCAGCACCATGACGTCGACGCTGCCTGCGTCCAGTAGCCGCCACAGCATTGGCTCGGTGGCCACCTCGGTGATCTCCGCTTCGGGCACGTCAGAGGCCGGCCGGCGGCCGATCGCAAGCCGCACCCTGGCGCGAGTGCCGGCATCATGGCTATATACGACAACCTTCATGACACAGGATGCTACCGACCCGGGGGGTCGGCCTACGCACGCCTACGCGGTGTCGTAATAATGGCCCCGTGGTCACAGCATCTCCTCAGGTCGCGCCGCGCCCGACCGCGAGCAGGCCGAACCTTGTCAGCGTGGGCACCATCATCTGGCTGTCGTCGGAGCTGATGTTCTTCGCTGCGCTGTTCGCGATGTACTACACCATCCGCTCGGTGGACAAGGGCATGGGCCAGGCGTGGCCGAAGGCGCACCTCGACCTGGGCCTGGCGGCCACCAACACGATCGTGCTGCTGCTTTCCTCGGTCACCTGCCAGCTGGGCGTATTCGCGGTCGAGCGGCATCAGATCCGCCGGTCCGGCCACATCTGGGACCCCCGTCACTGGGGCCTGCGCGAGTGGTACGTGCTCACCTTCTTTATGGGCCTGTACTTCGACCTCGGTCAGGGCTGGGAGTGGCTCAGCCTCATCCACGACCAGCACGTGACGATCTCCTCGAGCAACTACGGCTCGGTGTTCTACCTGACCGAGGGCTTCCACGGGCTGCATGTGGCCGGCGGCCTGGTCGCCTTCCTCTTCTTGCTGGGCAGGACGTTCGCAGCCAAGAGGTTCACCCTCGAGCAACAGACCAGCGCGATCGTCGTGTCGTATTACTGGCACTTCGTGGACGTGGTCTGGA
>Ga0335075_10002512_pt1 | contig 29435 bp, 26 predicted proteins | sample Lox_Sample_24_FD_206723 | JGI IMG/M metagenome (GOLD analysis project Ga0335075, IMG submission 206723) | Soil microbial communities from Loxahatchee National Wildlife Refuge, Florida, United States - Lox_Sample_2.4 | ecosystem: Environmental > Terrestrial > Soil > Wetlands | place: USA...
GCCCGCGCCTGGCTCACCATCATCTGGCACTGCTGGCACGACGGTGTCGACTACGACCCCACCACGCACCGCGCCCTCCAACGCGTCCTGCAAGGCCAACGAACGGATTGACACAGGGCTTCTCATGTCTCCTCCAGCCATGTTGCGGCCACGTCCGCCCCGCCGCCCAGCGTGGACAGGACGCGGGCCCGCTCGGAGAACAGGTGCAGGTCGGTCTCGACCACATAACCCATGCCGCCATGCAGTTGGTGCGCGTCGAGAGTGATCGATTTCGCCGCGCTTGCGGCATGCATCCGGGCGAACGCGGTCTCCCGGGTTCCGGTGCGGCCCTGTCCGATCCAGAACACCGCCGAGTGCGCGGTCAGTCGTGCGGCGGCCAGCGCGATATGCATATTCGCCACCAGATGCTGCGCGGCCTGAAACGACGCAATCGGTCGGCCGAACTGTCGGCGCGCCACCGTGTAGTCGACGGTGCGCTGCAGCACCGCCTCGCCGACACCGACCAGGTCTAGCGACAGCAACGCCACCGCGGCATTGGCTACTCGGCGCAGGTCGTCCTCGGCCAGGCCCGCACCGTCGGCCCCGGCCAGCACCGCGTTCGGATCAGACACCTCGACGTCGTCGAACGCGATCCGGAAGGCGCGGTGCCCGCCCATCAGTTGCAGTGGCTCGATCCACAGACCCGCTGAGGCCAGCGCCACGACGAACGCCATGACCCGCTCCCCCTCCGCGGCGGCGCAGACCACGAGATGGTCGGCCAGGTCGGCGTCCGCGACGAAATCGACCGCGCCGCTGAGTCGCCAGCCGCCCCAAGCCTCCGACCGTGCACGGAGCGTCGGCGCGATCACCGCGGCGTTGCGGGCATCCCACAAACACGTTGTGGCACTGATGCTTCCGTCCGCCAGTGACGGCAGCCATACCGCGTGCTGATCGGGTCCGCCGAGTAGCTGGATGCCCAGAGCGGCCTGCAAGGTGCCGTGCACGATTGTCGGGCACAGGCCGCGGCCCGCCTCAACGCAGAAGACGCCGAGATCGGACAGCGCGCCGCCAGCACCGCCGTATTCCTGCGGAAGCAACAGGCCGAACACGCCGGCGTCCGCCAACGACTTCCACAACCGGGCGGGCATCGACCGTGGTTCGGCGTCGCGGAGTTCGCGGACCAGGCTTATCGGGCACTCGGCGGCAAACAGCGCCGACAACATCGACGCCAGGTCTCGCTCGTCCTGATCCGGTAGCAGCTTCATCAGCGTCCGTAAGAAGGCATGTCGTGGCCACGCTGCGCGATCACGTCGCGCAGCACCTCGTTGGTGCCGCCGCCGAACCGCATCAGCGGCGACACCCGGTACAGCCGCTCGAATTTCCCGTCTTCGGGCGCGCCGGGGCTGCGGTAGGCCAGCAGGCCGTCGGGGCCAAGCAGATCGATGGCCAAATCCGCGATCCGCTGGCGTAATTCGCTGCTGAAGACTTTCTCGACGCTGACCTCGACGGTGGGGATCACTCCGCTGTCCAGCAACGAGGCTGCCTGGTACCCCATCAACATGGCCGCCTCGACGTCCGCTTCGGCCTGAGCGAGACGGCGGCGAAAGCCGCCGATGTGCAATGGCACCGAGCCGTCCCGTCGCGGCCGGCCGGCCAACTCGGTCAACTCGTCGAGTGCGCGGCGCAGGTCTCCCGCATTCGTCAGCGCGCCTCGCTCGAGGTCCAGCGCGCCGGTGATGTAGGTCCAGCCGCGATTGAGCTCCCCGATCAAGTTGCCGACGGGCACTCGGACCTCGTCGAAGAACACCTCGTTGGTGCGATACCCCGACCACGCGTACAGCGGACGGATATCGATGCCGGGCAGATCGGTCGGAACCATGATCACTGAGATGCCCCGGTGCCGGGCGGCGGTGGGATCGGTTCGCACACAGAGCCATTCGTGTGTTGCACGGTTCGCGACGCTGTTCCAGATCTTGGACCCGGTGATCACCCACTCATCGCCGTCTTGCACCGCGCGGGTGCGCAAACTGGCCAGATCGGTGCCCGCTTCGGGTTCGGAGTAGCCGACCGCGCAGATCAGCTCGCCGCGTGCGATCGGCGGAAGGAACTCCTTCTTGTTCTGTTCGGTGCCGTGCCGCATGATCATCGGCGCCACTGAGGTCACGGTGAGATCCGGACCAGGGACACCCCAATATTCGAACTCGCGCATCAACAGATGCTGATAGGTGGCGCCGAGTCCGAGACCGCCGTATTCGGCCGGCCAGTTCAATCCGAACCATCCTCGCCGGCCGATCTTGCGGCGGAACGCCGCGACTTCCCCGTCCGGAAACTCTTGACCGTGTTCGGCCAGCTCCGACCTCAGCGCCGGCGTGACGTTCGCCTGCAGAAAGTCACGCACCTCGGCCAACCAGGCGTTCTGCGCTGCGTCGAGTTTGAAATCCACCATCCACTTCCTAGCGCGTCCTGGTCGGTTGCGCCCGCGATTTCGAAAAGGAACACTAAAGTACTAGGACGTGCCGATCGCCGGAAAAGACGCCTGATGCAGTTCTGGTCTGGCACACCGTTTATGGAATCGACGGACGCGCTGGCGGTCGCGCGCATGCTGGACGAAGCCGGCTACGACGGGGTGATCTGCGCCGATCACTTGATTTATCCGCGCCACTTGACCTCGCCGTACCCGTCGCCGACCGGAGTGCCGATGTGGTCGCCCGACACGGCCTGGCCTGACTCGTGGATCATGATCGGCGCGATGTCGTCGATCACCCAACGACTACGATTCTCGAACGCGATTTACGTTGCACCCGCCCGTCCCCTGGTGGAAGTCGCCAAACAGGTGGCCACCGCGTCGGTCATCTCGCAGGGCCGGGTGTCGCTGGCCGTCGGCGCTGGCTGGATGCGCGAGGAATTCGACCTGCTGGGACAGGATTTCGGGAACCGGGGAAAGCGGCTCGACGAAATGATCCCGGCCCTGCGCGCGCTGTGGCAGGGCGGCTGGGTTTCGTGGAGCGGGCGCTATTACGAGGTGCCGGAGTTGATGCTCGAGCCGCACCCGACGACACCCGTGCCGATTCTGTGCGGCGGCGAATCGGCGGCGGCGTTACGCCGGGCAGCCCGGTTGTGCGATGGATGGGTCGGAACCGCCTACACCTGGGACGACGCGGTCCGATACGTGCAGAAGCTTAAGGAGTTGCGGCGCGAGTACGGGCGGCAGGACGAATCATTCGAGATCATGCTTGCCCTGATCGAGATGCCGTCGGTTGATCTTTACCGCCGCGCCGAGGATCTGGGCATCACGGCGGTGATGTGCGCGCCGTGGATCGGTGCCGAAGACGGCTACCGCCCGTCGATCGAGCGGTTCGCCGAGACCGTCATCGAGAAGTGTCGGTAGCAGCTACATCCGGTGCGGGACGTCGTTGACCAGGCCGCCGTCCATCACGAATTCCGCGCCGGTGGCGTAAGAGGATTCGTCGCTGGCTAGGAACACCACGAAGGTGGCGACCTCGTCGGAGACACCGGGGCGGCCGATGGGGACGGTGACCATGTCATCGGGGAAGTGCTTGGTCATCGGGGTGCGGATGAAGCCGGGGTGGATCGAGTTGACCCGGATATTGTGCGAACCCAGTTCCAGGGCAGCCGATTTCGTAAGGCCACGCACCGCCCATTTGGAGGCGACATACGGGTGAACCATCACCGCGCCGCGCAGGCCTTCGATGGACGAGACGTTGATGATCGAGCCACCGCCTGCGGCCTTCATCGGCTCGACCGCGGCCTGGATGCCGTGGAATGTGCCGTTCAGGTTTACATCGATGACCTTGTGCCACTTGTCCAGATTGAATTGTCCCAACTGGCCCAGCGCCACGATGCCGGCGTTGTTCACCAACACGTTGAGCTTCCCGAAGTCATTCACGGCAGTGGACACCGCGGCTTCCCATTCATCGGGCTGGGTGACGTCGAGGTGGACGTAGCGCGCGGCCTCACCGATCTCGTCAGCCAGCGCCTTGCCCTCGTCGTCGAGGATGTCGCCGATCACCACCTTGGCGCCCTCGGCGACCAGCATTCGGGCATGAGCAGCACCCATCCCCCGAGCGCCGCCGCTGATCAATGCAACTTTTCCATCCACGCGTCCCATGACGCGCCACGCTACCGCAGCCGGGGAAAGAATTAGAACTTGTTCCACCGCCGCACTCGTGGCCGGCTACTGGGAAACAATCGAACGATGACCGTCGCGACCTCGTTACTCACCGCGTGCAGCGGGTTTCTGTTCGCTGTGCTGTGGATGGATCTGATGTTCGATGCGCAGGTTCTCGCCGAACGGCGTCGCGGCGCCGCCCTGCCCGAGCCCGCGCTGGCTTCTATCGCGGGCTACTACCAGAGAGCCGTCACCGGTTCCCGGCCGATGAGCAGGCTGATCGCCGTCGTCATGGTGGTGTTGCTGGCAGCGCTCGGGTTCCGGGCGGCCCGAGGGCACGACTCGGGCTGGCTGGTGGCAGTGTCTGCAGCGCTCGCGGGCGCGCCGGTTCTGCTGGCGCTGACGCACACCGTTCCCAACGCGGTGCGACTCGGTAGCCGTTCGGGCAGTCCGACCGAGCAAAGCGCGCTGGCGCGGTCGATCTGGCGAGACCATCTGGCGTGCGCGGCCTGCATACTGGCCTTTCTGGTGTTGTGGGTGGTCCATCCCGCGGTTGTCTAAACAACCCGGGTGGTCACAGCGGACGAATTCCGTATTAAACTAGAACACGTTCCAGTTCGGCTCCATTAGTTCAAGTCCCCCGTAAGGAATCACGCATGCACACTCCCATCTGCGACGAACTCGGCATCGAGTTCCCGATCTTCGCGTTCACGCACTGCCGCGATGTCGTCGTAGCGGTGAGCAAGGCCGGTGGTTTCGGCGTACTGGGGGCTGTCGGCTTCACACCCGAGCAGCTCGAGATCGAGCTGAAGTGGATCGACGAGAATATCGGCGACCACCCCTACGGTGTCGACATCGTGATCCCGAACAAATACGAGGGCATGGACTCGCACCTGTCCGCCGAGGAGCTGGCCGACACGCTGCGCAAGATGGTGCCTCAGGAGCACTTGGATTTCGGTAAGAAGATCCTCGCCGATCACGGGGTGCCGATCGAGGACAGTGACGGCGACAGCCTGCAGCTGCTCGGTTGGACCGAGGCGACCGCAACACCCCAGGTCGAGGTGGCGCTCAAGCACCCGAAGGTGAAGATGATCGCGAACGCGCTCGGCACCCCGCCCGCCGACATGATCAAGCACGTCCATGAGGCCGGGCTCAAGGTGGCCGCGCTGTGCGGCTCACCCTCGCAGGCGCGCAAGCACGCCGATGCGGGCGTCGACATCATCATCGCGCAGGGCGGCGAGGCCGGTGGGCACTGCGGTGAGGTGGGCTCCATTGTGTTGTGGCCGCAAGTCGTCAAGGAGGTCGCCCCGGTGCCGGTGCTGGCGGCCGGGGGTATCGGCAGCGGTGGGCAGATCGCCGCGGCCCTGGCGCTGGGCGCGCAGGGCGCGTGGACTGGCTCGCAATGGCTGATGGTCGAGGAATCCTCGAACACCCCGGTCCAGCAGGCGGCCTACGTCAAGGCCGGCAGCCGCGACACCGTCCGTAGCCGCTCGTTCACCGGTAAGCCCGCCCGCATGCTGCGCAACGACTGGACCGAGGCATGGGAGGCGCCGGACAACCCGAAGCCGCTTGGGATGCCGTTGCAGTACATGGTTTCCGGCATGGCCGTGCGGGCTACGAACAGATACCCCAACGAGTCCGTCGACGTCGCATTCAATCCGGTCGGTCAGGTCGTCGGACAGTTCACCAAGGTGGAGAAGACGTCAACGGTCATCGAACGCTGGGTGCAGGAATACCTGGAGGCGACCAACAGGCTGGACGAGCTTAACGAGGCCGCCACCGCCTGACGAACGGCGCTGCGCGCCAGGGTTATTCGTCCTACTCGCCATCGTCGTCGGCGTACTTGCCGGTGAAGACCTCTTTAGCTCTTTCGACGGCGTAGGTGGCGATGTCCAGTGAGTTGTGGACGATGTCGCCGGTTCCGCCGGCGATGTCACCCTTGAGAATGTGGCCCGCGTCTTCGACGATGTCCGACGACCTCTCGACGGCGTTCGTCACGATGTCTCGGGCGGCGTCGATCGCGTCCTTCGGATTGAAGGCCATCGCAGTCTCCTTATAGTTGTCTGAGGTGGCTATCCGGTCTGGCCGGTGTCCGATGGGAAGCCTCCGCCGGTGCCGTTCGGGAACCCACCGCCGGTCAGCTGCCCAACCTGCCAGCCGTGTTCGGTGCACAACATCGGCAGCCCGTCAGGCGTCTGGGCGGACGACCCTCGCGGGTTATCGCATTTAGCGCCGACTTGCTGAACGCCGTAGAGCGGGTAGGTGATCACCCAGTACCCCGACTGTGCTGCCGGGAACTGATTGGTGATGAAGTGGCATGCCTCGGCCTGACCGGTCGGGCCGCGTCCGAAGATGAATCGCTCATAGTTGTCGCACGGCGCGCCCAGCGAGGCGTCGTAGTTCATGCCCGGCACGTCGCCGTCGTAATGCCCGGGGTCGGCGACGGCGGCCGGCGCCATGCCGACAGCTGTGCCCGTGATCGCAGCGGCGATGAACAATTCGCGAATCATGACCCACCTTCGGTGTCACGTTGCAGGGGCCATTGCTTGCCCCCGGCGGCCTGGGGCAAGCATAGCCACTGCGGCCCGGGCCACAAGGCCGTTTTGCCCGGCCTGCGAGCGAGCCGAAACACATCGGAGCCGGTCGCGAGAACACGTTTCAATCCGTCGCCTGGCAATCCCTCCAGACACGTTCCATCTCGGCGGTCACGATGCTTTACTGAGCCAGAACGCGTCATCTTCTCGTCGTATTCAAATAGGAGTGCCCCCTATGCCGACTCCAAATATCCCGCCTGGATTCGATTTCACCGACCCCGATATTCACGCCGAGCGGCTGCCGATCGAAGAGCTGGCCGAGCTTCGGCGGACCGCGCCGATCTGGTGGAATGAGCAGCCGCTCGGAGTGGGCGGGTTCGACGACGGCGGTTTCTGGGTGGTGTCCAAGCACAAGGACGTCAAGGAGATATCGTTGCGCAGCGACGTCTTCTCCAGCCTGGAAAAGACCGCCCTGCCGCGGTACAGAGACGGCACCGTCGGCGAGCAGATCGAGAGGGGCAAGTTCGTCCTGCTCAACCAGGACGCGCCGCACCACACCCGATTGCGCAAGATCATCTCCCGCGGCTTCACCCCCCGAGCAGTCGAGCGACTGCGCGCCGACCTCGCTGCCCGCGCCCGGCAGATCGTCGAAAACGCTGCCGCACAGGGTTCCGGCGATTTCGTCGAGCAGGTGTCCTGCGAGCTACCGCTGCAGGCGATCGCCGGTTTACTGGGTGTGCCGCAGGAAGACCGCATGAAGCTCTTCCACTGGTCCAATCAGATGGTCGGTGACCAGGACCCCGAATTCGCCACCAATGACGCCATCGGCGCGTCCGTCGAATTGATCATGTACGCCATGCAAATGGCCGCCGACAGGGCACAGCACCCGGGTGAGGACATCGTCACCAAGCTGATCGAGGCCGACATCGACGGCCACAAGCTGTCCGACGACGAGTTCGGCTTCTTTGTCATCCTGCTGGCTGTTGCCGGCAACGAGACTACCCGCAATTCCATCACCCAGGGCATGATGGCCTTCACCGACTTCCCCGATCAATGGGAGCTGTACAAGAAGGAGCGCCCCGTCACCACGGCCGACGAGATCGTCCGGTGGGCAACACCGGTCACGTCGTTCCAGCGGACTGCTCTGGAGGACTACGAGCTGTCCGGTGTGCAGATCAAAAAGGGCCAGCGGGTAGTGATGGTTTACCGTTCAGCCAACTTCGACGAGGACGTCTTCGACGACCCGTTCACCTTCAACATCTTGCGTGACCCCAACCCGCACGTGGGATTTGGCGGCACCGGCGCGCACTACTGCATCGGCGCCAACCTGGCGCGAATGACGATCGACCTGATGTTCAACGCGATCGCCGATGCTATGCCCGATCTGGAATCGACCGGCAAACCCGAGCGGCTGCGTTCGGGCTGGCTCAACGGCATCAAGCACTGGCAGGTCGACTACCACACCGACGGGGCGAAATGCCCTGTCGCGCATTAAGCTCCGGCTATGCCGTCACATAAAGCAGTCCACGTAAAGTCCGCGGGCGCGCCACTGGAGCTCGCCGAGGTCGAGACGACGCCGCCGGCGCGCGGCGAAGTACGCATCACCGTCGGCGCCTGCGGCATCTGCGGCACCGACGCCCACTTCGTCGCCGGAGACTTCCCCGGCCTGTCCTGGCCGCTGACCCTGGGTCACGAAATCGCCGGCACGATCGCCGAAATCGGCGACGGTGTCGAAGATTTCAAAGTTGGCGACCGCGTAGCCGTCGGCTGGTTCGGTGGTAACTGCAACCACTGCGAACAGTGCCGTAAGGGCTTTTTCATCAACTGCGTCAACGGCAAGGTGCCGAGCTGGCACTATCCCGGTGGCTACGCCGAATCGGTGACCGCACCGGCCACCGCCTTGGCCCGCATACCCGCCGAGCTCTCGGATGCGGAAGCCGCTCCCATGGGCTGCGCAGGTGTCACCACCTACAACGCACTGCGTCACACCAAGGCCCTGCCCGGCGACCGAGTGGCGATCCTCGGCGTCGGCGGTCTCGGCCATCTCGGGCTGCAGTTTTCCCGCGCGATGGGTTTCGAGACGATCGCGATCAATCGGGGCACCGCGAAAAAGGAAGATGCGCTGAAGTTGGGTGCCCATCACTACATCGACGCCACGGCTGGTGACGTCTCCCAAGCACTGCAAGGGCTGGGTGGGGTCGCGGTCGTGCTGGCCACCGCGGGCGCCTCAAAAGCCATGGCCGCCACCGTCGGCGGGTTGCAACCCCATGGTGAACTCATCACGATCGGCGTCACGCCCGAGCCATTGGAGATTAGTCCGCTTCAGCTGATTACCCCCTCGCTCAGCATCATCGGCCATCCATCGGGGACCGCGAAGGAGATCGAGGACACCATGAATTTCGCCGTCCTTGCGGGCGTGCGGGCATGGATTGAGGAGTTGCCGCTGGCGCAAGCGGCCGAGGGCTATGCAACCCTGGAGCAAGGGCGGGCGCACTACCGCACCGTTTTGACCATGTGACACAGTCGGTCCGTGACCGACATCTGGACCATCGACCCATCTGACGGTGAGTTAGTCGTTCACACCGGGGTCGCCGGCAGGGCGGCGAAAATGGGCCACCGGCTCACCATCGCGATGAAGCGGTGGGAGGCCACGGTCAGCTGGTCGGACGGTGAACCCGTCGCGGCACAGCTGACAGTCGACGTGGACTCGCTCGAAGTCCTGCGAGGCGAGGGCGGCCTCACGCCGTTGTCCGGCCCGGAGAAGATTCTGGTGCGGTCCAACGCTTTACGGCAGCTGGGTGCCGGACGCTATCCTCAGATCCAGTTCGACGCCGACGCCATCGACCAAAGGCAGGACGGTTACCGCCTGACCGGAACGCTGGAAATCCGTGGGAAGACCCGTGCGCAGGCAATCGATCTGCGCACCGAAGATCTCGGCGATTTCTGGCAACTGTCGAGTAAGATCGTCGTCCGCCAATCCGAATTCCTGGTCAAGCCATATTCGTTGATGATGGGCTCGCTGAAGGTCGCCGACGACGTCACGGTGTCGTTCAGCGCCCAGCGCGCTAAAGACACCTGATGAGGACATTGCGAGCAAGGGAGTGGCGATGCGGATCGGAGTGGTGTTCCCGCAGACCGAGATTGGCGCCGACGCGGGTGCAGTGCGTGCCTACGCCGAGCACGTCGAAGGCCTGGGGTTTGCCCACCTACTTGCCTACGACCACGTCGTCGGTGCCGACCCGAAGCTTCACGTTGGTTGGGACGGCTTCTACGACGTGCAGGACACCTTCCATGAGCCGCTGGTGACGTTCGGGTATCTCGCCGCCGTCACCACCTCGCTGGAACTGGTCACCGGCATCGTGATCTTGCCGCAGCGACAAGCCGTCCTAGTCGCCAAGCAGGCGGCCGAGGTGGACCTACTGAGTGGCGGACGCCTGCGCCTGGGTGTCGGCCTCGGCTGGAACGCCGTCGAATACGAGGCGCTGGGCGAAGACTTTTCGAACCGCGGCAAGCGCAGCGAAGAGCAGGTGGACCTCATGCGCAAGCTGTGGACCGAACAAACCGTCACGTACCGCGGCACCTATCACCGGGTGACCGGAGCCGGGCTGGCGCCGCTGCCGATACAGCGGCCGATTCCGGTGTGGTTCGGGGCAGCCTCACCACGCGCGTGCCGGCGCGCGGGTCGGCTCGGAGACGGTTGGTTTCCCATGGTGGGGCCCGGCCCGAAACTCGAGCAGGCGCGGCAAGAGCTAGCGCAAGCAGCAAGGGAGGTCGGCAGAGACCCCACCCAGATCGCCATGGAGGGTCGGGTGTCGTGGAACGGCAACGCCGACGACCTTGCCGATGGCTTTCGAGTCTGGGCCGAGGCGGGCGCCTCGCATATATCGATCAACACGATGAAGGCCGGGCTGGCGTCGGTCGACGACCACCTCTCCGCATTGACGACGGCCGCACAAGTCGCGAAGGCCTTCGCGACTTAACGGCGCGCTACGGCGGTGGCGCGCCCGGATTGGGCGGCGGGCCTTGCGGCGGCGCCGGCTGGTCCGGCGCCGGGTCTTGCTGACCATGCAGGCGCTCGAGCAGCTTGGTCAACAGCGGATGTGGATTCGGTGGCGGAGGTGGCGGCGGCACGACCGGTTGCGGCGGCGCCGGCGGGGGAACCGGCGCGGCGGCGGGAACTCCGGCCGACGGGCCCTCGGCGACGACTGTCTGCGGCTGGGCAGGCTCCGGAGCGTGCGTCGGCGCCGGTACCGGTCGCGCAATAGGTGTTTCAACCGCTGCGGGCGGCGGGGCCGGCACTTGCGCGGCGGGAAGTGCTGCCGCCCGGTGGACCACATGGTGGACCGGCTCGGTACCTCTATCGGGAACCAGATGCGGGCCCAGGGCAAGCGACAGCGATGCCACGAATGTGACCGCCCCGGCGACCAGCATCGTCACCGCTGGAGCGTAAGAGTTCTGCCGGGAGCTTGTCCGCTCCCCTTGTTCGCCAAAGACGGTCTCGACCATCTCGGTGTCGGTGAATTCCGTGCGGTCCGCCGACGCAAGAGCTGCTCCGCGCGCCAGGGCCAGCTGCACGCCGGTCTGCGTGATGACGGGGACCGGCACCGCTTCCTCAAGCCGCCAGGTCAACGTTTCGAGGTCGTCGCCCGGACCGACGACAACAATGCCGCCCGGCTGCCATGAACTCCGGTCGAACAGCTTGGTCAGCCAACCGACCAGCCGACCCGTTCCGCCCGGCAGATGCTTGATAGCCGTCTGCGGCTCGTCGTCGCACGTGTCGACCATGGCGACGATCGTCGAATCGCCGTCCAACACGCAGACCGCCGCTTTGTCGTAGCCGACCACCGGCGCGATCGCCTGGGCGAGCATGTCGCAGGACTGGTGCAGCCGAATCGGGACCACATTGTCGAAGCCGGCGTTGGTCAGCGACTCCAGCAGCAGCGCAGCCTCCGCGGCCGCCTCGTCGCTCCAGGTGACGCCGATAACGTGAAGACGGCGGTCGTAGCCCGCCGCTGCCGCCTGCGCGTCCAGTACGGCCGCGGTCGCCTGCTCTGACGTGTTGACCGCCGGCACCCCAGTGCCGGTACTGACCTGGAATTCTTCGTGATCCAGGATGGTGCCGTCGGCGTCGCGGCCGTCAACGAGGACCCAGCCGACCGACGTGGAAGTCAGCGACAGTCCAAGTACCGTGTCCAAAATCTGCACCTCAATCGTGTCCCAATGCCCATGCGCCGCCGCCAGCACGAGACCGCCAATGCGGATGGTTCGCGCGCAGCGGAAGGACCGGGACAACGTGGTCTCGTCGGTCTACCCCGGGTGAGCCTACGCGCTCAACACGACAACAGTTGAACGGGCGTCAGCACGCCATTGGGACGTCGCGATGACCTGCGACGTCGAATCCGTCGAGGCATGCCCCTGCAAGGCCCCCCGAATTTGGGCTCAAAACGTGCCAAACAACGTTGCCGCCGACCCGCGTACCACAGGCTCCGCGCAGGTCGCGATGGTCGGTGCAGAATCGAGACACCTTTGCGTCCTGATCGACATATGTAAGGTCAGACGGTAGGTTTTGCGATAGCGCACGACGGCCTATGACAAGGGGCAGGGATGACATTCGTGAACGACAAGATGCGTGGCTGGGTGCGGCGACTTACGGTCGCCGCTTTTGCGGCCACCGTTCTGCCGGGCCTCGTCGGCCTGCTTGGCGGAGCGGCGACGGCAGGAGCATTCTCCCGGCCCGGTCTTCCGGTCGAGTACCTGCAGGTGCCTTCGGCCTCGATGGGCCGCAGCATCAAGGTGCAGTTCCAGAGCGGCGGCGCCAACTCCCCCGCCGTGTACCTGCTCGATGGTCTGCGTGCCCAGGACGACTACAACGGCTGGGACATCAACACCCCCGCCTTCGAGTGGTACTACCAGTCCGGGCTGTCGATCGTCATGCCGGTCGGTGGACAGTCCAGCTTCTACACCGACTGGTACCGCCCGGCCTGCGGCAAGGCCGGCTGTCAGACCTACAAATGGGAAACCTTCCTGACCAGCGAGCTCCCGGGCTATCTCTCCTCGGAAAAGAGCGTCAAGTCGAACGGTAGCGCCGCGGTGGGCATCTCGATGGCGGGTGCATCGGCGATGAATCTGGCGATCTACCACCCTGCTCAGTTCATCTACGCCGGTTCGCTGTCCGGCTACCTCAGCCCGTCCACCGGGCAGGGCTGGATCGGCCTGGCGATGGGCGATGCCGGCGGCTACAAGAAGGAAGACATGTGGGGGCCAGACAACGACCCGGCGTGGACGCGCAACGATCCCTTGGTCAACGTCGGCCAACTCGTCGCCAATAACACCCGGCTCTGGGTGTACTGCGGCAACGGCACTCCGAACGAACTGGGCGGCGCCAACTTGCCGGCCACCTTCCTCGAGAGCAACTTCATGATCGGCGTCAACAAGAAGTTCCAAGACGCCTACAACGCCGCCGGCGGCCACAATGCCGTGTTCAACTTCCCCCCCTACGGCACCCACAGCTGGGAGTACTGGGGAGCACAGCTCAACGCGATGAAGCCCGACCTGCAGGGCTATCTCGGCGCGCACCCCGGCGGATAGGGAAACAACCTCGCGAGCAAACTGCGCTTGACGGTCAGCCCGTCGAGCGCAGTTTGTTTTGCTCAGTTTCGGTGCAGCTGATCGGTGATATCGACCCATGCCGACGACTCGCCACGGTGGTTGTTCATGTCGCGGCAGTGACCATAGATGCGTGCGACGCCATGCTGTCCAGAGTCGCTCTCCGGATAAAGCGTTGCGGTGACACCGTCTTTGGACAACGTCTTGCCAAGCAAGTGCTGGTTGGGCGGCAGCCCCTCGCGCCAGCCGCGCGCAACCATGGCCGTCGCGACGTCCCGGAAATACTCGTCGACCCGGGCACCGGCCGGCAATGTGAAATCCAGGTAGACCGCTCCCTGATAGGGCGGATCTTCACGGTTCTCACAGGACATCAAAAGGTAGCCCCCCGTTGCGCTTTGAAGCGCAGCGACGGCGACGATCTGTCTCGCATTCTCGACGACCTCGGCCTTGGTCTGCTCGTCGGTGGCGGTACGGCCAGCGCCCGCAACAGAATCGGCGGTTGATGAATGCCGCCGGCCCACCGCCAGCGACCCTGCGCCCAGTATGAGCGTCGACGTCAACGCGGCAGCGAGCAGCAGCCGACTCGCCGGCGAGCGAAGTCGTTCGACGGGGCTGGACCCCGGGTCAGCCACCCAGGGCGGCGAGGAGTTCCTTGATCCGGGCCGCTTCGTCATCCGTTGGGATTTCGTCGGCCTCGATAGCGTCAAGGAGGTCGGCCGTCAGCCCGGCACCGTTGGCGGTTTCCTGCGCGGATAATTTGGCGCGCCGACGGACGGCATACAGCTGTTGACCCAACGTCGCGCCGGGCGCCTCGGCGGCCATTGCCATCAGATCGTCGTAGCGCGTTCGAACTCCGCTCAGCGAGACGATGACTGACGGCGTCGCCCTTCCGCGAGAGGCTGCTTTGGTGAGTGCCGTCTGCAGCTTTCGCAGACCGGCAAGGATCACCGCTGCGCGGCCAGAGAACTCCGGATCGTTGTTGTCGGGCAAGGCGTCGATCGCTGCGGTGAACATCTGCATCGCCGCCTCGACCAAGCTGACAATGACAGGCGCCTCGCCGTCATCCGGTGCGCCGTTGCCTTTGGATCGCTTTGCGCCTGGGAAGGCATCACTGGTCTGTGCGTCGATGATCATCACCCGTCTTGATCGCGATAGAAGACGTCGAAACGCTAGCGCGGATCCATCGTCCGTACAAGGGTTGGACCCGCCGCGGGCTTTTCGGCCGAGCCGCAGGCGACGGCGAAAGATATATTCAGAACCATTCTTTGATGCGTGCAGGACTGGGCGATCACATATGCGCCCGGGTGGCATCGCAGGTCTTGTGCAAATGCCGCGTCGCGAGAAGAGGCCGTGCCGCAAGAGAGTAAATGCATGACCGAGCAGAAATTGCTTGAGCACTGGATTCACGGCTGTGCGGTGCAGCCGATCATGTCCCGTGACGGTCTCGTGCTCAACCTCGAGGATTACAACGAACTCGTCATCTCGAAACCGATCACCCTGACCCTGCCGGCGATCGCCAATTCGCCGGCTGAGGTTGTTTCCATAAACCCCCAACAATCCAGCCGTCCAAGAGCGACCGCTGTTCGATTTCTCCGGAGCCCGACGACCGCGTCACCGCCTGGGAGCTGTACGGCAAATATCACGGCTACGCCGCCTGCCTGCCGCATGGCAAGGTGCGGGTGGTGCGGCGCGACGTGCCGGACGACGGCGAGGATTAGCCGCCTCGAGTGAACATCCGCATTTTCGGTCACCGGCCCAGCTTCGGCATGCTTGGATCGGCCCATGCAGGGCTCGGCGACGGTTCACATGGCGGCACCCCCGGACGAGATCTGGGACTTGATCGCGGATGTCCGCAACATCGGGCGGTTTTCCCCCGAAACATTCGATGCCGAATGGCTTGATGGAGCGACCGGACCCGCGCTCGGGGCGCGATTCCGCGGCCACGTCAAGCGGAACGAAATCGGGCCGGTGTACTGGACGACCTGTCGAGTCACTGCATGCGAGCCGGGCCGGGAATTCGGTTTCGAGGTGCTCGTCGGTGACAGGGCGGTGAACAACTGGCATTACCAACTGGCGCCAAATGCCGACGGCACCGACGTGACCGAATCATTTCGGATGAACGCCTCGCCGATGACCACGCTGTATTACTGGATGTTCGGTGGTTTTCTTCGTCAGCGACGCAACATTCGTGACATGACCAAGACGCTGAATCGGATCAAAGACGTTGTCGAGGCCTGAAATCGTTACCTATCGAACTGAATGAGGTTGCCATGGGACAGTGGTCGCGCGATGAGATCGAGTCGGCCTTCGAGCGCCACAAGCAGGTCGTCGTAGAAATCGGTTCAAGTTGGGACTGGTCACGTTTCGCCGATCAGTTCACCGAGGACGCAACCTACGTCGAGCACACCTACGGGACCTTCCACGGTCGCGAGCAGATCCGCGATTGGATCGTCTCGACGATGAACGTGTTTCCCGGCAGCGAGATGCCGTTCTATCCGACCTCCTGGTATTCCATCGACACCGACCGCGGCTGGGTGTTCTGCGAATTTCTCAACCGGATGCGCGATCCCGGCGACGGCAGCATCCATCAGGCGGCGAACCTGTCGGTGATGAAGTACGCCGGTGACGACTTGTGGAGTTATGAGGAAGACGCCTACAACCCGATGAACTTCCTGCCAATTGTCCGCGAGTACATCCAGCGGAGTAAAGCTTGCGGCACGGTTACCGACGACGCGATCGCGTTTGCGAAGAACATGAATTGGGAACTGGCCTAACGGCCAACCCGCGCGATGGCCGTAGGCTGGCGATAGCACTGCTCGTCGATGCGGAGGGCCTACAGGTGGACATCGCCATGAAGCAGAGGTTGCACTGGCTCGCGTTGCACGGCTTCGTCCGGGGTGTCTCGTCGCTCGGTGCCCGAAGGGGTGACCTGCAGGCCCGATTGATCGCCGACCCGACCGTCAATGCGGATCCGGTGGCGTTCTACGACGAGGTGCGGTCCCGCGGTCCCCTGGCGCACTCACGCATCGGCTATATCACCGCGGAGCATGCGATCGGGCACGAATTGCTGCGATCAGACGACTTTCGGGTGCTGTCGATCGGGTCGAATCTGCCGGCGCCACTGCGGTGGCTGGAGCGGCGGACCCGCGATGATCTGCTGCACCCGCTGCGCCCGCCGTCGTTGCTGGCAGTGGAGCCGCCCGACCATACCCGCTATCGGAAGACGGTGTCGTCGGTGTTCACCACCCGGGCCGTCGCCGCGCTATGGGACGGGGTCGAGCAGACCGCGATGACACTGCTCGATGAACTGTCCCGCGAACCCGGTGTCGTCGACGTGGTCGACCGGTACTGCGCCCAGCTCCCGGTAGCGATCATCAGTGACATCCTGAGGGTGCCCGACGCCGATCGCCCGCACATTCTCGAGTTCGGCGAACTCGCTGCGCCCAGTTTGGATTTCGGGCTCACTTGGCCCGAGTACCGCCGGGTGCAGCATGGGATCGAGGGGTTCAACAACTGGCTGACTGAGCATCTGCAACAGCTGCGGCGGACCCCCGGCGACGACCTGATGAGTCAGCTGATCCGCAAAGCCGAAAGCGGTTCGGCGGAAACGTATCTGGACGAGGCTGAACTTCATGCGGTCGCCGGGCTGGTGTTAGCGGCGGGCTTCGAGACGACGGTGAACTTGTTGGGCAACGGGATTCGCATGCTGTTGGACAATCCTGAGCATCTGCGCACGCTCAGTCAACGTCCGCAGCTGTGGCCCAACGCCGTCGAAGAGATCCTGCGGTTGGAATCGCCGGTGCAGCTCACCGCACGGCTGGCACTCAGTGACACCGAGGTGGCCGGGACCGTGGTCAAACAAGGTGAACTGGTCGTGGTTTACGTCGCCGCGGCCAACCGTGACCCGGCCGTGTTCCCCGACCCCAACCGGTTCGACATCGAACGCGAAAACGCGGGCAAGCATCTGGCTTTCTCGGGTGGACGGCATTTCTGCCTGGGAGCGGCACTGGCCAGAGCCGAAGGCGAGGTGGGGCTGCGAGCATTCTTCGACCGCTTCCCCGACGTGTGTTCGGCCGGTTCCGGCAGTCGCCGTGACACCCGTGTACTGCATGGTTGGTCAACGCTGCCGGTGGCCTTGGGCCCGGCGCGTTCGATGGCCACTCGATGAACTAAGCCAGATAGCGGCCGAACCACTCCAGCACCCGCCGCCAGGCGTCATCGGCGGCGGCTGCGTTGTAGCGCGGTCCGGTGTCGTTGAAGAACGCATGGTCGGCGTTCGGTTCGACGACGATGTCGTTGATCAACTCGGCACGGTCAAGAGCGGCTTTGGCCGCCGCTTGCGAACTCGTGACACGGGTGTCGAGGGCCCCGTAGAAGGCCAGCACGGCAGCGGATTTGGAGCCGGCGAAGTCGGGGTTGTCCGGCAGGGGGCCGTAGAACGGGACCGCAGCCGACAGTTCCGGTACGCCGGAGGCCAGCAGTTGCCACACCAGCCCGCCGCCGAAGCAGAAACCGACGACCGCGAGTTTCCGGCCTGGAACCCGCTCCTGCAGTTCGGTGATGCCGGAGTTCAGGTCCGCGATGAAGCGGCCCGGCTTGACGGCACTCAGTGCGGCGGTGGCCTGGGCCGGGTCCGCGAAGTGCCCGGTGCCGCCTTCCTCGGACAGCAGGTCGATGGCCAGCGCCGAGTAGCCGACCCCGGCGAACCGTCCTGCCACCGACCGTACCCAGTCGTTCAGGCCCTTGTTCTCGTGGATGACCAACACCCCTCGACGGGCATTGTGGGCTTGCGACCAGGCGCCCTGGAGTTCTCCATTCGGTCCCGACCAGGTGATCGGCTCGGTCGATAATGCCTGACCCATCCCCGGTGGCTGTGTCCCGGTGGTACCCGATGACCCGTTCGGGCGCTGGGTTTGTCTGTCTCCGCAGGCGGCGATCAGCGCGGACGCGGCCCCGCTGCCCAGACCGAGCAGTGCCAGCCGCCGCAAGGCCTCGCGGCGCGTCAGCAGACCGTCGACGTGGTCGGTGGCAATCTCTTCGGCGATATAGCGCTGCAGCGAGGTCACCTTGGGGAGTATGCGCCGAAAACCGCTCTGCCGCGCGGACGCCGCAGCGGCGCGGGTCAGCTGAAGCTGTCCGGGTCGGCCACAGGGATGAGCAGATGCGACGGGGTGGGGCCGCCCTGATGGAGTTGGTAGCTGCCGCCGGCCAGGGCGCGCCGCGCGGGCTTGGTCGGGACCAGGTGCGGAAAGTCGTATGTAGTGAGCGTCAGCCGCAGCCGGTGGCCCGGCTCGATTAATGCGGCGGTCGGGAAGATCTCGACGTCATAGCGGGTGACTTCGCCGGGAATCACCGGCTTGACCGCCGATCGGGTGCTGAAGTGGTGCGGCCGAAGGACGGTCCCGTCGGGCAGATACCAGGTGCGATCCGGATCCAGCTCGCGGTGCGAACCGAGTAGTGCGCCCTGAGTCAGCGGGCGGCTGAGTCCGTGGGGCGCGACGTCGTCGAGGTGGGCGACCCACAGCGTCTCGCTGGTGGTGGACGTCGCATGCACGGTCAGCGTGATCGGTCCGGCAACCAATGTCGGCGTGGCGAATGGCTCGGTGGTGTAGGTCAGGGCGCCGCGCTGCAGTCGCCGGTTGTCCTGGTCGTAGCGGGTCTGGCCGCCGCGTTGGGCGCGGATGAAGCTGGTCATTCCCAGGGTCCACTGCTCGATGCTGCGGCCGGCCGTCGGGCCGCGCCCCACGTATTTGATTGTCGCCGTGGATGTCTCGGGCGCGCATTCGGTGGACAACCGGCCAGACTCAGACAGGTAGAAACGGGTCGGCGTCGCCTCGGCGAGCGGGTAGTCGTCGGCGTGGAACCATCGCGGGCTTCCGATGGCCTGGAAGGTGAACGGCGACCCGGTTATCGCCGCTTCCGCGTCGCCGTTCAGCCAATGGTCGAACCAGCGCAGCTGCAGCGCGTGGATGTGCAGACCGCCGAAGTGGGAGACGTGATACCAGGGCCCCATCAAGAGCCGCAGTTTTTCGGACACCGGCTGGCCGGGTTGCATCGCTGACTCGTCGGGCCGGCCGGCGAAAGTGTTCTGCAATGCCGCGTAGTTCAGCGGCGCGCCGCGCTGGAAGGCGTCGTGCCAGCCGCCGACCAGAAAGACCGCCACGTTGTTGGCGACGATGCCGGGCAGCACCATGGCCGGGCGCAATGCGTCCCAGTACCTTCCATCGAAGGACGTTTCACCGCCGGCGACGGCGTCGGCGATCAGCGGCCGGAAGTAGCCACGCTGATCACGCCCACGCTGCCGTACGCCGGCGACCCCGCCGGCTCGCGGCCGCGGGTGCTTGCCGGGGTGGATCACCTCCAGTGCCGGGTTGACGATGTTGAGCAAGCGGTAGACGCCCCCGTATGCCCGTACCGTGCGCAGGTGCGGCGCCCCGCCCATGGCCGCCGCATCGCGATAGAAATCGCGGGCGGCCATCACCGGGAAAATCGCCTTCAGCGGCGAATCCGGTCCGACCGCGGCAGCGGTGAACAGCTGGTTGATCGCCAGGTAGGACGTTCCGAACATGCCGACCCGGCCGTTGGCATTGGGCAGCTTCGAAGCCCAACCGACGAGCTCTACCCCGTCCTGTGTCTGCCGCTCCCCGAACATCTCAAAGGAACCGCCGGACACGCCGCTGCCCCGGACGTCGACCATCACCTCGATGTAGCCGCGCTTGATCAGATAAGGCGTGGCGCCGCCACCGATCTGGGCCGCGGGCGGCGGGGCCTTCTTGCCGTAGGGCGTCAGGCACAACAACACGGGAAACGGCCCGGCGGCGGGCTGCCCGGTCTCGGGCACCGTCGGGTGATGGATGTCAGCGCGCAGCACGATGCCGTCGCTCATCGTCACCGCGACGTTGTGATGCACACCGTGCCCGAACTGCGCCGGCCTCGGTGTCCAAGGCGGCGTGAACGGCGACGGACTTCTCATGCGGACACGTCGGGTGCCAGCTTTGCGTCGGGATCGCAGCGCTGGCGCCTTTGCCATCCCCCACCTCCTGCGCGCATCGTTGACAACGTGTTCAGCGGCCCGGTTCTGATGAGATGCCATGCCGGTTGACGACACCGTACTCGGACTGTGGCAGGCCTTATCGCGACGGGACGCGCGAAGTGTTCAGCCACCCGCACCCGGTATTCGCCGCTGTGCAAGGTGTGATCAGTCGGGCTCGATGGGAAGCCCCCGGCACACGGTGATGTATCCGATGCCGGGGGATACCCAGTCGCGCCATTGTTTGTGGCTCATGTTGGTGGACAGTTTGTCGCACAGCTGGGAGGGATCGACGCTGGCTGGCGAGAGCCGAACGGTTCCGTCCAAGGGTGACCAGGCGGCCAGCCGCCCGTCCGGGCTTAGCGCCACACTGGTGATGGAGTCTGACCCCGTTTGGGGTGCAGCGGTTGGTTGGCCGGTGGCGGTGTCCCACAGGCGCAGGGTTGCATCCGATCCGGCGCTTGCCAATTGATGGGCGACCCCGAAGGCGACGCTGTCAACCTCGCCGGTGTGGCCGTGCAGGGGGCCGTCCGGTAGCTGCTTTCGCGTGTTGGGATCCCAGAGCTCCACGGTGCCGTCCCCGCGCCCGGCGGCCACGGTGGTGCCGTCGCGGCTAAATGCCACGGCAATGACCGAGCTGTGCGATGCGGGGTTGGTGATCACGGTTTCGGGCTGGGTGGTGTCTGGGTTCCACAGTCGTAGGCCGTCCCCGTAGCCGACCAGGAGGCGGTGGCCGTCGGGGCTGAACGCCAACCCGCCGAGGTGGGTTGGGGGGTCAACGGTCATCGGCCGGCCCAATGCCCGACCCGTAGCGACATCCCACAGTTGGACGGTGCCGTCGGTCGCCTCGCCGGAGGCGAGCGTGTGCCCGTCACCGGTGAACGCAAAATCGAAAAACCCCATCTGGGTGATAGCAATGTGGAGCGGCGGCCTGGCCGGTTGCCCGGTGTTGGCGTCCCATAGCTGCACGGTGCCGTAGTCTGTGGCGGCCGCGATGCGGCCGCCATCAACGTAACGGAACGAGCGTGAGCCCGTGCCCCCGTCCGTCAGTGGTGGTAGGGGTTGACCGGAGTTGGCGTCCCACTGTTGGACAGCGGTGTCACCGGACGCCGCGACGCGCTGACCGTCGGGGCTGAACGCGACCTGGGTTAGGACCGGGTCGGGGCCTCTCATCGGCTGCCCGATGGTGGCGCTCCAGAACCGAAGCGTCCCGTCCAGGCTGACGGTGGCGATCTCGCCGCCGTCGGGGCTGAACGCAAGATCGGCCAGAAAGGCGGTGTGTCCGATCAGCGTCGGACCGAGCTGCGCTCCGGTGTTGGCGTCCCAAAGCTGCAGTGCCCCGTCGGTGCGGCCGGTGGCGATGCGATGCCCGTCGGGGCTGAATGCGACCGCGGTGGCCTCATCACCCCTAAAGGGGGCGAGTTGCATCGTTCGGATGAGGGTGCCGGTGTCGGCGTTCCACAGCTGCACGTTGGTGCCGCCGGCCGCGATGGTGTGTCCATCGGGGCTGAACGCGATCTTCCACACCTTTGCCGGCTGCGAGGTGAAATCTTTGACGAGCATGATCGGCGCATGCAGTTGAAACGTGCTGGTCTCGCGGATGGCGATGCCCCCGTTGCTGCCGCTTACGGCGAACAGGTGGCCGCCGCGGTCATACGCCACGTCCAAGATGGACGCGCTGTGATCGGTGAATACCGGGAGGCTCCCCAGCAGTTGGCCACTCTTGGGGTCCCATGACTGAATGGTGTCGTTGAAGCTGCCGGTGATGATCTGCCCGCTTGGGCTCACCGCGACGCTGGAGAGCGGGTCAACGTGCTGCGGGTTTGGGTTGAGCGCCGCACCGGTGTCGGCGCTCCACAGCCGCATCGTGCCGTCGCCGCTGCTCGAGGCGATGGTCTGGCCGTCGGGGGTGAAAGCGACGGCGGTCACCATGTCGGTGTGTCCTTTCATCGGAGCACCGACCGGTTTGCCGGTTGCGGGATCCCATTCGCGCAGCGTTCCATCCATTTGCCCGGTCACGATGCGGTGTCCGTCGACGCTGTAGGCCAACGCGTGCGGGGTGGCGCCGATATCGATGATCTTCTGCGTGGTGAACCGGGCGATCTGGGCGTCCAAGATGGGCGCGCCATTTGCCTCGATCGCGTTCGCGGCGAGCAGTTCCTGCAGGGCGCGCACATCGCCGCCCGGGCGGGCGCCGGCCAGCATCGCTGCTCCTTCGGCATTGAGTTTCGCCACGACCGCATCGTGAAGGCGCCGGACGGCCTCCTGCTGCTTAGCGACCGCAATCAGCGCCGCCACCACCGCCACAACGGTGAGTACCGCTAGCCCGGCGACCGCCGCAGCCCGCAACCGCCGGAACCGTCGCTGCTCACGCAGATCATCGCTGGCCAACTGGTCTTTGGGCTTGCCGTGAATCGGGGCCGCCAGCGCGGTGACCTTCTCCCGAAACACAGGGCCGCGATAATCCCACGGCGCATCGGCGCTGACATCAATGTAAAGCGGCTCGGCCGGCAACGACCCCGGCACGGTCAACACCGGCGGCGCCGCATCAGAAAGCCGCGGATCAAAACAGGCGTTGGCCCGGTCCCAGCGCAGCTGCCCGGCGACCTGCACCATCATCAGTTGGTCTCGGCCCCGGTGTGCAAGCCAGTAGCTGACCTCCTGATTGACCCAATACGACGCGGCCGCCCCCGGCGACAGCGTCACGATCAAAAAGTGGGAGCGATCCAGCGCATCGGTGATGCGACCCCACAAATCCGGGCTGGCGGTCAAATCGGTGTCATCACGAAACACCCGCAACGCCCGCAACTGACCCAGCCGCCGACCGATGTGGTGAAGGCCTTTCTGAATCCCCGACACCACTGGGCGGTCACGGTGGGTATATGACAGAAAGGCGTCGTACTCCATCGGCTTGCCCGGTCCAGGAGCGGCAGACTCCACGGCCTGCCCTACTTCGGCCATATTGCACCTACAGACAATCCGGTTCTGTGCGAGCCGCACTTCAGCGGGTAGCTAAGTCTGTCACGCACGCCGAAGCGATTTGTTGTGTTCGCGCGGCCGAGCACCATGACAAGGCACTGCAAAACAGACGTCGGAAGTGCCGAGGTATTGACACTTACGACTTAGTGTCAGCGCTGCATCTCAAATGTTGCTGCCAAACTTGAGTTTCCGACAAGCGCTCGCCGAAGGTGCCAAGCGATCGCGCTATGAGGGGACTATAGTCATTCGTGCCGTGCATTAGGCACCCGCGTAAAAAGGTTGGTCTCCGCATCCTGCGAACAACGGCAACCACCTGGATGTTTGAGGAGTCCAACGATGACCGAGACACCGCACAAGACCGGGTCGGCATGGGTCGAATTCTCTGATGACGTGCTTGAATCGGTTGAGATGCTCTGCACCGCGGCAATCGAGGCACCGTGCTGCGCGGGCTAGAGTTCGTCACCTCCGTTGCCGCCCAACTGATGGAGGCTAATGCATCCACCGCTACCACTGTGAGCGAACAGGTACTGGCGAGGCTCGTCGACCTGTTCGACGCGGACACCGGCTTCTTACGCTACAACGACCAAACCATCGGGGCCTCGAAATTGATCGCGGAATGGCCACCGCGACCCAACCGTCCACACGCGGATCTCCTGGCGATTGTCGACTTGACTAGCGCCGTCGACGTCTTCGCCCCTTGCGCGCATGGCAAGGAACCGCTTGTGACTCAGCCTACGGAACCGGTTGTGATTCGGCCGGCGGTCGCGACAAACTACGCATACAAGGCTTTCCAACGCCAGGCCACGGGAAGGCGCCGCGTCGCGACGCCCTCGATGGCCGCTGCACCGCTGGTTTCAAATGGGATGACCACCGGTGTGCTTGGCTTCGTTAACTTTCGTGGCAGGAAGTGGAAGCAGGAAGAGGTGGGCACGCTCGGGGCGGTCGCCACTTTGTTTGCACAGCTCCAGGCCCGCATCGCCGCCGAAGAAAGGCTTCGCCACCAGGCTGAGCATGACGATTTGACCGGTCTGCACAATCGTCGATCGGTTGTTGCGCAGCTTTCCGAAAGACTCGCGGCGGGACGCCCCGGACCCGTCGCGGTCTTGTATCTCGACCTCGACCGACTGAAGTCGATCAACGATTACTTCGGCCACGCCGCCGGCGATTTTTACCTCCGGGTATTCGCCGAACGCCTGCAGGCGAGCATGGAAGGGCTGGGCACGATCGGTCGGATCGGTGGGGACGAGTTCCTGGTCTTTGCGGACCGGGCGATGCTAACTGGGACGGCGGAGTCACTCGCGCACCGGCTTCAGACAACGTTGCGGGGTCCCCTGAAGATCGGCGACGATGTGATAACGCCCTCCGTCAGCATCGGGATGGCGGTGGGCAGGCCGGGACGCGACGACACCGCGGATCTACTGCGTCGTGCCGACGAGGCCGCCTTGACGGCCAAGCGTGGGGGCGGCAATCAGGTCGCGATGTGCACCACTGACATCTCCCGCAACGTCGTCTTCCGCAAAGACATTGAACTCCATCTGCAGCAGGGCATCGACAGCGACGCTCTGCTGCTGCATTACCTGCCCGAAGTCGACTTGCTGACCCGCACGATCCTGGGAGCCGAGGCGCTGGTCCGTTGGCGGCACCCGACGCGAGGGCTGCTGCTACCGGATTCGTTCATCGGCGTAGCCGAATCGACCAACCTCGCCGCAGAGTTGGGCCTATGGGTCATGCGAAGCGCCTGCGCCGAACTGAGCCGGTGGCACTCCAACGGGGTGGGACAAGACGCGATAATGCGCATCAATGTGTCGCCCGTTCAATTGATCACCCGAGGCTTCGTCCGCAGTGTTGCCGACACCATCGATGAGTTCGGCATCGACGCCGGATCGGTATGCCTCGAAATCACCGAGCGGTCCGTGGTGCACGACATCGAAACCACTCGTAAAACCCTCTCGGCGCTCAAGGAAGTCGGAGTCCAGATTGCCATCGACGACTTCGGCACCGGCTATGCGGTCCTGTCGCACCTGAAGTCCCTCCCGGTTGACATGCTCAAGATCGACATGGGGTTCGTGCGCAATTTGGGCACCAACACCAGCGACCTGGCCATCGTTCGCGCCATCATCGGGCTCGCTAAGGCCTTCGGCCTGCAACTGGTTGCTGAAGGCGTTGAGACGCCAGCTGCCGCAGAGACTTTGATAAAGCATGGATGTCACCGGGCGCAGGGGTTCCTGTTCTCGCGCCCCGTGGCAGGCGACGCCATGGAGTCGCTGCTGTCCAAGCGCCGGGTGCCGATGACCTGCTTCGCTAACGACGAGGCGCTGAGCGTGGACGCAATCTAGGGCAGGCAACGATGCCTCGTAGAGTTCATGAGAGAACGCCGAGGAGTCACAGACGCGGCAGACGACCACAACCCCCGGCCGACTGAAAGCACAATTCTTTGCGGGTCATGCTCTGGTGGCTGCTTTAGCGGAAGTGATGGCGCGATCCTGGCGCCGCCCAACGGCTCGGGGCAGGTTTCTTACGACTTGCCTGCCTCTGGGCCTCTCAATATCCTCTCCCGTTTGTTTCAAAGAAAGCGCCGAGGCGGTTCGGGCGGTTCGGGCGTCACCCCCGGGAGCCGCGGCCGTTTGAAGAAACACACGGCCGTAAAGGGTTTGGCCTGGTCCACCGCGAAGTTAACCATCTCCCACCTTTGTTCGCCGAGCGCGTTCGCTTTGCGCATCATTTCATTCAGTGCATCCTCGCCCGTCGAATAGAACCATTTGTACTCCCACATCGACCCATCAGCCTCGCTCATCTCGCCACCCTAGAACAGACTCGGGGAAGATCGCGGCGGCTACCTAAGTCAAACTTGCTGCTGCGCGCCCGGCGCCGCTGCGCCCGCTCGGTACCGGAGACTGGCGTGCGCAAGCTCAGAAACTCCAAAGACCTTGCGGGTCAGCGACTCCCGCTGATACCGCAGCAACAATGTCAGCACCTGACGATCGTCACCAGACTATCGGGGCGGCTTCTTGTCGGGCATGACCGGCATCGTCCAGCCGCGGGCGCACTGTGTGCAACCACCCCCTGATCTGACTACCTCGGCCTTTGCTGCCCGAATTCGCCTCAGAGTGCTGGAACGGTTGAGAACATGCTGCGCCGCTCTCGCGTTGGACACGCGGCTCGCGCAACTCAGCCAGGGTGCTCGAGTTCTGTTCGGGCCTGGTCGATTTGGTCGTAGGCGTAGGTCACCATCGCGGCGGTGGTCATCGTCTCGCCCTTGCGGGCGAGCGATTCGTAGGTCTGATCACCAAGGACATCGCGGAGGTGGGCGATCAGCGTGTTGAACTCAGCAAGCATTTCGAGGTAGGGGATGACGGCGAACCCGGCCATGGTGGCCGCTGGTTCGTAGCGTCCGAGCCGGTCGAACACGGCGGCGAGGATCGAGAGGGAGCCGCGCACCGCGGCGGTGTCGCCCGCGTCGTGCAAGGTGCGGATCGCGAGCGTGATGTAATCGAGCGCGGCCAGCGGGTCGCCGTATACGGCCTCGAGGCGGCACAGACTGACCGCCAGGAGTGATTCGGTGTAGCGGTTGCCGCTGTCCTGGGCGATCACCAGGCCCCGACGCAGGGCGTCCAGCAAGGCGACGGGATCGGCGTCGCGGAAGCCGGCGTCGTGGTGGGCGTAAAGCTGGTCCTGGACCCAAAGCGCGAGCGAGAGCACAGAGGGGTTGTGGGTGGCCTCGGCGGCGGCGATGAGGCCGTTCGCGGCGGCCATCGCTTCGTCATGGGACCCGGCGAGCGCCATCGCATTGACCAGATATGCCGTGATGACTGTATGGGTGTCGCGACCACGTGCGAGCTGGGCGCGGCACCACTCGACACACCGTTCGGGCTGGCCGATGTGTAGATACGCATTGCCAAGCAGGGCCTCGAGGCCAAACGGCACCTCTTCGTAGCGGCCACTGGCGATCACCAGCTGGGCGGCGTCGGCGTAGCGGACGGCGTCATCGGTCCTACCAGCCTGGCAGCACTGCGTTGCAGTCGTGTACAGGAACGCGAGCCGGGGGTGGTCGGCGACGCGGGCGGGTTCGATGAGTTCTTCGGCCCAGGCGATCAGCTCGCGATTTTCGACCTGCATGCCGAGGAACGCCGCATACGTGGCGATGGTGGCGGCGGCGTCCAGGTCGCCCTGGTCGGCGGCCCACCGAAACGCGGTGCGCAGATTGGCCAGCTCGACGGTGAACCACGCGTAGGCCTGTCGCTGTCGGGGGCTGTCCCACAGGGCCAGGATGTCGGCTTCCCGCCCGGCGAAGTAGCGGGCATGCGCTGTCCGGGCTTCGTCCGCCACACCGCTGGCGACGAGTTGTTCCTCGGCGAACTGGCGGATCGTTTCCAGCATCGAAAACCGGGCATGCCCAGAGGAGCGATCTGCCAGGAGCAACGACTTGCGCACTAAGGCATCGAGCAGATCGAGAATGGCATAGTCGTCGGGGTCGTCAAATCCTGCCACCGCGCAGGCACTTTCGAGGTCGAAGCCGCTGGCGAACACCGAACATCGGTCCAGCAGCACCTTCTCCGCATCATCGAGCAGGTCGTAAGACCAGGCCACCGCATGACGGAGCGTCTGGTGGCGTGCCAGGCCGCGCCGCGAGCCGACTAGCAGCCGGAAACGGTGATCGAGGCGGTCACGCACGTCGCTGGCGGTCATCGACGCCATCCGCGAGGCGGCCAACTCGATGGCTAACGGGATGCCGTCGAGCCTGCGGCAGATCTCCACCACCGCGTCCGCCTCGCCGGGCTGGGCCAGGGAGAAGTCCGACACGACACTGTGGGCACGGTCGAGGAAAAGGTTCACGGCGGCGGATTCGGTTCCGGAGTTGACGTCCAGCGACGGGACACGCCATAACCGTTCTTCACTGACCCCCAATCCTTCGCGGCTGGTCGCCAGAACCTTGACGGTCGCCGAGGCGGCGAGGATCGCCTCGACCAGATCCGCGACACTGTCGACAACGTGCTCGCAGTTGTCGAACACCAACAACCGGACGCGGCCCTCCAGCGCGGCGGCCACCGACTCGCTCACGGTCTTGCCCGGTTGCTGGGTGATGCCCAACACTGCCGCCACCGCGTCGGGCACCGCCGCGGGATCGGTGACGGCGGCCAGCTCGAAAAACCAAACCCCGTCGGGAAACTCATCGGCCAGCCGCCCCGCAACCTCCACCGCCAGCCGGGTCTTGCCGACCCCACCCACCCCGGTCAGCGTGACCAACCGATGAGCCTTCACCGCGGCTAGCAGCTCGGCGACCTCCGCCTCACGTCCAATGAAGCTCGTGGGCGCAGGGCGCAGGTTCCCCGGACTCACATCCAGCGCCCGCAACGGCGGGAAGTCGGTGCGCAAGCCGTCGGCTCGGACCTGGAACACCTGAACCGAAGTCGGGAGATCCCGCAGCCGCCGCGGCCCCAGATCGATGAGATCAACTCCGCTAAGTAGACCCGCCGTCCACTCGGCCAACAGGATCTGACCGCCGTGCCCGGCGGCCATCAGCCTCGCCGCACGGTTGAGTACCGTTCCGAAGTAATCCCCGTCGCGCAGCTCGGCTTCGCCGGTCGCCAGCCCCATCCGCACCGGCAATTCCAGTTCCCGCTGCGCGGCCACGGCGGCATCCACCGCGGATCGAGGTGACGCGAACACGGCGCACACCCCGTCGCCGGTGTGCTTGAACAGCCAGCCGTCGTGCGCCTCAATCGCCCGACGTAGCACCTCGTCGTGGGCGGCCAGGGCCGCCCGCATGCTCTCGGCGTCGGCTTCCCACCGACGGGTCGAACCCTCGACATCGGTGAATAGGAATGTCATGACACCCGAAGGAGAGGGCACCCCTGCAGGATGTCACAACAAACCCTGCTCCCTTGTGGAGTTTGACCACTCGTTCGACCGGAGCCGCTGTGCGTCACGACCTTTAAAGTGCTCCAACCGCGGCGAGCGGCGCGTTGTCCAGCGCAGTGGTGGAGAGCGCGGGAATGTCGAAATACGTGCCATCCAGATCCGTTCGAGGATGGACACCTCTTCCGTTCACCTCTAACCCGAAGTTACGGCAGCTTCTGAGGTCGGTTTGTGGCATTGACATGCGGGATAGCGGTCTATTTGGCCTGAGAATGTAGTCAAAATATCGGTGTGTCATGTCAGAGGATTGTGCTGTTATCAG